>Ga0209211_10000338_pt1 | contig 101085 bp, 91 predicted proteins | sample RifGroA2_FD_183992 | JGI IMG/M metagenome (GOLD analysis project Ga0209211, IMG submission 183992) | Groundwater microbial communities from Rifle, Colorado, USA - Groundwater A2 (SPAdes) (version 2) | ecosystem: Environmental > Aquatic > Deep subsurface > Groundwater | place: Rifle, Colorado...
GACTCGAGCAGGTCTTTTTTGGCCATTCCCTGGCACTCAATTAACTGCTTATGCGGTTGACCATGGAATGTTATCATCAGAATTTTCAGGAGAATATATCAATTCTGTGGAATATATTAACCGCGGAATTTATCCTCGAGTTAACCATAAAGATGCAGACGAACTAATAATCATGGCTAGTTTATTTCAATTAGTGTCTAAGTGGAAATGGTTTGAAAAATTTTCTAGGCTTTTATTAAAATATCCAAAAAATTATTTTGTGAAATTAATCGCCCAATGGGTTGAACAAGTTTTTTGGTACCATGAAGCTCGTTTTTTTGGACTCATAAACTGGGATGGCGTAAAATATTATTATCATCTTCGGCGCTCTCTTAAAAATATTCGCTCTCATGATGAGCAAGCACGACCTAAAGAAGACTTCGAAGCACATAGGCCATTTTGGCACATTAGTAAAAAGGATATTTTTCGTACCTATAAAACAGCCCAAGATAGAGATGGGCTAACATAGAGTCTAGTAAAAAAGGCCATCAATAAGATAAATTGAAAAGTTCATTTCGAAACGAAATTAACAGCCGCTCTAGCTTCAATTTCGCTGATTGGAATATAACTTTTAAGGAGGTTCAAATAGTTTGTAATCTTTTTTTTCGGAAAATGAGAGTAGGCAATCTTCTGGAGTTCCTTTCTGCGTTCGTGACTAAACATTTCAGTGTCCATCACCCCTGGGTCTTGTTTACCATAGAGGTCCCAGTCATCCGAAAGAATTCTTAAACCATATTTACCTGCTTGAGCTAGGTTCCGCAATTGTGTACCAGGAAAAGGAACCGCAATTGGAAATGTAATAGAGTAAAGATCTAGTTTTTTCCCTAATTCAATGGCCTCATAAACTTCAAGCTCATCGGTTCCCTCCAGACCTATAATAAAAGCTCCCACAGGGATAATTCCAGCTTGCTTAACCCAATCGACCGTTTGTACCATCTGCTTAATCTTGATTGCCTTTCGGATTCTCTTTAGAGTTTCCTCATTGGCACTTTCGAGCCCAAAAAAAATGTAATAGCACCCTGCTTTTCGCATAACATGAAACAACTCTTGTGAATTGCCACTTACACGCATGGAGCACGACCAAGTTACCTTTTTATGAAGATCTCGACGAATCATCTCATTACAAAATTCATACGCTTGCTTTTGAGACAAAACAAATGTCTCATCCAAAAAAGCAATGGATTCACACCCAAATTCTTCCACATTACGTTCAATTTCCCCCATGATATTATCCCAAGTTCTCCGACGCATTCTACTCCCTAAGGCTTTACAACAGAATGTACAGCTATAGGGGCAACCCCGCCCTGAGACCATTGGCAATTCAAGTTTTGTTCTATGAGGGTAAGTTCCAGGATATTTACTTAAATCATATTCTTCCCAAGCAGGGTATGGAAGGGTACCTAAGTCTTGAATAAATTGCGCTGGAATAAAAGAGGTTTTATTTTTCCGTGTTACAACCCCAGGAATTTTACTTAATAAATCTATATTGCCAGCCGATTCTATAATCTCAATAATAATGTTCTCAGCCTCACCCGTTACAATAAAATCAAAACTTGGAAATTCATTCAGACATTGAACCGGGATTGCTATAGCGTGGGGGCCTCCTATGCAGATCAATGTATCTGGACAAACCTCCTTGATCTTTGCTGCAATTGTTGCCGCAGATTTTACTTGTATCGTAAAACAAGAGAAACCAACAATGCTCGGTTTTGTCCTTTTTGCATATTCAACTAATTCTTCAACTGAATAATGACTGGTTACCATATCAACATATTTCACCCGCAGGCCAACACTTTTGGTCTTCGCTATAATATAGGCACATCCTACATTGGGAGTTTCTTGATTCGGCTGGGACTTATCTATGCGCATCGCCATTTTCTGCTCAAAACTATATTTCCAGTCTAACGAAGGACTAACAAGAAGCATATCCAAATTAAGTCCATCCTCTTGGATATAAATATTTGAAAGAATCTTATCCGACATGTAAATAAAATGTATACTTTACAGGATATAGAACAATCAATTTATTTTATTCTTGTGAACGATACTCCCTTAGCCTAGGTTTAAAATTCGCTTTACAAGATTCGATTGGTCGCTTAAATATTAGCTATGAAAATCATCGTTTGCCTAAAAGAAGTGCCGGATACGGAGGCGCATTTAAAGCTGAAAGCAGATCAAACGGGGATTGAGACGGATAATATTATTTTTAAAATGAATCCGTTTGATGAGTGTGCCATTGAAGAAGCGCTAAGACTTAAAGAAAAATTTAGCGGAGAAGTCACCCTCTTAACTTTAGGCCCTGATACGGCTAAACAAACCATTCGAAAGGGCCTTGCCATGGGGGCCGATCGGGCTATTCATATCAATGATCCACTTCTTTTAAACTCTGATAGTTTTGTCGTGGCTAAAGCGTTGTCTGAAGCCATTAAAAAAACACCCTTTAATCTTATTTTAACTGGTGTTCAATCAGAAGATGGATTTAATATGCAAACGGGTATCATGATTGCAGAATTTTTAGGCCTTCCTCATGCCTCTATTTTAACTAAATTTGAAGTCGTAGAACCCAATAAAAAAGCAAAAATCACCCGAGAATTAGAAGGCGGACTTTTAGAAGAAGGCGAATTGGATCTGCCTGCCGTCATTACGATTCAAACGGGAATCAATATTCCCAGATACCCCACACTGCCCAATATTATGAAAGCTCGATCTAAAGAAATTAAAGATATGAAGGCTTCGGATCTTGGCATTTCTTTGGCTCCCCATGTTAAAATCTTAAAACTCTTTTTCCCAGAAAAAGGGAAAGGCGCTCAAATTATTCCGGGAGATGAAGTGGCTGCCGCTAAACTTTTAGTGAAAAAATTAAAAGAAGAGGCCAAAGTCATATGATTCTAACTCTTGTTCAACATAAAGATGGCATCATTGATGAAGTAAGCCTTGAACTTTTAACCTTGGCTAAACAATTAAACCAAAAACTCTCCACAAAAATTGCTTCTGTTATTTTAGGGGATAATACAGAAGCCTTATCAAAATTACTCTCTCAAAAAGCTATTGATGAAGTCATTACCATTTCTGCTCCCGAACTTAAAACCTATTCACCCGATACCTATGCTTTTGCTCTTACAAAACTTATTCGTGAAAAAAATCCAAAAGCTTTTTTATTCTCCCACACTCCGTTGGGATGTGACATTACTCCTAAATTAGCAGCCTCTTTAGGCGCAGGCGCTATTGCCAGTTGCAATGGTGTTGAATTTGAAGGCATCAATCCTATTTTTATTCGCTCTGTTTATAATGGAAAACTCCAAGCCAAAGTGGCGCTTAATAGCACCCCGCTTCTTTTAACCGTGGAAAGAGGGGCGTTTAAAAAAGATGAAGAAACTGGAAATGCTCCTACCACGGCTTTTGCGTGTGATTTCTCAGGAATAAAATCTCGATATAAATCTTTACGATTTTATGAAGCCCAAAAGGCATCGGTCGATATCACGAAAGCTAAAATCATTGTTTCGGGAGGAAGAGGCCTAGGAAAAAAAGAAAATTTTGAATTGATTAAAAATCTGGCTGAGATTCTTGGAGGAGAATATGCTGCTTCGCGTCCAGTAGTCGATAATGAATGGACAGAGCGGGATCGTCAGGTGGGAAGTTCTGGAAAAATTGTATCCCCAAACCTGTATATTGCCTGCGGCATTTCGGGAGCCATTCAACACATGGCAGGTATGAAAAAATCTAATGTCATTGTGGCTATTAATAAAGATTCTGAAGCCCCCATTTTTAGCATTGCCACTTATGGCATTGTAGGCGATCTTTTTAAGGTTATCCCCGTCATGATAGAAGAAATTAAAAAGTTAAAATCTAGTGTTCCATAAATTTCTTTATTCTTCGTTATTAATTTATGCAAAACAATTGTGACATCATTTTATTATCTTGGAACAACACCGAACTACTTAAAAAATGTGTAGAAAGTCTCTTTAAATATACAGATGTTCCTTGCCATTTAATTATTGTCGACAACGCTTCAAACCCAGAAACCCAAACATATTTAAAAACTCTAAAAAGCACCCCATGGGTTCGCATTACCGTCGATTTTAACCCTGTTAATGAAGGGTTTTCAAAGGGTATGAATCGAGGCATGAAGCAATCTCAGGCCCCTTATGTATGCCTTTTAAATAATGACACTGAGGTTTCTCCTCACTGGCTAAGTCGTATTTTAAATATATTAGACAGTAATCCTCAAATCGGAGTTTTAAATCCAAATAGTAATATTTTTGGATCACCCAACACTTCTCAAGAAATACCCTTTCTAGAAATGGGGCTTTGCATTGGTTTTTGTATGTTCATTCGAAGAGAAGTCATCCAAAAAATTGGGTATCTGGATTCTGAAACCTACGATCGATTTTTCTTTGAAGATAGCGACTATTGTAAGCGCGCAAAAAAAGCAGGCTACCTTTGCGCCTTGGCATTAAACAGTTATGTTCACCACGCTGAACATCAATCCGTAAATCGTCTTGGGACAAAAGAAGAAATTTTTAGAAAAAACCAGCTTATTTTTTATCAAAAATGGGGCAAACCTAAACGTATTTTATTGCCCCTGATGAAAAACACAAAAGATATCGATTGGAAAGAATTGGAACAAAAACTTCTTCCCTTGGCTAGGCAAGATCATGCCATTCAGATATTTACTTCTGATAAAGCTATCCCTCTTAAAACCCATCATACACAACTGAGCGTAAAGTTTATTTCTCCTGCTTTTCTTTTTCCCTGGATAATACTTCTTCGACTTCTCACAAAAAGAAAAAAACCCTTTGATTTTATCTTTGTACCGCAGCCTGAGCTCAACCATTTTCTCCGGAAAACCCATTTGCTTTATCATGCCCAATTGATTACAACATGGGAGGAGTTACAAAAACATGTTACTTAATCAAAAAGTGCCTTTGTCTGTTATGATACTCACGAAAAATGAAGAAAAAAATATCGATGAATGTCTTCAATCTGTTTCGTGGGCAAAAGACATTATTGTTTTAGATGATGAAAGCACAGACAAAACAAAAGACATTACTCTTCGTTATACAGATCGCTTTGTCCACCGGAAAATGGATATTGAAGGACGTCACAGAAATTATGGTTATGCATTGGCACAAGAAGAATGGATCCTAAGCCTGGATGCTGATGAACGGGTTTCTCCAGAATTAGCATCTGAGCTTAAAAAGATTATATCTGATTCCTCCAATCCTCACAATGGCTTTGCCATTCCTCGAAAAAATTATATTGGTCCCTATTGGATTCGCCATGGGGGATGGTATCCCAGTGCACAGCTTAAATTTTTTAGAAAAAATAATTTTCAGTATCGAGAAGATGAAGTCCATCCCTTGGCTCAGTTAAAAGGAAGCTGGGGAGTTCTCAAAGGAGATATCATTCATTATTCTTATAAAGACTTCGGAGATTTTATCAGTAAACTCAATAATCAATCAACCCGAGAAGCCCAAAAGTGGATTCGCACAGGAAGAGAAATGAAATTCTATGTAGCACTTTGGAGGACGGTGGATCGTTTTTTTAGATCTTACCTTCTAAAAAAAGGATACAAAGATGGATTTATTGGTTTAATGATGGCCATTTTCGCCTCCCTCTATCAAATTTTAAGCTATGCTAAGTATTGGGAGATGAAGAAAAATGCGAATTCTTTTTATCAGAACCGATAGGATAGGAGATTTTTTACTAAATCTTCCCGCCATTCACGCGTTAAAAGAAACGTATCCTGATTCAAAAATCTCTGTTCTCATTCATCCCGAGGTACAAGAATTGGTTAATAACCACCCCGATATTGATGAATTTATTTCTTTTACTTCTTGGAAAAATTTATTCTTTGCTCTGCTTAAGAAAAAATATGACATGGCCATTATTTCTAACCCTCACAAATATTTTCATTTATTAACATTCCTTGCCAGGATCCCACAACGGATTGGATACCGACGAAAATGGGGATTTTTACTCACTCACTCTATAGAAGACAAAAAAGCACAAAGTTTAAAACACGAGGTAGAATATAATTTGGATTTGGTATCTCAAGCAAAAGCACACACCTCTTCTCCTACTTATCATATTCCTTTATCTCAAGAAGAAGAGACCACAACCGTTTTATGGCTTCAAAAACAGGGACTTGATCTTAAAAAACCCATCATTGTTATTAATCCCTACACGACGGCTTCTTTTAAACAATGGCCCCCTCACCACTTTATTGAACTCATTAAAAAGTTCTCCCCTCTACCAGTACAACTTGTTCTCATCGGAGGAAACAAAGAAAGCTTTCTCATTAAACAAGAAATACTCCCCCACCTCAAAGATCAGCCTATTTTTGATTTTAGCGGTCTTCTCTCCTTAAAACAACTGGCAGTACTTCTAAAAAAAGCAACCCTTCTTATTTCAAATGATAGTGGACCTATTCATATTGCAGCTGCTTTTAACACAAAAACCCTTGTTCTCTTTGGGAATAAAAACACAGGCTCCAATCCCAAGCGCTGGGGCCCTTGGAAATCCCCAGAGGCTATTATTCTTCAAGCCCTCGCCATTCAAAATATTAAAGTTAAAGACGTATGGACACAGATTCAAAAACAATTTCAGTCATCATTTTAAGTGATGGAAAAGCTGGCCATCTGAAACAATCCCTGGCTGTGGCTCATCTTATTGATCATGCTTCTATCCACATTATTCCTTTTTCTTATAAAAACAGCTTACATCGTTTTTTTCTAACCCTCCTCGCTTACCCCCCCCTACCCATTTTGTTAAAAAAATTTTTCTTTCCCAAAAAATTGGCTGAAATAAAAGGAGATATTGTGATCTCTACCGGCAGTAGTTTAGCGCCCCTTACTTTTCTCTACGCAAAAAATCATTCAGCAAAAAGTATTGTTATCATGCGGCCCTTGTGGGGGTTAACCTATGATTTAAAAATTATTCCCAAGCATGATCATCCAAAACCCAGTTCTAATACGGTAATCACTCTTGGAGCTCCGACCAAAATCAGCGAAATAAATTTAGAACCCTATGCGCAAAAACTTGTCCATAAACTACCTCCCTCTTCTCGAAAAATGATGAGTATTTTTATTGGTAAAGAGAGCCCCCCTATTCTCATTCAAAAAATAGACAGGGTGTGTCGCTCACAAAACATGGACCTTTTAATCACCACCTCTCGAAGAACTTCCGGAGAAAGCATACAAAAAATAAAAACAGTTTTTTCACACCACCCGCATTGTCGTTTGCTTATTATCCCAACGGAAATGACTCAGCCAGAGCATCTGGTAGAAGGAATGTTAGGATTAGCCAAACTTATTCTTGTAACAGAAGATTCTGTTTCAATGATCTCAGAGGCTGCTAGCTCTGGAAAGAAAGTGATTGTTATTGAAACAGAATGTTTAAGGAAACATAAAGAAATGATCCAAACACTAGTCCGGGAAGGATATATCTCTACAGCTTCAGCTAGTGATTTAGAAAAAGTCGTGGTAGAAAAATTAAGAGATACACGTCCTGTAAAGAAATTACAGGATAGTGTTCTAATTAAAGAGGCGTTACAAAGATTATTATGCACATAGTCCAAATACTCCCAGCTCTTAAAGAAGGAGGCGTTGAAACCGGCACCATAGACCTTTGTCTGTATCTCAAAAAACAAGGGCACACCGTCACCGTTATCTCTAACGGTGGCCCACTGGTTCAAAAATTGAAAGATGAGGGGATTACTCACCTCTCATGGCCTGTTCATAAAAAAAATCCATGGACCATTTACCAATTAAGTCGAAAATTGATTCGTTTTATCCAAAATAATTCTATTGAGCTTATTCATGCCAGAAGTCGTGTCCCCGGATGGATTACCTATCTTGCTTGTCGAAAAACAAAAACCAAATGGGTCACTACCTGCCATGGCTACTACCAAAAACATTTGGGAAGTCGTGTGATGTCCTGGGCCGATAAAATTATTGTAGCCACAGACGTTATTAAAAACCATATGGTCACTGATTTTAAAGTAGATCCCTCAAAAATTGCTTTCATTCCCCGAGGAGTAGATCTAGAAAAATTTACATTTTCCCCTCCTCCCCTTCCAAAAATTCCTATCCTTGGAATGATTGGACGAATAACCCCCATCAAAGGTCATAAAGATTTTTTAGAAGCTTTAGCCCTCCTTAAAAAGACATCTTACTCTTTTAAAGCTCACATTATTGGAGAGGCTTCTAATCCACACTATCTTCAAGAACTTAAAATTCTTATCCATCAGCTTGGATTATCTGATGTGGTTACTTTTTTAGGACATCAAGAAGATATCCCTTCTATACTACAGGGATTATCTCTATTGGTCATGCCTTCTACCTACCCAGAATCTTTTGGAAGATCTATTATTGAAGCTCAAGCCATGGGCGTACCCGTCGTTGCAACTGGCATTGGAGGAATTCAAGAAATTATAGAACATGAGAAAACAGGTCTTCTTTGTCTTCCAAATAATCCCAAAGATTTGGCACAGAACATAATAGAAATTTTAAATAATCCCCAAAAAACTCAAAAGATGATTTTAGAAGCACGGAAAAAAGTAGAGACAACCTTTTCCAAAGACCAGATGGTCCAAAAAACAGAGCACCTATACCAAACCCTTCTTTCTCCTCGAATTTTAGTGATAAAATTAAGCTCTCTGGGAGATACCATTTTAATTTCTCCCAGCCTCAGAGCACTTCGAAAAAAATTTCCCTTATCCCAAATCACTCTTTTAACCAATTCCACCTCTCAAGACGTTTTTAAATTCTGTCCTTATATTGATGATATGTTATTTTTTTCTACAAAAATCATCCCCCTTTTAAGAAAGAAAAAATTTGATCTTTCCATTGATTTTCAAAATAATACTGGGTCGCATCTCACAAGTTTCTTAAGTTCCATCCCCCATCGGTATGGATATGGGAGAAAGTGGGGGAAATACTTACTCACGCATATAGCTCAAAATCACTCTCTTCCTCCCGTTGAACATCAATTTGAAATTTTAAAACTCTTAGGTATTCCCTTAACAAATTCCAAACTGGAATTTTGGATCAATGAACAAGATCGAGAGTCCAGTTTAAAATGGTGTGACTACATTCATTTTAATTCCCAAAAACCATTTTGTATTATTCATATTGGTGCTAGCTGGGAAACCAAACGGTGGAAAGCATCGCACATTGCGGATTTTTGCTATCTTCTTCAAACAACAAAAAACCTTCAAATTCTTTTAACCGGCACTCAAAAAGATATCGCTTTTGAAAAAGAAATTCTCTCATATGCTAAATATCACCTCTACTCTTTAGTCGGACAAACCTCGCTTCGAGAGCTGGGGGCTTTGATTCAGCGTTGCCACCTCTTCATTTGTGCAGATTCGGCTCCTCTTCACATGGCTGCAGCGTTTGAAAAACCAACACTCGCTCTTTTTGGCCCAACCGATCCCAACCGCCATCGTCCACCATCCAGTAAGCTATTGATTTTACAGGAAAAAGTGGATTGCGGCCCCTGTTATAAGCCAACTTGCAATCACCATAGCTGCATGGTAAATCTAAAACCCAATCGCGCTATAGAAGCATATAAAAATTTATTATAAATATGAAAATACTACAATTAACCTCACACCTAAATGTGGGAGGGATTACTTCTTATCTCTATCATTTGTCTCAGGGACTTAAAAAGTTAAATATTGATTCTTCTTTAGCCTCTTCTGGAGGGGAACAAGAAAGAGATTTTGAGCATCATCAAATAACCACTCATTCTATCCCTTTAGACACTAAACACGAACTCAGTATAAAATTAGCTTGGTCTTTTTTTAAACTCAAAAAACTCTACAAACAAGAAAAATGGGATCTTCTTCATGCTCACACACGGGTTAGTCAATATTTAGCGTATTTTCTGTCACAGAATCTTCATATCCCCTATGTCACTACTTTTCATGGATTTTATCACCACCATCTCGGAAGAAAATTATTTCCCTGTCTAGGGCATAGAACCATTGCCAACTCTTTTCCTGTCGAAGAAGATCTTAAAGCACATTACCCTACGCATACTCCCCATATTTCTACCATTCTGCATGGAATAGACACAGAATATTTTAATACAAAAAATATTTCTGATGAAAAAAAACAAAATTTTAGACAGGAATTTAAAATTCCGCTTTTACCCACCTTAGGTATTGTAGGACGCCTTTCAGAAGAAAAAGGGCATCTAAAACTTTTAGAGATTCTAAAAATCTTAATCGAAAAACATCGTCAAAAAGTTCAACTTTTGATGATTGGAGATGGAAAAATGAAATCTTCTATCCTTAAAAAAATAGAAGAATTAAAATTGTCAGATTCTGTTTTTTTACTCCCAACACAAAAAGATCCCCGAACGGCACTGTCCCTCATAGATGTTTATGTCACTTTCCAAGCAGGTCCAGAGGGTTTTGGGCTCTCTTTCTTAGAAGCCATGAGCCTAGGAAAACCGCTGGTGATTTCCTACTCTAAGGGAGGCATGGCTGATTTTCTTGAAAATGAAAAAGAAGGTTTTCTTTTGCACAATAGCACACTGGAAACCATGGCAGAAAAAATAAATACCCTGCTAAACTTTCCTGAGCTACAAAAAGAAATGGGTCAAAAAGGCGCACAAAAAATAAAAGAGTATTTCTCTTATGAGAGGATGGCTGAACAAACCAGATCTATTTATGAACAAGTTCTTTAAACGATTACTATTCTTCGCAGTTCTCACAATCGGTGTCATGGGTATTTATATTTATCAGGCTGGTTATCACCCTGCTATTCTCATGTATCATCAAATTACTGAGGAAAATGCCAAAACCTCTGCTTTAGTTGTAGATCCTTTTTATTTTGAAAAACAAATGCAGTTTTTAAAAGAACATCATTATAATGTTCTTCCTTTAGAAGAGTTTATTGCCCAACTTAAAACCCGAAAACGTCTCCCCTTTAAAACAGTTACATTGACTTTAGATGATGGGAATTTGGATAATTATACAAATGCTTATCCCATTTTAAAAAAATATAATCTCCCGGCCACTATTTTTCTAGTCACAAACTGGATTGAAAAACCCCATTTTTTAACCTGGAAACAAATTCAAGAAATGGAACAAAACAACATTCGTTTTGGGAACCACACACTGCATCACGCACATTTACCCAGTTTATCTTTTGAAGAAGCGAAAAAAGAAATTATAGAAAATAAAATCGTTCTCAATACACATCTTCAACATCCCCTTCCCATTGTTTGTTATCCATTTGGAGGATATACGGTTTCCATTCAAAATTTTCTCAAAGAAAATGGCTATTTAGCTGCTCTCGCCACGAGTTCCGACGGATTTTCTGCCTTGGATGATCTTTATGCTTTACGACGTGTTAGAATTTCAAAATCCTCTAATTCACTTTTTATTTTTTGGATTGAAACCTCTGGATACTATGGATGGATCCGACAAATGCAAAAGAAATTAAAAAAATGGAAAAAATCATGGAAAAAATCGTAGTTTATAACCTCAATTGGCTTGGAGATATTTTATTTTCAATCCCTAACTTAAAGGCGCTCAAAAATCACTACCCTCAGTGCCACTTGAGCTGCATTGTTCCTCCTCAATATGCCCAGTTACTTTCTCATCAACCCTGGGTGGATCAAACGCTTGCTCTTTCGGATAAAACTATTTTAGATAAATTCCGCCTTTGGAAAATACTGAAAAAAGAACATTGGGATATGGGATTTCTTTTTCATCGTTCAAAAACCAGAGCTCGTCTTTTAAAATGGGCAGGGATTCCAAAACGAATTGGGCACAACACAAAAGGAAGAACCCATCTCCTCACCCACGCCATTGAATCCCCTAACACTTCTTTACACAAGATGGATCATTTGATCCATCTTTTAGAAAACTTTGGGATACACCCCATTCAACGACATTATGAATACCATGTTACTCCCATGGATACCTCATCCCTCCCAAAACCTTATATGGTTTTTCATCCTGGATCTAATTGGACTCCCAAACGCTGGCCCACCGCCTATTTCTCAGAGCTTGGGAATCTCCTTCAAAAACAGTTCAAGGTTCACATTGTCATTACCGGCTTAAAAGAAGATAAGATTTTAGCTCAAAATATTTCTCAAAATTTACATGAAAAACCGATAGATCTCACTGGAAAAACTTCTTTCCCACTATTATCCAATATTTTTCATGAGGCCTCTTGTGTCATAGCGGGAGATACGGGTCCAATGCATTTAGCCGTGGCCTGTGGTGCTCCTGTGATTTCTCTTTATGGCCCCACTTCTCCTCTTCTCAATGGCCCCAGAGGTTTAAATAATTTTAAAGTGATTTGGGAGCCAGCAGGATTAAAAAATTTAACACCACAAAAAGTGTTTAAAGAAATCGCAGAATGGGAGACTGTCCAAAAACGTCAGCGTCTTCGAGGAAGAGATCCTTCACTCAGCTCTGCTTCGTTCAGGATGACAGATTTATGAAAAAGATTCTTCTGATACGAACAGATAGGATTGGAGATGTGGTTTTAACCACTCCTTCAATTAAAATTGTAAGAGATCATTTTCCTCAAAGCCATATCGCGTTTATGACAGGACCTCAAACCCGAGATATTGTCGATGGAAATCCCTATTTAAATGAAATTATTGTTTACGATAAAAAGAGAGCTCATAAAAATATTATACAAAATATATTATTTTCTCTTAAACTTAAAAGAAAAAAATTTGACACCGCTATTATTTTTAACCCCTCAAATCGCATCCACTGGATTACCTATTTAGCAAATATTCCCATGAGAATTGGCTACAGCCGAAAACTTAAATTTCTCCTCACCCATTTTCTACCAGATAAAAAACATGAGGGATTAAAATCAGAAGCACTTTACAATGAAGACCTTTTAACGTTTTTAGGAATATCTTCTGCCCTATCTCGAAAACTTTATTTCCCCATAAAAAAAGAATCTCAAACCAAAATCCAAGATCTCCTTAAAAAGCACAATCTCCATGAATCTCATTTTGTTGTTATGACTGTTTCTGCAAGTGATCGTTCTCGTATATGGCCATCTCAAAACTTTGCTCATCTTATTCAATTATTATATGAAAAATTAAATTTAAAAACAGTTCTGATTGGCCATTTAAAAAAATCTCAAGAAGTATGTGCACTCTCTAAAATAGCTGCACCTAATTTTTCTGAAACCTTAAGTTTAGCCGAATTAGGTATTTTATTTCAAAAGGCGCTCTTACATATTTCTTCTGATACTGGTCCTATGCACATTGCTTCTGCTGTTGGCACTCCTGTTATTACCATTTTTGGAAGAACACTTCCAGGGTTAGGGCCCAAACGATGGTCTGTATTACAGGGGAAAAACACCCTCCTTCATAAAAATATTGGTTGTAACCCTTGTCTTGCCTATTTATGTCAACTAGACTTTGATTGTTTTAAAGCAACAAAAGTTGAAGAGGTTTTTAATGCAGTTCGACAATACATCTAAAACCACACCTAAAATTTTAATTGTCAGTCCTTATGGAATTGGAGATGCTCTCTTTGTTACACCCCTTCTTCGACTTATAAAACAGGCATATCCCAACGCCTATATTTCTCTTCTTTTAGGAACTCGAACAGAAGAAATTTTCCTTTCTAATCCCAATGTTAATACCATTTTTACCTATAAAAAAGATTATTTTAGATCCTTACCTTTTTTAAAGGGACTTGTGTATGTTGCCAAAATACTTTTTTCCATACGAAAACAAAATTTTGATATATTGATTGATCTCTCTAATACAGATGAATATGCATTTTTTGCGAAATTTATCTGGTTTATTCCTCTGCGTCTTGGATTTAATTATAAAAATCGAGGACGTTTTTTAACTCATAAAATAAAAATACAAAATGGGTTTACTGAAAAGCCTGTTGCAGATTATTATATTTCATTGTTGAAATTTTTAAATATTTCCCCTCCCTCAGAAAAAAAACTTGACTTTTATCTTACTCATCAAAAAGAAGAAGAAATTTGGATCAATTCTCTTTTTAAAGAGCATCATATCCAAAAAAATGATATGTGCATTTGTATTTTGCCAGGAGGAGGAGCCAGCTGGGGCATAAGCAGTCATCAAAGATATTGGCCTTCTTCCTATTTTAGCGACCTTTCAAATTTACTCATTAAAAAATATCAAGCTAAAATTTTTATGATTGGCAGTAACTCAGAAAAAAAATTATGTGAAGAGATTATAAGCTCTATAAAATGCCCTGTTATTAATATGGCTGGAGAAACAACTCTTCAACAGTTGGCACATCTTATGAAGAAAAGTAGTCTTATCATTGGAATTGATAGTGGCCCTCTTCATTTAGCTGTTGCATTAGACTGCACCTGTATTTCTATTTATGGCCCTGTCAGTGAGATGAGCTATGGTCCTTATTCAACGTCTAGACGACAAATTCCTGTTTATCATCAGAACACACCCTGCCATCCTTGTTATAAAAATTTTAGAATGCCAAATTGTGAAAATAAACTTTGTCTTCAGGAACTGACCCCCTCTATAGTTTTTAATAAAATAAGTATGCTCTTATGATATCTACCTCCCAAAAAACTCTAGCTGCTGTGATTTTAACTCGAAATGCCGAGCATCAAATTGAACCGTGTTTAAAAAGTGTTTCAGGATGGGCGGAGGAGATTATTATTGTAGATGGTGGTTCTACAGATAAAACCATCGATCTTTGTAAACCCTATACACAAAAAATTTTTATCCGTCCTTTTAAAGGAAGTTTTAGTGATGACAGAAATTTTGGTGCCAATCAAACAACAACAGATTGGATTTTACAATTGGATGCTGATGAAGTAGTCCCACAATCTTTCAAGGAAAAATTTGAATTGATTCGAAATAACCCTCAATTTTCAGCTTATAAAACCAGAAGAAAAAATTTTTTTCTAGGACATTGCATGGATAAAGGTCCTTGGTATCACTACATACAAATTCTTTATCAAAAAAATAAAGCCCAATTTCATGGTCTTGTCCATGAACGACTCGCAGTTCAAGGAAATATGGGCATCTTAGAGGCAGAAATTGAGCACACTCCTTTCCACTGTATTTCTGAATGGGTAGAAAGACATAACCGATACACATCATTGGCCGCTCAAGAACTTTATGAAACCCATGGTACACTCCCCTGGAAAACAATTCGACGGCATCTTTTTTATAAATCCTTTAAAATGTTTTGGAAACTTTTTATTATGAAAAGAGCTTATCGAGATGGAATTTATGGATTTATTTTTTCCGTACTTTATGCATTTGAACATTTTCTAAAATGGGTTAAATATTGGGAATTGGTAAAGGATAAAATCAATAATGAAGCATAATACCGTTTCTATTTTAATGCCTGCATATAATGAAGGGGGATACATTTATCAAAGTGTAAAACTTCTCACAGAATTCATAGAAACTCAGCCCTTAGAATATGAAGTCATTATTTTAGATGATGGGAGTTGGGATAATACAGCTATAGAAGCTCAAAGAGCCTGCCAAGATTTTAAAAATATTCGCTACCTTTCCCATAAAAAAAATAAAGGCAAAGGAGCTGCTTTAAAAAGTGCTTTTTTAATTTCAAAAGGAGATATCATTATTTTTCTAGATGCGGATCTCGATTTGCCCCCTTCTCAGCTTTCTCTTTTCTTCTCAACTTTAAATTCCGGAAAATCTGATGTCATTATTGGATGTAAAAGACATCCGGATTCCATGGTAGATTATCCCCTCGACAGAAAAATTATTAGTGTAGGCTACTCTTTATTTCTACGTCTCTTATTCGGCTTACCATTAAAGGACAGTCAAACAGGCATGAAATTATTTAAACGAGAGGTTCTTAATAAAATTTTTCCTATCATTTTATGCAAACGATTTGCTTATGATATTGAAATCTTAGCCTGTGCACATAAATATGGTTTTAAAATTCAAGAAATTCCTATTATTATTCGCTACAATCGAAATAAATGGGGGCATATTGGTTTAAAGAGCATTTATCTGATCGCTTTGGATACGCTGGCTATTGCTTATCGTATGTATATTCGGAAATGGTATCAAAGAAGAAACTCTCCGATTACACATAGCCTTCCGGGTCCTGTCGCCGAAGGACGCTCTCCATCGTCCGTCCTCACTTCGTTCCGGTCGCGTGATGGAGCCTCTCCTTCGGCGCCACCCGCCCACAATCCCTATCTGAGAGAAAATTAGTAATGAGTTTTTTTGTATCAATTATTATCCCCTTCCGAAAAAAGAATCCCTATCTCGAAGAATGCCTGCATCATATTGAGCAGCTTACCTATAAAGACTTCGAAGTTATCTTATTGCCCGATCAATCAGAAACATACCCTTCCTATTCATTTCCATTAAAAGTCATTCCCACAGGTCCCTTTGGACCTGCACAAAAAAGAGATATTGGTAATAAAGCCGCCCAAGGAACTATTCTTGCCTTTATTGATGACGATGCCTATCCAGATCCCGATTGGCTCACCCCTGCCATTACGCATTTTCAAAAGATAGAGGTAGCTGCTATCACAGGACCTGCCGCCACACCTTCTTCAGATAGTTTTCTTCAAAAAGCTTCTGGTCTTGTCTACTCCAATCGTTTTAGCAGTGGCCATTGCACCCATCGATATTGCCCTCAAAAACAAATGGAAATAGATGATGCCGCTTCAGTTAATCTTTTGGTCAGGAAAAGCGATTATGAAAAAGTAGGCGGATTCAATACCCATTATTATCCCGGCGAAGACACAAAATTATGTTTGGATTTTATTCAACAGCTTAAAAAGAAAATTATATATGATCCAAAATCTCTGGTGTGGCATCATCGCCGATCTTTATTTTTGCCCCATTTAAAACAAGTTTCTCAATACGCTCTTCATCGAGGCTATTTTATAAAACGTTTTCCAAAAAATTCTCTTAAATTAAATTATTTTTTACCCACTTTTTTCACGCTCTATATGATTCTGCTATTGTTAACCTGGGTGTATAAACCACAGATAGCATTTATTTTTTCATTTCCATTCATTCTCTATATATTCCTATTTATTCGAGCAATTATAAAAGAAAACTCCTTTTCTCTTTCAGCCATTACTTTCATGGGAGGATTTCTAACTCATTTAACTTATGGGATCTATTTTATAAAAGGATTTCTATCAACAGAACTTAAGCGCTAGACTTTTTAATAAAAAAACGCTGATACCATATTTCAAAAAGAAATAAACGCCACAGCAAAGAAACCCGTTCAATCTCTTTTAGGCCATAAGATTTTATCATTAACTGTTTAAGAGTATCTTTATCTATCACATCTAAAACTTTTGCTCGAGAACTGAAGAACGTATCTTCTAGTAGAGGTTTTAAATCCTCACTTAACCATTTTTTTAAAGGTAGGGAGAATCCTTGTTTTTTTCTTTTTAAGATTTGTGGAGACAATTTATTTTTCATCAGTTTTCTTAAAAGCCATTTTCCCTGCCATCCTTTAATCCTATACTCATCCGGAAGAGCGGATATGGAACGCACCAGGGTTTGATCTAAAAAAGGGACTCTGGCCTCTATCCCATGGGCCATTGTCATTTTATCTACTTTCATGAGCAGATGATTGGGCAATACTTTTTCAAGTTCAAATCGAGTAAATCCTTGAAACAATGTTTTCTCGTGAAGATAGGGTTCAAAGAGATCTAAAAATTGTTTATACACTTCGGAATACCAAGGGATAGAGGAGGGAATAAATGTGGTTAGATAAAAATACATTTTTAGGAGATATTTTTGAGGAATAAATTTAAATTTTGATAACTGATACCAAGAATATCCCCCAAAAACTTCATCTCCACCTTCTCCCACTAAGATTACTTTTACATGCTCTTTTAAATAACGACTAATAAAGTATGTCGCAATAGCTCCGGTGTCTGCCAGGGGTTCATCCATATGCCAAATAATTTTTTCTATTTCTTGAATAATATTTTTAGATTCTATAAAAAAATGATGCTGTTTGGTTTTATATTGATTTGCCACTAAATCAGCATAATAAAACTCATCATTTTTTTGATGAAAGCCTGCTGTAAACGTTGTTATAGATTCCGAAACATTACTCATTAAAGCCACTATACTGCTTGAATCTAATCCTCCAGAAAGCAAAACTCCCAAAGGAACATCACTGATTAATTTAGTCTGGACAGACTCTTTAAGAAGTTCTTTAATCTTTTCTTCATCTACAAGAACGTTTTGGGAACAAACATACGACTTTAATTGGCATTGCCCATTTTTAAAAATTAAAAGATACCCGGGTTCTAATTTAAAAATATTTTTAAACAACGTCTTTTGAGGAGGAGAGTATTGAAAGGTTAAATAAAAAGGCACTAAAGATTCCTGTAGAGATATTTTTTGTTGAACATCACGCGAACACAGAATGGATTTAATCTCTGAGGAAAAAATAAGTTTCTGCCCATCCCAATAATAATATAAAGGCTTAATCCCAATACTGTCTCTGGCCAATACTAGTTTTTTTTGTTTCTTATCCCACAATGCAAAAGCAAACATGCCTTCTAAAGAAGAAATAAATTCTTCCCCGTATTCTTCATACCCATGAAGAATTACTTCTGTATCTGTTTTGCTTTTAAATATATGCCCTTTTTGACTTAAGGTCTCTCGAAGCGATACAAAATTATAAATTTCCCCATTAAAAACAAGATACAATGACCCATCTTCATTGGTCATGGGCTGATGCCCTTGAGGAGATAAATCAATAATGCTTAGTCTTGCATGTCCTAAGGATATATCTTCATCCTGATATATCCCCTGCTCATCAGGCCCTCGATGAGAGAGGGTTTCAACCATCTGTTGAATAAGCCTAGGATCACGAAAGCCACTATATCCATTAATTCCACACATATAGAGTTACTTAATTTAGTTGAAAAACTAACACAAGCCCCCTACAATGGCGAACAAGAAATATGCTAGACATATCAAACATGTCCCATAAAAAGTTGTTGTTTGATTGTAAACTTTACTTTATGGTAATGTATCGCATATGAGTTCGGAAAATTTAGAAATAAATACGTTTGGCCTAAATACTGGTTCAAATGAAAATAAAATGGATGTGGGGCATGTTGTATTGGTTCACCCTTTAGAATATACAAAAAATACATTTACTGAAGAAGCTAAGCAAAGCATTCCTATTTCAATCTGGTATTTGGGTTCTTATTTGACTCATTACGGGGCAAAAGTAACGCTTATTAATTTTGAATCTGACAAAAATGCCATAAACCATTTAAGAGAGATTGCGCCAACAGCAGACCTCATTGGGCTTACAATGATGACTTCTCAGATAACGCATAGTCTCACAGTGGCTAAAATCATTAAAGAGGAGATAGGGGATATACCCATTGTGGCTGGAGGAGTACATCCAACGTTATACCCTAAAGAAACTATTGAAACGCCCTATGTTGATTTTGGAATTTATGGAGAAGGGGAAATAGCGTTATTTGAACTCCTTCATGCTATCAAAGAGAAAAAACCAGAATACTATTCAACAATAAGTCGTTTGTCTTATAAGAAAAACGGCGAAATATTTTATAATAGCGATCGTACCCCAGTGGATCATTCAAATTATCCTGATTTGAATTATTCTATACTGGACCAAAAGGTTTTAAAGGCTCAGGAATCTTTACCTTTAATCACCAGCCGAGGATGTCCCTATAATTGTCAGTTTTGTTGTAATGTCGTCATTGCAGAAAAACAGACGTTTTCGTCTTGGACTACGGAAAAAATAATGTATGAAATGAGGCGGGGGATTGAACTGGGTGTAACTGATTTTTTTATTTGGGATGATAATTTCTTTCAAAAGAAATCCAAAACTGATGAATTTCTTAAAGGAATTAAGAAATTACCAAAGAAAATTACCTGGTTTGGCAATTGCAGGGCTGAATATTTTCATCAGAATTATTTAAGCAGAGAGTTTCTGAAGGATTTGCGTTCTTATGGACTGACGCGTGTAAGCATTGGCGCAGAATCAGGTTCTGAAAAGATGTTAACATACTTGCAGAAAGGGAATAAACCTGAACATTTTATGAGATCTGCTGAATGGTGTGCTGAGGCTGATATAGCACCCAGTTATTCATTTATGATTGGCATGCCTAAAGAAGAGGATCCCGATATTCACGAAACTATTAAAATTATTTATAAGCTCTGTGAAATATTACCTTTGCCAAAAATTTTAGGCCCCATGCTATATTTACCCCTGCCGGGAAGTGGCATGTTTAATGATTGTGTAAATGCTGGTTGGCAGCCTCCAAAAACCATTCAGGATTGGGCAGACATGAATTCTGGCTATGGTTTTCATGCCTATAATAGACCGTGGATTAAAAATCCTAAAATGGTTAGAATTATCTGGTTTTATTCTCTGTTGATCTGTGCTCCATTTGGAAAAATTGTAAAACTGATAAGGACATATTCACGATTAACTAAACATCCGAAACATAAGGAATGGTTGCTTGTTTTCTTAGCATTGGGTGGAGCGATATTAGGAAAATTAAGGTATAAGTTAAATTTTTATGCCTTTCCTGTTGAAACAAAGATATTTGCCAGCCTCAGAAGTATAAATTCAATGTAAAATTTTAAATAACAAATTACTTAATTATGCTAGATATATCTATTGTAACGCCCGTATTTAACGAACAAGAAAACCTAAAAATACTCTATGAAAGACTGGTAAAGGTACTCAATCAACAAAAACTCTCCTATGAAATTATTTTTGTAGATGATGGGAGTAAGGACGATACCCTTTCTATTCTTAAGCAATTACACAAGAAAGATCCCTGTGTAAAAGTAATCAGTTTTAGTAGAAATTTTGGACATCAAATAGCTGTATCCGCCGGCTTGGATTATTCTACTGGAAAATGTGTCATCACCATGGATTCTGATCTTCAAGATGCTCCTGAAGATATCCCTAAATTTTTAGCTCAGTGGCAAAAGGGATATGATTGTGTTTATGCCGTAAGAGTACGAAGACAAGAATCTTGGGTAAGATCATTTTTCTTTAAATCATTTTATCGCATCTTTAATCAACTTTCTGAGGTAACGCTTCCCTTAGATGCAGGAGATTTTTGTCTTATGGATCGAAAAGTAGTTAACGCCCTTAAAGCTATGCCTGAAAGGAACCGATTTTTAAGAGCTTTACGATGTTGGGCTGGTTTTAACCATATTGGGATTCCTCAAGAAAGACCGATGAGACAAGGTGGTTCTATCAAAAATGGAATGAAGCGACTTTTTCATATCGCTTCTAATGGTATTTTTGCCTTTTCGTATCTACCTCTTCGGTTAGCATCAATCACAGGCGCCCTGATCTCCTTCGGTGGATTTCTATTAATTTTAAAAATTTTATACGAAAAATTCTTTACCTCTAAGCCCATCCTGGGTTGGACTTCTCTCATGATTACCGTTATATTTTTTTCAGGCCTTATTATTTTATTTTTAGGTTTAATCGGAGAATATATCTGCCGAATTTATGATGAAACAAAAGGAAGACCGCTCTATTTTATGAAGGAATCCAGAGGCTTACCAGATTCAGATAAAAATTTTCCTCATGAAAACAATACTTGAAATTATCCAAAAACCTTATTTTATTTTATTCCTTATTTTAAGTTTAGGATTTTCCTTAAGAGCTTATAAACTCAAAGAAATTGGTCTTGTTGCCCCTGATGAATTTATTGTAATTTCAACTTTAAAAGAAGCATATGAAAGTTCGATTCACTATGGAGCCCTATCTCCAGAATTTTTTAAAACCCTTATTCATCCTCCTCATGGAGCCTATGCTGCTTATGGAAAACTAAGTCGACTTCTTCTGTATTATCCTTTTTTTCATTTTTTTAAAAATGACCTCTCTAATTATCTTTGGATAAGTGTTTTTTGGGGACTTTTAACTATTTTTCTCACATTTATCATTGGAAAAAAATATTTTAGTCAAAGCGTAGGATTAATGGCTGCTTTTTTAGTATCTCTATCACCCTGGAATATCCAGTATGCCCGATCTTTTTTTGGGCAAATAGATTCTGGTTTTTTTGTTTTATTGTGCGCTTTTTTTTATTTAAAACGCTCTTTATTCTTAAGTAGTTTCATGCTGGGATTCAGTGCTACTATGCATGGGACTACTCTTTACTTCCTACCGTGTCTCATACTCATTGAAAGTTATTTCCACTACCAAAATCATTTTTTAAAACAACTTCTCTCTCTAAGCAAAAAAATATTAATTCTTATTAGCGCTTTTTTTCTGCCATTTTTAATCTATGAGGGCATTGGGTTACTCTATGCTCACGCAAGCTATTTATATAGTTTTTTTGTCATATCCAATGTACAAATGACAGAAGAAAAAACTGCAATTTCTCCATTTTATTTATTTCATCAATTTTGGATAAGCAATGGTATCATTTTTTCTATCTTAATCGCCATTAGTATTGTTTATGTTTTTTTAAAAGCTAAATTAACACAAGAAAAAAAATATTTTTTTATGGTTTTTTTCCCATTAGGGTTTTTTCTTTTATGGCTTATCCAACTTAAAGTTCTACATAGTCTTTTTAGATATTTTTTTCCTATGTTACCTTTTTTAATTATTTGTGCCGCTATTGCTATTGAAGATTTTTTAAAACTAAATATACAAAAAATATTTAAGGGAATTATTTTTAGCATAGTAATGGGAGCTATCGTTATAAATAATTTCTCACTTACAATATCTTTAATTAAAATTTCTCAAAATTCACTCTCTAAAATAGCCACTTTTTTAACCCAAAAACATATACAAAATATTGTTGTCTCAAATTCATTTTATCCCGCTTATTTTAAATATTTATACCCACACATCCATACCATTGAGATCTCCTCAGCGAATGATCTTAATATTCTTTTTAAAAAATCCCCCCAAACTTATTATTTCCTTATTTCCGGTTATGATATTAACCGTCTACCTTCTTTCGAAAAATCAAGAGAATTACTTTTTAATCAACCATATGAAGAATTTTTCATGCCGGTTTTCAAATACTATCCTTCGGCATTTGAAAACGCTTATAATTCAAATTCTACAAATCTATTAGAACAAATAAGAAATGATCCTATAGCTCAAAACCTTTATCTTTTTACGTTAGATCCTTTAAAAGCTCCTGAATTGACTCAACATATAAGATAATATAGAGTTCATTAAATGGCCTCTAATAGAAAAAGTATTTGTCTTATTATTCCGCCTTCCGCCTTTTTACTCGACGAACGCGTTTTTATGTCTTTGGGTATTTTAAAAATAGCGGCCGTCTTAGAAAAAGAGGGTTATTCTGTTGAAGTCATTGATCTTTCAGGAGTTGAAAATTATGAAGAAGTAATTGCTCATCATGTTAACACCACAGATAGTCAAATTTTTGGATTAACGGCAACGACTCCCCAGTTACCTTCTGCCTGTCAAATTGTAAAAGTCATAAAATCCATCAAGCCTCTTTCAAAAACTATTTTAGGGGGACCTCATGCTACGCTGGTAGCCGCCGCCTTAAAAAGAGAGCAATCCAAACAAATTGTAAATGGAAGGGCTAAAACAGCATTTGAAGCTTTACAACAGCAATTTGATATCCTTATTGCCGGAGATGGTGAACATGCTATTTTTTTATCTCTAGAAGACAATGCTCCTAAATTTATAGATGCCGATGATCCTAAAACATCTTTGTTCTTAAAAAATGTAGATTTAAATATTCTTCCCTTTCCTGCAAGACATCTCGTAGATGTAAATTCATACAAATATTCTATTGATGGGGTTAGAGCCTTAAGCCTCATTGCTCAGTTGGGGTGCCCTTTTGAATGTGGTTTTTGTGGCGGAAGATATTCTCCCTTTTTAAGACGGACTCGGATTCGATCTACAGATCATGTCATCCAAGAAATTGAGCATCTTTATCGGACATATCATATTAAAGGATTTATGCTTTACGATGACGAACTTAATGTTAACCCAAAATTAGTTGAACTCATGAATGCTATTTCTGATCTTCAAAAAAGAGAAAAAACAGAATTTAGATTAAGAGGCTTTATTAAATCTCAACTTTTTACAGATGAACAAGCTGAATCGATGTATCGAGCAGGCTTTAGATGGATCCTGGTTGGATTTGAATCTGGTTCTGAAAAAATTCTAAAAAATATTAATAAGAAAGCTACCCAAAAAGAAAATACCCGATGTATGGAAATAGCCAAAAGACATGGCTTAAAAGTAAAAGCCCTCATGTCTTTAGGACATCCTGGAGAATCTCCCCAAACCATTCAAGAAACCTATGAATGGCTGTTAGAAGTTAAGCCCGATGATTTTGATATTACCGTTATTACGACTTATCCTGGAACCCCTTATTATGATGATGCCACTCTTTACGACAAAGAAAAAAATACTTGGATTTATGAATTCAATAACGACAAATTGTATAGTGTCGAAGTAGATTATTCAACCACTGCTAAATATTATAAGGGAGATCCTCAAGGTGGATATCAAGCTTTTGTATTTACAGACTATCTTACTCCTCAAGCCTTAGTTCAAGGCAGAGATTTTGCAGAAAATATTGTCCGTAAAAAATTAAATATCCCTTATCCACAAGCCTCCAAAGCCATCCGCTATGAACATAGCATGGGGCAATTGGGTCATTTATTACCCCCCAATATCTTTAGAAAATCAACTCCTCCCTCTCTGATGAAATCGCATGGCAAAAGTATTACTTATTAATCCTTCTTATCAAAACAGCTATGGCAATGGGAAAATGTCTATTTTAAATCCTGTTCACCCCACTTTAAGCCTCATGACCATTGCCGCTTCCGCCTTAAAACAGGGGCATCATGTAGAGATATTAGACCTCTCTTATAGACAATATCACTATCAAATTATTAAAGACAAAATTATCCAATTTAAACCTGACTTTGTAGGTGTCACCGCTACAACTCCTTTAATGAATCAAGCTAGAGATATTAGTGTCCTCATCAAAAATATATATCCCTCTATTACAACCATCATTGGAGGACCTCATGTTTCCGCATTGCCCTATGAAAGTCTTTGTGAATCACTGTTTGATATTGTTGTAGTGGGCGAAGGGGATTACACATTTACCGATATTATCAATGGAAATTCCTTAGAAACGATTCCTGGAATTTATTACCGAAAAAAAGATACTATACACAGTACTCCTTTTAGAGATTTTGTTCAAAATTTAGATGATCTCCCATTCCCCGCGTTAGAACTTTATGACGCTTTGGCTTATAAAGGTAAAATCAGCCATTTATTTGCTAAACAAACCCCTCTCACCCTTTTAGAATTTTCTCGTGGGTGCGTATATAAATGTGATTTTTGTGCCAGCAAAAATACAATGGCATTAGGATATCGAAAGAAATCTCCTGAACGGTGTTCTGAAGAAGTTAAATACATTGCCAAATTAGGATATAAAGAATTTGCTCTAGCCGATGACATTTTTACCTCCGATAATAAATGGGCAACCGCCGTAGCAGAAGCTATTATTAAAACAAATGTAAATATAGTTTGGACTTGCTCTAATGGAATTCGTGTAGAAAGTGCGAATATAAATATGTTTAAAACCATGAAAAAAGCAGGCTGCTATCGTGTATCCTTTGGCTTTGAATCTGGTAACGATGAGGTGCTTCAAAAATTTGGTAAAGGAGGGAAAGCCTCTATTGAACAAGGATATAAGGCTGTAAAACTTGCTAGAAAAGCAAAGATAGATACCTGTGGTTTTTTTATGCTTGGGCTTTCTTATGACACAGAATCAACGATGATGGATACCATTCAGTTTGCCAAAAATACTGAATTAGATCTACTGAAATTTGGAAAAACAATTGCGTTTCCAGGAACCCCTATGTTTCAAGATTATAGACAGAAAAAACTGATTAGATCTTACAATTGGGATGATTATTTCATTTATTCTAATGAAACATTATTCACACACCCAAAACTCAGCCATAAAACGATAAAAAAATATGCCCAAATTGCTTATCGCGAAGCCGTTCTTAAAAATCCTAAATTCATTTTACGACGAATTCTTCGTGGGATTAAGACTAGAGAATTTTTTTTAGATTTTTATTATTTTATTAAATGGTTTTTTGCTCCACCTTTTAGCACTGAAGGAGACAAAAGCATTTATTATAATAAAACGAAATGGCCCACCTACGATTTTGAAAATAACCAATTAAAGACAATTCCTATCCGCTCTATTGGGAATAAAGTGGCCATCCGCATGTAAAGATTTCGAGGTCCATTCTGGTAGTTTTTGTAACCATCGTTCAAACATCAATAAAGTCCAAATTTGTCGCGATCTTTCTTGTTTCTCATCGAAATGCTCATTTACAATTTTATAGACAGCCTTTTTATTTAAATAAGATTCATATTGTGGATTTTGTGATAATAAAAAATCCCCTACAAAATTCTTTAAATCTTTTTTAAACCATGCTGCAATAGGCACTCCAAATCCTTGTTTCCCTCGTTTTCGAATAGAAGGCGGCAAATAATTTTTAAAAGCTTCTTTTAAGATATACTTTGTTGTCAACCCATTTAATTTCATTCGGTTAGGCAAAGTGAAAACATATTCTATTAACTCTTGATCTAAAAAAGGAGATCGTGTTTCAAGACCAAATGCCATGCTAGCCCTATCCATTTTTATATTTAAATCATTCTGAAGATAATCTTTAAAGTTAACATATAAAATTTGATCTAAAATAGATGTATTCGGTAGCGTCATCAAATCCAATTTGTTTTTTTGTTCACATTCATCATTTATCTTTAAAAGATTTTTTAATTCTTCTGGAGAAAAAATAGCCAACCATTCATTTAAAGAAGAAAGTGGGCTTTGGCCTGAAGCCTTAAAAAAATGCCAGAATTTTCCCAATTTAGAGTAATGACTATGATATTGAGGGAAAAATTGGGATATATTTCGTCCAAAATTAAATACTAATGATGGTATAAATGAAGAATAATAAGCAGCCACCATACGTTCATAACCCACAAAAAGTTCATCTCCTCCATCTCCATTTAAGACGACGGTTACTTCTTTTGCAGCCAATGAAGAGACCACCATGGTTGGAAGGGCTGAAGGATCCCCAAAAGGTCCATCATAATGCCAAACAATTTTATCAAAATGAGAAATTAAATCTTGTGCTGTAATTCTAAAAACATGATGATCGGTACCAACATAAGAAGCTGCTTCATTAGCATAATGGGTTTCATCAAAATTTAGATCTCCTTCAAATCCAATACTAAATGTTTTTAGAGCAGGAAGAAATTTTTTCATCACTGAAATAATAATAGTTGAATCAATACCCCCACTTAAAAAAGCTCCTAAGGGGACATCTGATATAAGCCTTTTTTGAACAGCTCTAGAAAAAATATCACGCAATTCTTGGCAGGCCTGTGTTATAGATATTTTCTTTTTTTGAGAAGGGAAAATAATATCCCAGTAACACTTACACTCCTTTTTTCCATTAGAATTTATTTTTAATAAATGGCCCGCCTCAAGACTATAGATATTTTTGTAAAGAGTATCTGGGGCAGAAGTATGCCCCTTTAAGAAAAATGGAAATATTTTTTTTTCATCTATTTCAATAGAAACATCAGAAACATTAAAAAAGGATTTAATTTCAGAAGCAAAAGCAAAAGTATGGTCATCTATATAATAATAAAGAGGTTTTTTGCCACTTCTATCTTTAGCCAAAAAAAATTCTTTTCTTTTTTGGTCCCATAAAGCAAAAGCAAACATGCCATCTATTTTTTTTACACAGTCACTCCCCATTTCCTCATATAAATGGAGAACCACTTCAGAGTCTCCTTTTGAACGAAAGATATGCCCCTTAGCTATTAAAAATGACCGTAATTCTTGAAAATTATAAATTTCTCCATTAAAAACAAGCCAAAGAGATTGATCTTCATTACACATAGGCTGGCCTGCCTCTTTAGATAAATCAATGACTCGTAAACGGCTATGCCCCAATTGCACATCTTCATTTTGCCAAAAATTCTGGTCATCAGGTCCTCGATGCTTCAAAGCCAATACCATATTTTGTATATTGCTTTTTAAAAGAGGCTTTTGATCAAATGAAAAGAATCCTGCTATTCCACACATTATTTATGATTCTTTGAAAGGTTTATTAAAATATCCGCTAAAAAACCAAAACCCAAAAATAAAAATGAAAAACTAATGAGTAATACCCCTATTAAGGTATTCAAAAATAAACTCAAGGCTCCCAATACAAACCAAAGAAAAAACAGCGGAAGAAATACTTTAATAGGATTATAATTTAAAAAACAAGAAATAAGAATTTGTAACGTTCTTAATGCATCTCTACATAATTTAACCTTAGATTTTCCCATTCGAAAATAATAATCAATAGGAAGCGTGGTCACATGATAGCCATTCAATATTAAAATTACTGTAGAAGTTGTTGAAAAAGAATAACCATTACAAAACGAATCAATATGTGATGATAAACTTGATTTTCTAAACACCCTTAATCCAGAATTAGGATCCGATATTTTTTCTCCAGTTATATAAAAAACCAATGTTCTAAAAATCTTTCTTAAGATCGTCCGAAAAATAGTTTTATTATAATTTATTCCAGTCCTGGCCCCAATCACAAGATCAAATCCATTATTAAATTCATTTATAAGATCAGAAATTTTTTCGATGGGGTATGTCCCATCTGCATCAATCGTAATTACGCAATCATTCGTAGCTGCATAAAATCCCTTTTTTAAAGCATACCCATAGCCCCTATTTTTTGGATTCTGAATAAGCTTTACTTCAGGAAATTTCTTAGCAATCAATACGCTCTCATCTATAGATCCGTCATCTACCATAATAATTTCATATGTTAAAAATTGATCCCGAACAAAATTAATAAGTTTTTTTAAAACTTCTTCTAATCCACTGGCCTCATTATAAACGGGCAAAAGAATTGTTATAGGAGTTGGATTTTTCATATTATTTTTTGAAAAAGAGAATATCCATTTTTAACCAAATACTTTAACTGCATAAAAGAGTTCACATGTCGAAAACGATCCCATATATAAGAAGGCCTCATGTAAAATTCTCGAATTGCCCTTCGATGTATTTCATTTAATCTTTCATCAGAAACAGAAGTTAGATTAAAAGCTTTCTCAGAAGAATCAATATCTGTTTCTATAAACATTTTCCCTTCTTTTTGTAATTGATTTCTTAAAGGTGTTCCATATCGGGGAACAAATACATTAAATGACGCGTAAGTTGGGCTAATCTCTTTTGAAAACGAGAGTGTTTCTAACAAATCATCTTCTGTTTGATAAGGCAACCCCAATATAAAACTTGCCAAGGTATCAATACCCACCTTTTTACACTCATTAAAAACTTGACGGATGGAATTTAAATCTTTAATTGGTTTATGCACTTTTTTAAGTTCGTGCTCTTGCCCACTCTCAATACCAAAAAAGATTAAATAACATCCTGCTTTTTTCATCAGGGACAATAATTCAAAATTCATATTAGAAACTACTGCATCACAAGACCATCTAAATGAATAATCCCTTTTAATCATCTGACGACATAATTCTATTAATCGAGAAGGTGGCGCTGAAAGAGAAAAGTCTCTAAAATATATCTCTTTAATACCCAGTTTTTGAATATAATCTAATTCTTCTAAAGTATTGTCTAAGTTCCTATAACCAAATCCAATTTGTCCGGATGGACAGAAAGTACATTTATACATACACCCATAAGTAGACGTAATAACGGTTGTAATGGGCGAATAGCGAGAATAAGGAAGAGAATACTTATGTAATGGAAAAAGAGAATGCTGAGGGACAGGATAAGAAAATTCTTTTTGTTCACTCATTGCTCCCCTCACCAATTCATCACCTTTCCTATAAATAATACCTGAATATAGGGAACTGGGTGTCACCTGAGATAAAAATTCCGAAATATTGTCCGAAGTAAAATTTTGAATAATAGCGTCTATTGAAGAGACTTTAAAACAAATATCTGGCTCAAATAAGGCAATATCTCCAATAATCCCAATTTTTACATTTGGATTATTTTCTTTAAGAGAAGACAAAAAACTTTTTTCTTCCTCCCACCCTACTGCAGATACCAAAGAAATAACCCAATCCGGAGAAAAAGATGTAATATATTCCAACGTTTTTTCCTCAGAATATTGGTAAATAATGGAGTCAATAACTTTTAATTCAAAAGATTTTAAGATTCCGCTTAGTACCAATAAATCAATAGGAGGCCAATAATAAGCAGCTTTTGACGATTCACTACAAAAATAATCCCGCAATATTTTTTTTTGGGAAGGAGGATTTAAAAGAAGGATTTTCATGACGGATTATACTACTTACCCTTTTCAGCTGTGTCGAGGATAAAATAGGAGGTTTCTTTTCATTTTTGCTCTCATAAATTCAAACGCGTAAACATAAAATGTAATCCAACAAGCAAGGGGATGAAAAAACCAGGCACCATCTCCTTTACGTATGAAGCCTTTGAGGGATTGAAATATCAGAGGGACGACTAAAATAGTATATACGATAAATTTAGCCAGCTTGGTCATCGGAAAAGACCTCCATTGATAATATCTTTGTTCCCGTCTTGAAAGATATAAATAGTCACAAATCCTGCGTCTTTGTTTCCGAATAAATATACGGATGCTGTCGCAGTACAAATGAATAATCCCTATTTTTACTTTAGCTACCTGAGTAAATTCCTTCCCCTTTTGATTTAAAATTAAAGGCAAAATGTCTATATCTATAAAATAATCTTTAATATCGATAAGATCTAAAGCTGATTTTCGAATGAAAAACCCATTGGCCCCGATGGTGGGTATTTGGCCTTCTTGATCATTAACAAATTTTATTTTTAAAAATGACCCCTCATCTTTAGATACGATAGGCATCTCTGTCCACTTCCTCGTGAGCATATTCATACGATCATAATTTCCTAAAAAATAACACAAAGGATCATTCATCCCTAAAAGAGCACAATAGCGCGTAATAAAGTAGTCTTGAGGGCGATAAGTATAAAATAACGGCTCAGCAGCAATAATTTCAGAATCTTTAAAAGGCTCCATCATTTTGGTTAACCAATTTGATTCAGGCAAAATATTATCTGAATCAATAAAAGCGCAAATTTCATGATTGGCATGTTTTAATCCCACTGCTTTTCCAGCTTCTCCTGTTTTTAAAGGATTAGGGAAAATTAAATGTGTATATTTTTGAGCAATTTTTAATGTTTGATCTTTAGACCCTCCATCAGCAATAATTATTTCTACATTTTCTTTTGGGTAATCTTGCCTTCTTATAGATTGGAGGCACCTCTCTAAGACTTTTTCAGAATTATAGGTAGGAATAATAATGGATATGTTCATGGCTTTAGGCTTATTTCATAAATCAAATGCTGATCAAATTTTTGAATACCCCTTAGTCCAAGGATAGTATTAAAATTAGGTAAAACTCTTAACATCCCATGATCCCCAATAACATTCTTATATTGTTCCTTATCAATTAAAACATATCTTACCCCTATCTTAGCCAGTTCTTGAACGGTCCCTTTTTGAGTTAAATCTCTTAATTTTTGCTGTAAAGCCCAAGATTGAGTATCTAAAAAATCATTATTAAATAACTTTTTTTGATGCTTAATTTGATAAAATTTATTGAAGTATTCCAAAGGATATTCAGCAATAATAAAATCTCCTTTTTGATCTGAAATCCACTGATAGGCGGGAGGCAAATCAATAATTATATTTTTATTATGAAAAGGAGGGATGGGCAAGAATTCAAACATCATCATTCCAAATATACCTATATAATAAATGAGTTGTCTTTTTCGAAATTGAACAAAATATTTTATACCATAGCCCGCCAAAAGAGTCGCACAGAGAACAACAAAAATTCCAAATCTGGAGAATGCTCTTATAGAAGGCAGGATTTCATGTAAAAGTAATGAAGGAAATGGAATTTTAATAATTCCTAAATTTAAGTAGGGCGGCAAAGAAAATAAGTAAGAGCAAATAAATGCGAAAAATAAAAAACTAAGATACTCTTTTTGATCTTCTTTAAGAAATGAATGTATTAATTTTCTTCGTCTATACGCATATAAAAGAAAAAATATACAGATATAGCCTAAAAAAATTGTATGCTCTAAAATAAGAGGTTCCGTCCCATAAAAAGGAGTGTCCAAAAATGGTTTTGTCATTCCTCCCAACACAGGGTGATGCACCCAAGGTAAAACATAGTTTAAAAATTTTGCCGATTGTTGTTGTGCATCCTTAAGCGGCCGCTCAAACTTCAATAAAGTTCTCTCTGTTGATACCTTAGGAGCATTTAATATATTCTTTAACGTTTTTAAATAAATTGGAGCCATTAAAATGAAAATCAATACCGCACTAACAAAAATAGTTTTTAAAAAAAGATAAATTTCATAAAGATTCTTTGTTCTATGCTTAATGGACAGATAAAAAAGATATAGCCCTGAAAAAACCATACAAAAAAAACCATAATGTGGCTCAACATAAAAATTAAGAGTAATAAATAAAGAATAAAGCACACAGTTTTTAAAATGAGGTTCTTCTTTCAACTTGAAAAGATAAAGAATGGCTAACGGAATCCACTGAATACATGCCAACCCTAGTCTCTCTAGCGAATGAACTATGTGAAAAGGAGAAAAAGCATAAGCAAATCCACACAAAAAACTGATATACTCATTTTTCAGTAAATAAAAGCTCAATAGATACATACCCACGCCTGCTAAAATAAAACTCGAAAAAATACCAAGATTATAAGCAAATACTTCATTGGTAAAAACCGCCACCCATTTAGCATAAACAAGCCAAAAACTATTTATGGGCCCTTTAGAAATATCAATGCCATAAGGCGCATTTAAATAGGATATGGGAATGGAAGGAATATGTTTTAGATAGCAAAATTTTTCATACCAAAAATGCCAAATAACACCCAAACCATCTGCTGGCCAATCTGGGAGAGAAAAAATTGATGTGCTCATGTGAAATATGAGGGGATAAGTAATAATAACAGTAATACATGAATAAAAAATTGTTGTGAAAATTAGAGGATATTTTTTAAACATCATAAAGTTCTTAAAATTTGTTCTGCCGTATTTTCCCAATTGAAAGTTTTGGCTTTTGCAAGTGCCAACGAGGAAAGTTTATTTCTTTGTTCTTCATTTTCTAACAATTCTAAAACTTTTTTAGAAAACTGCTTGATATCTCCCATAGAACTTCTCACCATTTCATCCCCATAAAATTCTCTTAATTCTGGAAGATCATAGGCTATTACAGGTAAACCACACGCCAAAGCTTCCAGAGCGACCATCCCAAAACTTTCATGGTGGCTGGGGAAAAGCAATATTTTAGATTGTTTCATAATGGCATACTTTTGAGCTCCATCGATAAACCCAAAATAATGAATATTCTTTTGAAACTCTTTTACAGGAAAATCACTGATAAAAGCGAGTTGACTCTGAGGTCTTTTCAAAAGTACTTCTTCCCAAATCAAAAATAAATCTTGTATCCCCTTTTGAGGATGATTTCTCCCAATAAAGCAAGCATCATACTGTATCTCATTCTTCGGAATTTTTTGGATATCCGAAAATTTAATTGCTCCGGGAGTCACTAAAATTTTATTTTCTTGAATTCCCTTCTGAATAAGATGCTCTTTATCAACATGATTCGAAACTAATACGAGAGAGACCAATTTTTTAAAACAAAAAAATAAAAAATTCTGAATACTATAAAAATAGATGCCTCTGAGAAGAGAAAAACCTTTAAAACGAGGATCAAAAATAATTTTAAAAGGACTTGGCCACACTAGATGGCACCCTGCCACCCATGAAATTTTAGGAGAAAAAAGTTTTTTGTAAAGAGCGGGTACGGCATCTGCTATCACATCTGAAGAAGAATACACAGTATCACACGAAAGAGATTTAAGTTTTTGAGAAGCTAAAATAATCTGTCTTAAATAAAAGAAAAGAACAGGTTCAAACTTTTTTTTACTCCCGGTAATGATCAGATTCGAGATTAAAAATCCTTTTTCTTGATATCGCCTCACTCCTACTCGTGATGTTAAAATGGCCACATTTTTTTCTTTTCTAAATAAAGTGCTCCACTCCAAAGCTCGGCGATCCGACCCACTCATTCCATGAGCTTCAAAAATTCCATTATTTAAAACAATCACCATATTTCTTTAGGAGCGGGGAAGATGCTTACAATTTATAAATTTTTTGAGACAGCTTATTTAAAAATTCTTTCTTGCCAGAGCTTTTCACAAACCACTTTACAACATCCACATTATCAATGACGGCGGAATTACTCACTTCGCATTGACACCAACATCGACATTTTTCAATTTTTTTACGAAGCAGACTGCTTTTGTGATTATAAAGAATTTCATGCAAAGATTTCTGTTTAATATTCCCCATAATATCTTCATCTCCCACCGTTCCTTGAGGTCTCAAAATACATGGTTTTACATTTCCATAGGGATCTAAGACAATAGACATGTAGCCAGAGTAACAAGGCAGCGCCGTCCTCCGACGACCTGAAATTCTAAGCCTTAAATTGCTCATAAAATAATGATAATCCATGGGTTTTAAAAGCTCACAAATGGCATTTAAATCTTCTTCGGACAATGCTTTATGGGCATTTGAAGCATTATAAAAATAGTCACTGCTTTCAGCTAAAAAACAGCTAAACTCACACCCTAAATCTTCTACATATTTTTTAACTTCTGGGATTTGATAATAATTATCTTTTGTCAGTGTCATCCCACAGGTAATGGATTTCACCCCTAATTCTTTGGCATATCGAATGGTTTGGGTCGCTTTTTCCAAAGCATTCTTAATACCACGAATTTTGGCATGCATATCCCCCACTCCATCAATGGATACTGCCAAGCCAAAATTAGGATACTGTTTAATAATTTCTTTTACCTTTTCACGAACTATTTCCGGCATAAGCCCGTGAGTTTGAATTCCTAAACCAACTTTAGGAAAAAGTTCATGAATGGCGATAACAACCTCTGCAATATCTCTTCTTAAAAATGCTTCTCCACCGGTTAATCCAACACTTTTTAAATTGGATAAAAAGTCCCTATTATTAATAAAAAACTTCTTAACATCCTCCAATGTTAACTCTTCTTTTTGTTTGGGTTTATTTTTCGGATCTTTATAGATGGTCCAAATATCACACATCACACATTGGGAATTACAATCATTGGTAGTAATAAAATTAATATAATGGGGTTTTTCAACAAAATCATACTTCTTTTTAAATCGATACTTATAAGATAATAAAATTCTTTTGCTCAAAAGTGGGATACTTCTAGCCACTGATACAACTGGCATATAAACTTTATTTTCTTCCATAAGCCTATTACTTATATGTCGTTCGAATAATGCAAGGCAATGATATTTATTTAGACAAGAGGTGATGATGATGAGTGGTCACGTTTTATGGAAGCACATTTCCATTGTAATATTTTTTTCCAAAAACATTATCATAATCAATAATAACTGATCCTTGTTTTGGGATTGTTACATCAACAATATTATCCGAAACGAATAGTGTCTTAAAATTTAACATATTATTATCTATATTAATAGCCGCTGATCGCACCAAAAATACAGGTTTTTTTTCACCTAGTGCTACTTGTACTAGTTCCTCAAGACTATTCCACGGAAGGCATTGTTCTCCCCAGAATTTATCCAATAAATTTCTACCCTCATAAAAAGCAGACCAGTCGTATGAAATGTTCTTTGCAAAGCTATATTGATTAATAACAATACGATCAGCGCTTAACATTTCATCTTTGTTTTTTGAAAGATATTGATAAAGAGAATGATTGATACGGCGAGCAACGACTTGATTCCATGCCACTCCTTGACAAACAACTAAAAAAAATAAAAAAATACTAGCCATAATTTTCACTTTGTGGGTTTGAATAATTTTAAATCTTAAAAAGAAAAGACAAATTAAGACAAGCCCTATAGATGATAAAGCTGTGTGTCTACCTAATACTTCTGTCCAAAAACTATTTACCATGAGAAAAACGATGAAAATAATAATAGAAAAATAAATTAATTTTAAATTTTCTGGAAAATCAGCTGTCTTTTTAAGCCATTTTATAAATCCATAAAACGCAACCATATCTAATGCCGAAATTATGAATAGCCATTTTAATTCTATGGTAGGGAATCGATATAATCCGTATAAAATAGGTTGAATCATTTTATATCCCACATAATTACTGGGTATTTCAGTTATAATATTATGCCATATAGTCCCTGTTTCTTGAGCACCTCTTGCAGTTTTGACTATTCCGTATGCATAAAACAGGTAATGGCCTAAAAATCGAAAAATAGCATAGCATAGAGCTGGAATCCAAAATAACAACGTAACAGCCATGCTCATCATCTTTTTCCTCCCATAAAGGAAAGCATAACACGTTAAAGCAATAGGAAGAAAAAAAGGTAACTCATACCAAAAAATAGCCATTGTATAAGTAAATAAGGATAAAAATAAAAACCGCTTCTTCTCTATTTTTATGAAATAAATAAAGCTTATAACACTTACTAAAGCCAATGAATAATTCATAATTGTGGTGGTCACATCAAGACCGGAAAAAAGTTCTAGCTTATTTGGAAGAATTAAATGAAAAAGTGCTCCCAAAAAGGCTAAGGATACATTTGATAAAAGAGTAAGCATTAAAAAATATACCAAAAGAGAAAAAACACTGCTAATTAAAAACATTAGCATTGTTGACAATAACTGATTTTGGTTTACCAGCCGTTCCATTAAATCAAGATAAATCATACTCAAAGGACGATCTGGATTGTGTAAAATAACATTATAAATATCTCCTATGGGCATGCTATAAATTTCTTTTAAATAATGATATTCATCAATAGTTGGAGAACTACGCTCGAAAGGAAGGAAATGTGCTAACAAATTTAGAAAAATTAAGGCGATATAGGGGAGTAACGATTTTTTTTTAATAAAATTTATCACGATCTCTTTAAGATTGATATACTTTTAAAAAACAATCAATATTTTTTTCAGAAAAAAAGCGCTTTGTAAAAACATTTGCATTTTGTTTCATGATTTGAATTTTCTGTGGATTATTTTTAAGATCAACGATAGCTCGTGCAAAATTATGGGCCGTTGGTTCTACAAAAATACCCGTTCCCTCTTGAAGAGCTTCTCGAATACCTTTTTTATCTGAAGCCAATACAGGAAGACCGCACGCCAACGCTTCCATATTCACCCTACCAAAGCCTTCCTCATACAAAGAGGGCATAATGAAAAGATCTGCCGACCAATAATATTTCCTAAGTTCTGAGTTTAATACAGGCCCCATAAATACCATATTGGGATAATGTGCCATCTGTTGTCTAAGATATTCCTTTCTTGTCCCTTCGCCAATCACTACAAATAAAACATCTTGAGGAACTTGAAGGGCTATTTCCATCAAAAGATCCACTCCCTTAATTTCTAAGAGCCTACCCACAAATAAAACTATAAATTTATTATTCCACTGAGAAAAAAGTTTCTCATGGTTATCTTTACGAGGATAAAAAACAGCTTGATCAATCCAATATCTAAAAACAGAAATTTTTTGAGATGGCACACCATACGTATGAATCAATTGTGGTCGCATCACTTCCGCAGGAATAAAAATATGATTAGCTCCATTTAAAATCCATTTTAAAACCCAATTATGATAACGAGATAAAATGGATTGATTATAAACCGTTTCAATATCAGCAATAAATTTTTTTCTAAAAACTAAAGCCAAAAATCGACCAATAAATGTTCCTGTTGCTCCCATTGCATGAATGGTTTCAATTTGAGGGAACCGAATTAAAAAATAAAATGAATATAAAAATAAATACGGAGTTAAATACAAAAACTGTAATAAAGGTTTGTTTTGTAGTTTATGGAACATGTCTTTTTTTCGTCCAAACCACCAAAGCCTACGAACATACAAATTCCGAGAAACTTCTTTTGCCGGCGCCTTCAGAGATGAAGCCAACGGTTGATAGGTTAATACAAAAACATGAATACCTCGCTTAATAAGCGCTTTACAAAGATCATCCAGGTGAGTCTCGACTCCTCCTACATTAGGGCTAAAAAAAGGAGTTAAAATAAGAATTGCTTTCGACATAAGGCCTAGATACAAATATTTTCCATAGAATGCAATGCCCTTTATGCAATGAAAAAACCCTATTAACGACGTGTACGAATACTACTTTTGGTCGTGATGGAAAGATTTATCAATGCCAAAATTGCAAATCTTGTATGGTTTTGCCTCTACCTTCCGATAAAACCCTCACTAACTATTATGAAAAGGAGTGGTCCAATGATCATCCTTCTATTCCAACCTACTTAGTTCCTATTTTTCGAATAATTTCTTCTGCTCACATGAATATTAAGAATGATTTTCGGTGGCCATTTTTAAAGCCTTACTTATCTACCGACATTCGTATTCTAGAAATTGGCGCTGGAGAAGGCTCTCTTTCCCTTTATCTCAAAAAGAAAGGATTTCATATTTCGGTTGTTGAACCTTCTCAAACCTTTCAGAGACAACTCACTCAAAAAGGGATATCGGTCATCGGTTCCAATCTAGAGGATATCAACGTAAAAGAACCTTTTGATCTTTGTTTATCTTTCCATGTTTTAGAACATCTCAATAATCCACTGGTTATTCTTAAAAAAATCCGTTCGTTGTTGAAACCCAAAGGACTTTTTTTAGGAGAAGTTCCCAATGTTCCCCTTACTCCCGACCATTTATCCGCAGCTGAAAAAGAGACCGTTTTTAATAATGTTCATTTATTTCATTATTCATGTTTAGGATTAGACCACCTCTTTAAAAAAGCAGCATTTTCTAAAGTCGATTGTATTGAAATTGGGTTTGGTACTTCATGGACAAGAACCCTTTTTCCTAAAGCAAATTTCAATTTCATTCACCCTTCTTTCAAAGTTTCCAGATGGATAAAATATCCGTCTTTGTTTCATGCTGTTGAAAGTACTTTTCGGAGAGGTTCTACCGTCGTTCAAAAAGGAAGGGGAGAATTGGGCTATCAAGAACCCAATGATTTTATATTTTTCTGGAGCTCAGCATGAATAAAATTCTCCTTTATAATCCCAATCCGAATCCTCATTTAAAGGCAATCGATTTACCTCTTTCTCTTTTATGTATTTCTCGTTTTATCGATCAAGAAAATTATGACATTCAAATAGTCAGTGAAAATCTTTATAATAACCCCTTTGACGTCATTAGAGAAAATGCTAAAAAAAGTATTGTTTTTGGTGTTTCTTCTATGACCGGTCATCAAATTTATGATGGCCTTAAAGCAACTAAAATTGCAAAAGAAGCCAACCCCAATATAAAAGTCATCTGGGGAGGATGGCATCCTTCTATATATCCTACGCAAACCCTAGAAAACCCTTATATTGATATAGTCGTCAAAGGCCAAGGAGAAAGAGCCTTATACGACATTATTAAAAGGATAGAAAAAAAAGAAGAAAATTTTGATGGAATCAACGGGGTTTATTGGAAAGAAAACGGACAAATTCAACCTAATGCGGATAGACCTCTTGAAGATATAAACACCATGCCTCCTATCCCCTATCATTTAGTAAACACGGAAAAATGCCTCATTGAAACAGAATTTGGAAACAGGACAATCAATTATGTTTCTAGCTATGGCTGCCCTTATAGATGTGGATTTTGCTGTGAAATAACCGTCAACAAAAGAAGATGGACTGGATTAGATGCCAAAAAAGTTGTCGATGATTTAGAGAAACTTGAAAAGGTTTTTAAAGTTAATGGTATTTCAATGTATGATAGTAATTTTTTTATTGATAGACAAAGAGCTAAAGAAATTTTTCGAGAAATGCTTAATAGAAAACTCTCTCTTCGCCTGGGCAATATGGATGGCCGAACCAAACAACTCGTAGAATCAGATGACGAACTTTGGGAGCTGATGAGAGAAACCAAGTGTTATAGCATATTAACAGGAGCAGAGTCAGGAAACCAAGAAGCCCTCGATATTATAAAAAAAGATATTACCGTTGAAGATAATATTAAATTTGCAAAAAAATGTCATGATTATGGCATAAAAGTAGTTTTTTCAACCCTGGTTGGATTACCCATAGCGAATTCTAATTTTAAACACATTGCAAAAAAAACAGATGAACAAATAACATCTACCATTAACATGTTCGATCAACTTCTTTCTTTTGATACCCGCCATCGAGGTCTTATGTTTTTGTATTGCCCTTATCCAGGCACCCCCTTATATGAAGAATCGCTTAAACTTGGATTTCAAGAACCTAAAAGTCTAGAACAATGGGGGGCATTTACTCTTTATGCTAAGCACACACCTTGGATAACTAAAAAACAAGAGTTTTTGGTTCCTATGATTTCAAGTTATTTGTTTATGTTTTTAGATTCTGACACCTTGATTTGGATTAAAGAAAGAATCAAAAATAGACCCTTAAAGAAAAAATTATTCGTGAGTGCTTTTAAATTATTAAGAATAATTGCAAAATTAAGATGGAAATATAAATTCTTTTATTTTCCAATTGATTATAAACTTTTTTTATTTGCTAAAAGCAAAAATAAATCCATTTAATAATATTTTTTATTTACTTCTTCTGTAAATAAATGATAATGTTTCAAAGATGTTTACTATGATTCAAAAAATAGTGAGTTTTATTGTCTGTCTTTACTCTTTAAGTATAGCTATAGAAGGCATAGCGTCTCCAGCACAAACAAAGGAAACCTTAACATACAAAATATCTTATTTTTATTTAATTCCCTTTGGGACGGCTTCTTTAACCATTGAAGAACAAACCACAAAACCAGAGGATGTTAATGTTAAATATAATTTAACGGTTCTACCCTCTCGTTTTATTCATTTTTTTTCACATTTAAAAGCATCTCTTTCTGCAGAAAAAAAGAAGGATATTGTTTTATACCAAGAAGATATTGAAAGCCAAATGAGCCGCCCCGAACACAATACCATTATTTATAATCATAAAGAAAATATAATGGAATTTCCTCGTGGACAATTTCAGGGACTTAGAAAAAAAGTAAATCCAGATACCCTAGATCCCTTTTCACTTTTCCCAATCTTAAGAAATTCTCCTTTTAAAAAAGGAGATACTCTGCGTCTTGTTTTAAATTCTCATCAAAGTAATTATATTTTAAAGGGTGTTGTTCAAGATGAAACAGAAAAAACATGGAAAATTCATTTCACGATGCAGCGAGAAGATAAACAAGATAAAAAACCAAAATTAACACTCGATATCTGGATCAAAAAACCTCTCCATGGAGAAAAAGCAACCCCTACTCTTTTTAAAGCAAAAACATTAATAGGTCCTTTCACCATAAAACTCGTCTCAGCATCATAAAAAGGCTAAAGACAGAAACCATCACCAATCCAATTAATATCCATAAAATCTGAAAAGGTGTATCGTGAAAACAATACATCAAACTTACTTCTAAAATAACCATTCCTATTAATATTTTTAAAAATTTAAATTGAGACAGTGCAATAGAATAATTTACCAGAATATACAGCAAAGCCATAAAAAACATGGCGATGGCATAAAGTCTTAAATAAGGAATAGCAGCCAGTGCTTCTTTTTTTCCAAAAAATTCTAAAATAAATTCCGGAAAAAACATAAACAATGATAATGCCCCTCCCGAAATACAGGCAGAAAAACCCAATGCCTTTAATAACAAAGTCTTAGACGGTTTATTTAAAACAGCATTTTGGGCTACTTGAGGAAACATGACCATAATAACCGATAAGGAAAGATAAAATACAGTTTTGCCTAAGATCGCAGCTGTTGCATAAAGCCCTGTTTCGTGACTTTGGGTTCCGGATCCCCAAAAGTGTTGTACTAAAATAAGATCAATAGACAAAATAATAGAAAGCAAAGAATAAGAAATTAAACTGGGGATAATATACCGAAAGTTTTTTTTAAAATGATGTTCTCTGCCAAAAGGCCACACCCACCATTTCTCCGTCGTATAAATAATAATTAAAAGAACCATGAGAGAAGAAATTAACATCATGCTTATAATATTAGCCATGTTATATTCCGAAAATCGAAGAGATACCCCCCCTAACCACTTTAAAAAACCAACCAAAAAGAGACAAATCCCCACTCCTAAAAACTGTTGAAACCCTTGTAGAAATCCAAAACCCAAATATAAAAATAACCCCACAACCACTAAACATCCAATAAGCAGAAAGATAAAAGGCGAGGATATATGAAAAAAATGAGAAAGATGATGTTGAAAGAAAAAAACAAGTGCTAAAAATACGATAGAAACAAAAAATAGATCTTTTATCCATACTGAAAAAAAATATTTTAATTCTGCCCATTGGGCTTTTGCTTTATATTCAGAAACATATTTTGAAATAATCATCTGTAAGGTCGTAATAGGAATAGTTAAAATAGAATAAAAAGATAAAAGAGAATTTAAAAGCCCGTAATCTGCCTTTGTTAAGGTATGTGACATTAAATACTGATAGAGAAAATTAAAAAAAGAGCCTCCCGTAGAAAGAAAAAAAATAAGGATACTTTGTCTAAAGAATTTGTCCTGATAAATTTTTTTCATTACTGGTTGGGGGTAAAATCGAGCAGATGTCCTACCACTTGTTTTGCAGCACGATAATAAAATTTCACATCATCAATCTTACGAATTTTGCTCATTTTTCGAAACATATAGGCAGGAGTAAAACAAGATTTATACAAATCTTGAGAGAGTTTTCTCACATCCTCTGATGTTAGTGGCCCCTTTAACACTTGTTTTCTCATGTCATAATCATCCCAATCAGTAGTCAAAAGCCAATCGTTTTCTTGCGCTTGCCGAAAGAGTTCTGTCCCCGGATAAGGGATGACAATAGTTGCTTGAAGCGTATCAATCCACCCTTTTTGAAATAAATCCTTAGTCAGACGAATCGTCTCCAAGGCATCATGTTTTGTTTCCCAAGGATATCCCACCATACACGTCACATGAGGCTCTAATCCCGCTTTTTTAGCCATCCGCATTGTTTCAATAATATCTTGAACACTGTTTCCTTTATTCAACCTCTCTAGCGTTTTATCATTGGCAGATTCAATGCCATACAGAATAAATCTAAAATTGGCTCGCCCCATTAAATTATATTGCTCTTGGGTTAATGCTCCCGGTTTCATATTGCATCCCATCACTACTTTTTGATGAAGTCCTCGTTTCATAAGCCCTTCGCAAAATTCCTGTAAAAATTTCCCTCCGGGAAAAGTACCGGTATCATCAAAAATTTCTCGAACACCATAGCGATGTACCAGTTCGTCGATTTCATTTAAAAGATGCTCAGCAGATCCCATTTGAAATTTTGGAAAAATCCCTGTCCAAGAACAAAAGGTGCATCCTCCGTCTTTTCTCCACCAACAATCCCGCCCAATCATGGTATAGGTACCGGGCAAATATTTATAATTTCCATTATGAAGAGAGTATTGTTTCCAGTGGGTTAAGTCTCGATCAATTTTTGGGAAATCATGAAAAACTCCTTCTTGTTGAAATTCACCTGAATGTTGAATCTTATTTCCCTCTCGATAATAAATTCCACCACACATTTTTTCTTTTTTAGAAATATGATTGACCAAAGAGAGAAGCGATAAATCGAAATTGCCTCCGGTCATCACATAATCAACCGGGGATTTTTCTAAAGATTCTTCTGGAAACGCCGTAACATGATCCCCCATGAGTACAACCGTAATATCGGGACGAAAATTTTTCATGTCATAAATAATCGACCAATATTTTTTGATCGTGGGCGTTTTGGATTCAATAGCAATAAGCTGAATATCTGATTTTTTATACCATTCTAGCCACTCTCCATAAGACTTTTGCTCTGCAATGGCGTCATCCCACACCACTTCATACCCCTTATTTTTTAAAAGGGTGGCTGCATAAGCGGGAATCATGGGATAAATATAGGTAGGGGAATTAAACCATTGAAATTGCCTATTTTGGCTTAAAAGCGGAGTCCCTTTAGAAGATTCTAAGGGTGGATAACTTATCGCAATTTTCATAACGGCATGCTAGCGCATGCCAGAAACTTTTTCAATCCACAATTGCAATAACTTTCCATTGCCCATCGTAAAGCTTTAAGTGAATTTTAATAGAGCTCTTGGGAAAAGAAATCACAGCTCTCGTCGGCGAGATAAGTGAAAAATGCCCAAGGTTCATCAGCTCATCAACGCTCATCCCACTGGGGATCTTATTTTGAAATAATATCCTTATTTTTTCTACTACCACTGTCCTTCGAATATTTTGCTCTTCTTCTTCTTGAAAAGACGCTTCATAAGCTGCACGTTTTTTTCTTTTAACCTCTTCTCTATTTGTCTCTTTTAAGTGATTGAGCATGGCTATTTTTTCTTCTAGTTCTGTTTTGTCTTCTGGTTTTACGTGGTTTAATTCTTCTAAAAGAATTTCTAATTCCTTGTCTACAGAATTAAAATGCTCATCAATCATTTGTTCCATTTCTTTAATTTTTTGTTCCACTGTTTTTGCTTCTTCAAAAGATTGAGGAAAATCTCCTTGAATAGAAATAAAAAGATCCCGCATTGCGATATAACGATCAACCATCGAAGCATCTAGTTTTTGTTCTTGAAGTTTCAAAAACAAATCTGCTGCATAGGTTTTAACTCCTTTTTCAAGTTCATTTCTTTCAGCCTCCGACAATTGTTCAAGTTTTTCTTTTTCTGGATCCACCCTCAATCTATTCACTTCCACTACATCTTGAATAACCCCATTCACCCCCCCTTTTGAGAAAGCCAGTGGGAAAAGAGAAGGATCTAATGAAACAATATAAGAAGAATTTTCATCCTCCCCTTCTACTTCGATTTGAAAGGTCTGAGAGTTGATTTCTTTTTTTTCTGCTAAGTCTCGAACCATGGGAGTAAGCGTCATTGATTTTCGAGGGTGCACTTTTTTTACTTTAAATATTGGATATTCTTTAAAAGAAAAAATTTTGTGAATAACTTCGTCATTAGATAGGGATTTAATTTCTAACTCCACAGAATCTTCATTGATTTTTACGACTTGTTGAAGAACATCAAACTTTAGTTCATTTTCTGTTACACTATATTTTACAAAATCCCCTGCTTCGACACCCTTCCATAAAAATTCTTTATTGTATTCTAAAGCATAATTTAAAGAATCCTTAACATCCTCTTCGGATGTCAAAAAGATAACCTCTTTAAGATGATTTAATTTCCCTAAATCATGGAGCGCTCCTTTAAAAAAACTTTCTTGGGCTTGAATATAGCCCATGAAGATTCCCCCCTCATCTGTAATAATGACAGAAGCTATTAAACTGTCATTCCCCGGCTCGACCGGGGAATCCACAAGAGTCAAGGAGTGAATATCTGTGGGTTTAATTTCTATAAAACTTTCTTCTCCTACTTTTTCTTCATTTTTAAAATAAAATAGTTTAAGAGAAAGAATAGAATCAGGAGCGACAGAAAAAGAAATTTCCTGATGTTCTTTTTGGAGAACCATTTGTCCTTCGAAATGATCTTCTTTCAAAGAGGCCGCCCAGGCAGGAGAAGACAGGAGTAAGAAAATAGTTAAAAATATGTTTTTTTGACCCCTCATATGTGCAAAAAGTAAGCAATTTAGATACCATATTCTGATTGCTTAGTTAGAAAAGAGAGAGTTCTTACCCATTCTGAAAGACTCTCTCGGAAGGCGAGCGGGCACGGTTCTGAAGGAGAGCGAGCCTGAGAGTGAAGCGCAAATTTCTCGCTGGAGAAATTTGACGCGGGTCTTGAAGAATTGGTAAGAACTCGCTCTTTCACTGACGAGTCAATTACTATATTCTATACATGCTTATATCATAAAATATCTTTATTCATTGATATCATTAAAGTTTTACTACCATATGTACATTCTATACATACTTTTCCATGAAGAAATTGTGAAAACATAATTAATATCAAATAGTTAACTTTATATCTGATTAAAATTATTTCAAATTTTACTGATTAAAAAATAAGCAAATAAGCGTAAAGAATAAGGTGGCATAGGGGTTGCTTGCACTAGGGACTGCATGCAATCAAAATATCTTTTTCTTCTTGCCCTTATTAGTCTTCTCTCCGCTTTTGGATGTGGAGGAGACGGTGGAAGCTACGGAGGAGGAGGCTATTACTCCTCTTCACAAAGCGAATCCCAAATTCCAGAAGGCGTTTATGCCCAGGGGGGAGTAAAACTCTGTAATGGAGATCTTTTTTTTGCAGGAGGCGTCAATACCTATGGTTCTCCCACTGCCAACGCCTATATTTATCGAGTAAACAGTAAAACCTTTGTAGATGTTGATTTTAGAAGTACCAAAAATGATCTTTTAGAACCCCGTGTTCGCCACACCATGACACTTATTACAAACCCAAGTAGCAATATATACGCTCCTGCCCCACCGTGTTCTGTACTCATTACCGGCGGGTCAACAAACTATGGTATCTCCCGTACCGCTGAAATATATAATCCCTCCACCGATCGATTATATCCTGTTCAAAATATGCATACGGCTCGGAAAAATCACACCGTCACAGAAATTTTAGACTCTTCTTCTCTTCTATATGGACAATTTTTAGTTGTCGGAGGAAGAGATGATGCAGGAAATATTTTAGCCACAGCGGAAGTGTTTGATCCCAATCGAGGCGTATTTTCTGTAGTAAGTAACCGCCTTCGTTTCCCCAGAGAAAACCACACTGCCACCCCTCTTAAAAATGGACTTATTTTAATTGCAGGTGGAAATACCCCCGGAGGCGTTACCGATACCGGAGAACTCTTTGATCCTATGCTGCTCTCTTTTAGCCTTATCACTAACTCCACCCTGTCAGAACCAAGACAGCGATTCACTGCCACCTATCTTGATAATAAAACTTCTTATATTACCACTGATGACGCTGTTCTTCTAGCAGGTGGACGCGATTCCATGGATTTTTCACTCGATAGCGCTGACTTTTTTGATCCTTTTTACAATCGTTTTAAACGCGTCAATAGCTTTATGCGAAAACCCAGATTTGATCATGCAGCTACAGCGCTTCCCAATAATTATATTTCTGATGTAGTAATTACCGGGGGATTCACCAATTTAAATACGCTCAATTATGTTTTATCAAACCCAACCGATGAAGTAGAAATTTTTAATTATGTCTATACCGGTGGCCCTAGCGGATATTTTTCACCCACCACGCCTCTTTTAAGAGCACGAGCTCTTCACACCACTCATCACATTCGGTGGGGCACACTCTTAACCCTAGGTGGAGTGGATCACTTTGGCCACGCCAGAACTACGGCAGAAGAGTTTTACTATTAACGAATCTGACGCGTCTCCGTAAATCCTCTGTACCCGGGATTTTTGGATCTCGCATATCCTATCGTTAGAAATCGCCGCCCATCTGTAGCCTGAAGAATAATTTCAAGAGTCGTCAGTACCCCTTCCGGTAAATGAATCGTATTTGTTGAAAAACTATTTCCAGATACACTTATTCCCACCAGCGTTTCTGGATATCCGGGAGCTGTCACACGCACCATGCCGCTTACGGGATAAAATCCCAATACTCGACCATAAAGAGACATTGAATTAAAATTCGCATCCTGTTCTACAAAACCATCTACCACAATAGACGCATAGGGGATGGGTGGAACTGGAGGTTGTGGAGGCTGTGGAGGAAATGGAGGCCCTGGAGGTGTAGGAGGAGTCGGTGGAGTGGGCGGAGTAAAATCACTTACATAAGCATATTTATCAATATCGATGCCGTAGTACTCTCGACTTCCATCCGTTCTTAACACCACCCAAAGGGTATCGCCTTGAACAGGATTGCTCCAAAAAGGAGCTGCAAAACTGCCTGTCAGGCGTTGAACTAAATGACCGTAACCATCATAAATTTCTACAAAGTCATAATATTTTTCTGTTAGAAAAGTAGAAAAATGAATCTTAATCTGCTGTGCCCCAAATTGGGTAATCCTTATTTTTTCAACACTTCTAGGCTGATAAGGATGAGAGGACGAATAGGTTGAGTAGACCTCAAACCAAAAATCTTGCCAAGGACTCTGATGGCCGGCATACGCCAAAGAAATAGAAAAAAGACAAGATACAATAATCCCAACAATACCCTTTTTCATAAACGATACCTCCTTATGTCATTTACTGAAACACCAACTCATTATTCAGTCAATGTCTTTTTAGTTTTTTAAGATTTTTTCTTTACCAAATGGGCTACTGTTCGATTTCTTCCTTAAAGAACTGTTCCTCTTCTTCTTTCTTCATTTTTGCCTTTTGAGTTTTAGGAAGTTTTTCTTCTTCTTGCGGCTCTGTTCCCTCTATAAAAGGAAGTGAAGATTGATATTTACTTTTTCGGGAAGCAATTTTTCCACTTTTTCGATCAACATTCATAAAAACAATTTTATCGGGAATGGGAAAATCTTTATTTTCATACGTTTTAAGGGCTTCTTTCATAAAATCTCGCCAAATAGGAAGGGCTGATTTTGCTCCCGTTTCTAATTCTCCCATTTTTCGTCGTTCATCAAAACCCACCCAAACGCCAGTTAAAATATTGGGGCCATAACCCATAAACCAAGCATCTGCATAATCATTCGTGGTCCCTGTTTTTCCAGCCAATGCCCATTTCATGTCACTCACCGATTTTGCCGTCCCAAATTGAATCACCCCCTTTAAAAGATGAGTGATGACATAGGCTAGTTGTGGAGAAATCACTTGTTCTTGAGACGAAGGAGGCGTGTATTCTTCCAGCACATTGCCCTCTCGATCCACCACTTTTTGAATAAAGATTGGAGGGGTGCGTTTTCCTTCATTGGCAAACACCGAAAAGGCTTCGCACATTTCTTCTAACGTAAAGCTAGAAGATCCTAAAGCCATGGATAAATCTTCAATCAAAGGAGATTTAATCCCCAATTTTTTTGCCATTTGGGTCACAGCATCAATTTTAATATCTTGTACCAGTTTAATCGTAATAATATTTCTAGAAAAAGCCAATGCATCGGCTAAAATAGTATCTCCATAAAAACGTTCTCCAAAATTTCTAGGTTTCCATTTTTCCTCAAGCGCCTCTTCTCCTTCTTTATAAATAATAGGAGAATCGGTAATCACAGAAGCAGTCGTATATCCTTTATCTAACGCAGCGGTATAAATAATGGGTTTAAAAGAAGATCCTACTTGACGCTGCCCCTGGATGGAGCGATTAAATTCACTTTTAGTATAATCAAATCCTCCCACCATGGCTTTTATAAATCCTGTATGCGGATCTATCGAAAGCAATGCCCCTTGAATCAAAGGTTCTTGTTCTAAAATCACATGCCAAGGTGTTCCTTTCTGAATGAGTCTTATCCAAATTACATCTCCAACTGATAACGCCTGAGAAGGATGTTTAATTAAATCTTCTAAATAATATTTATCCAAATCAGGTTTTCGGGCCCATCGCATTTCTTGAAATATAATTTCTCCCTGATTCGATAGATCCTCTGTATTAGACCCAAATCGAACCCCTACTTTTTTAGCGCCATCATCGACTTTAGAGACAATAGCCTGATAAACATTCCCTTCTTCAAATACTTCTTTTTGGGTTTGCTCTTCTAAAAAGGTATCTATTTTTTTAGAATCTGAAAAATGATTAATGGCCCCTCTATATCCCTGACGCTTATCGAGATCTCTTAGACCTTTTTCAATGGCCAAATTGGCTGTTTTTTGAAAATCTAAATTTAAAGTCGTATAGACTTGAAGGCCATCTCTTAATACCCGTTCATTTCCATATTTTTCTACTAAATATCGTCTCACATGTTCCACAAAATAGGGTGCAAAGCGTAAATTAAAATCACTTCGGGTGTAAAAGTGAAGGACTTGGTCCCTGGCTTCTAAAGATTCTCGTTTAGAAATATATCCATTGTCCACCATTTGCTTTAAAACATAGAGTTGGCGTTCTTTGGCGGCTTTGGAATTTAACAAAGGGGAATATCGGGAAGGCGCTTGAGGAAGGCCTGCCAAAATAGCTGCTTCGGCTAGGGTAATTTCAGAAACACTTTTTCCAAAATAGTTTTGAGAAGCCGCTTCTACTCCATACGCCCCATGGCCTAAATAAATTTCATTTAAATAGAGGTATAAAATATCTTCTTTAGAAAGATTTTTTTCAAGCCGCATGGCTAAAACCAGTTCCTTAAATTTTCGGGAAAACTTTTTCTCGGGTGTTAAAAGAAGGGATTTGGCTACCTGTTGTGTAATGGTAGAGCCTCCCTGTACTACATGTCCTGCTTGAAAATTTTTAATGGATGCTCGGAGAATTCCTCTTAAATCAATCCCTTTATGAGATAAAAATTGGGCATCTTCAGCAGCAATAAAGGCATTGATCACCACTTTAGGAATTTTATTTAAGGGCACTACTTTTCGTCGCAACTCATAAAATTCACCAATTTTATCCCCTTTATCTGCATAGACTTCGCTCACCACCATGGGCTTATAGCGATCTGGACTTACAGCGATGGTAGAAAGAGAAGCAGAAAAGATGCCTAAAAAAAGAAGAAGGACTAAAAGGCACATTCCTAAGAGAAGAAAGAGAATTTTAAGTGCACCTGTTTTAGCTGGCATTCTTGACAGAATATGCTTTCAGGATTACATTGTCAATTCTACCCATGCTAGACGAAAAAAAAGATAAAATTCCCCCTCCAGAAGAAACTCTTTTAGAACAAAAAATAAAAACCCCTGAACCCGAAGGTTCTCCAGAACGAAGCGTAGAAGAGATTTTTTTAGAAGAACTTAAGAAAAAACCATGACCACCACTTCCGGCACTGTAAAAAGCTATGATGGCACCCAAATTCATTATGAAACCATCGGGGAGGGACTTCCCCTTATTTTTTGTTACGGAGTTGTATGCAGTACTCTTCAATGGAAATATCAAACCCAACATCTTAAAAAACACTATCAAGTTATTCATGTTGACTACCGAGGGCATAATCAATCTCAAAGCCCTAAAAATCCTTCTCACCTGACCATTGAAGGATGCGCCAAAGATATTGAAGCTGTAATGAATAAACTTAAACTGGAACACGCTATCTTGCTAGGGCACAGTATGGGAGTTAATGTCATTTTTCAATTTTATGACCTTTATCCCAAAAAAGTTTCTGGCTTGATTGCCATTTGCGGAACCATTCACAATCCTTTTAAAACCATGTTTCATACAGAATTTTCTCAGGCAGGATTTGAATTTTTAAAACTCATGTATTTAAAATTTCCTCGTCAGTTTCCAGAACTTTGGAAAAAAAGTATTGCTCATCCTTTTAGTCAACTTTTAACCCACACGATCGGTTTTAATTACCAACTGACTCAAAAAAAAGACATTAAAAATTATTTAGAAGGCGTATCTAAACAACCCATTGAAACCTTTTTTTATTTTTTACAAGAAATGAACGACTTTAAAGGAGATCATATTCTTAAAAAGATTGCCGTTCCTACTCTCATTATTGGAGGGGGAAAAGACCTCATTACTCCCATTCAAAATCAATACGCTCTTTATCGAAAAATTAAAAACGCTCAATTTTTAAAAGTCCCCCAGGGGAGCCACTGCGCCCATATGGACATGCCTGAACTTGTCAATCTTCGAATTGAAAAATTTTTGAAAGATATAAATTACGCTTAAAGTTCTATCATCACGGGTAAAACAACAGGTTTAATTCCAATTTCATTCTTAAAAAACCTTCGAGTTTGGAGTCTGAGTTCTTCTGAAAGTTCTTGTTTGGATAACGAAAGATCAGCCACTAAACTTTGTAATTGTTTTTTCGCTCTCTCTAATAAATGTTTATTTTCTTCTTCTAGGATCACCCCACGAGTTAAAAGCTCTGGCCCCCACATAAGCCTTTGTTGACGTCCACTCCACACCACCACCACACACACTACCCCTACTTGAGAAAGCTGCCGTCGATCTTTTAAAACCATGGTTTCAATATCTCCTCGCCTTTCACTATCTAAAAACGTGGGATTTACTTCTATGGAATCCACCCTCCTAGCTTTTTGATTTTGAAAAGAAACCCTATCTCCATTTTCACAGACAAAAATATGATCTTTGGGAATCCCCATTTCTTGAGCTACCTTTCCATGACGCACCAAATGCCGATATTCTCCATGAACGGGAATAAAAAAAGTAGGTCTTACAGCCCTCATCATTTGTCTTAATTCATCAGCATGTGCATGGCCGGACACATGCACATCGGCCACATTTTCATAAAAGGCTTCGGCCCCTCGTCGATAAAGATTATTTAATAGACGAGAGATGGCTTTTTCATTCCCCGGAATAAATTTTGATGAAAGAATAATGGTATCTTGCTCATCAATGTGAATATATTTATGTTGCCCTTGAGACATTCGCCACAGTGCAGAATATTCTTCTGCTTGAGATCCTGTACAAACCACCATGAGTTCTTGAGGCCTATAATGACGCATATCTTTAATATTGATGATAGCTTTGGCCGCATGGGCATGAATAAATCCCAATCTTCTTGCAATCAACACATTGGTTTCCATCGTCCGGCCACTTAAAACCACTTTTCGTTTAAGCTTTAAGGCAATTTCTAGCATGTATTCAATGCGACGAATGTTCGTAGCAAAGACCGAAAAAACGATTCGGCCATTTGATTTTTGACAAATTTTAAATAATTCCTTTTGAATTTGATTTTCAGTAAGCGATTTTCCTTCACGTTCTACATTGGTACTATCAGATAAAAGGAGTAAAACCCCTTTATCTCCATACTCTTTAAATTTTTGAAGTGTTACTCTTTTTCCTCTATAAAGATCAGCATCAATTTTAAAATCAGCCGTATGAATAATCATCCCTTGAGGAGTTTCAATGGCAAGTCCCATTCCATCCACAATACTGTGGGACACCTGTAAAAATTCAATTTGAAAACACCCCAATTTTACTTTTTTTTGAAGTCTGGCTTCATGAAAAGATATTCCACGACCCAAGCGATATTCTTCAAGCTTATTTTTAATCAGAGCCAGGGTAAAAGAACTCCCGTACAATGGAAGTTTTAATTGACGCAGCAAAAAAGGAATGGCTCCAATGTGATCCTCATGTCCATGCGTCAATATAAGCCCTCTTATTTTATGTTTAATTTTTAAAAGATAAGAAAAATCTGGGAGAATCACATCCACCCCATAGCTTTCATTATCGGGGAACATGATTCCACAATCGACGATGATTGCATCATTCCCACATTCAATGACCATAAGATTCATCCCTATTTCGCCAAGGCCACCGATAGGAGTAAAAATAAGTTCTGGTTTCATTCGATTATTTAGGGATCACAAGAAGTTGGCCGGAATAAATAAATCGGCCAATGCGATTAGCCCGTTTAATTTCACCGACAGACGTATCATAAAGGCGTGCTAGATAAGTTAATGTATCGCCTTTTCGAACACGATGATACGTAAATTTTTTCTGCGTTTCACGTACCGCACCTTTTGGCATTTGATTATAGGCTTCTAAAAAGCCTTGGCTTTCCCCTTGAGGTAGTTTTAACCGATATCCCGGGGGAATAAATTTTTTCCCTGTAAAAACATAGTTTGTTAATCCTGGATTATACCGTTTTAACACTTCTTTAGATGTATTCGTATATCGAACCAAAGAATGAATACCAATATAATGACTAATGTCCACTTCATCAAAGGTTAAAGGTGCTTCAACTTTGAGTTGTCCAAAATATTTTTGATATTCTAGCTCTGTTTCAAGCGCTGCTAAAAATTCCGAATAGAAATTTTTAGAAGCAAATCCAAATGTACGACTCCGATACTGACCAATAATGGTAACCATATCGGTTGTTCCTACTTTTTTTACAGCTCTCGCCATGCCTCCCGCCCCATGATTATAGGCGGTTACCGCCAATGGCCAGTGTTGGAGCATATTATAATTCATTTTAAAGAGCTTAGCGGCTGATCGTGTGGCTTCAATGGGATCATTTCGCTCATCGACGGCTAAATTGATAGACATAAATTTTTTACCGGTAGAACGAATAAACTGCCAAATCCCAGAAGCTCCTACCTTAGATCTAGCCTTAATATTAAAAGACGATTCAACAAAGGGCAGACGCGTTAACTCCATGGGAACGCCCTCTTCTTGGAAAATTTTTTCCATCATGGGAAGATATCGCCCTGCCCACATAATTCCTTGTGCAAAACGCTCTTTTTGACCCAGTTGTGCTCGAATCCGATATCGTGCATTTGAAAATTTATGAGGATCATTCACATTCTTAAATAAATCGTAAATTTTCCTTTCCTCTTTTGTCATGAAATCTGGATTATTTTGTTTTTCATGAACCGAAGACAATAATGCACGGATTTCTCTTTTTTCCTGACCTAGCCGATGCCCAATAAGTCTGCGTTTTGAGCGATAAGGGATTCGTTTATTTTCAATGTCTTCAATATTTACAGAACGATATGTAAGATTATATTCCATATCATGAAGTACATACTCATTAATAGAATAGTGACGATAAATTTGTTTCCAAAAATCAACTTTTCCTCTAAGTCCTGCAGGCACTTTAAAAGTAACTCCAGGTTCATACCCAATGGCTTTTTGTGTCTTAAAATCAGGTGGGATGAGAGGTGCAAATTCCGTAGGGGGCGCTTCTGGGACTTCCTCTTCTTCCGTTATCTCTGTTTCTTCAACGGGAGGAACTTTTTCTAGATAATCAATGGGATACGGCAAGGGCAATACAAATAAAGATTGTGCCCATACCCAGGTAGGTACCCCACAAAAAAGTATGATTAAAATTAATTTTCTAAGCCACATAACGTTAATAAAATTTTATCCTGTAATCCTTGCATGTCACCCACACGATCTTGACTATCATTAACCAATATAGAAAAAGCCAAAAGCTCATTTTTTACCGTACTTAAATATCCAGAAAGACTACTTACCCCGGTTAATGATCCCGTTTTTACTCTTACCTTCCCTTGAGCAATGGTTCCCTGGAGTCTTTTTTCGACTGTTCCATCTACCCCTACAATTCCCATGGAAGCCATATATTCTGGAAAAATTTCAAAATATTGATACCCGTATTTTAAAACGTCTACCAACTGTGCTGCAGACATCTTATTTTGAGGAGATAATCCCGATCCATTCACCAACTGATACGGCGTTTTAACCCCAACCTCTTTTAAAAAGTTTCCCAAAATATCTATTCCCTTATCGGTTGTTCCTGGGGATTTATTAAGTTCAGCCGCCATGGTTTTTAACATTTGTTCTGCAATAAAATTATTACTAATCTTATTTAAATCACTGACAATCCACCTTAAGGGCTTAGAGGTGTGCACCAAAATTTCTTGAGCTTTTTCAGGCACAACTCCAAATTGGTTTTTACCCTGGATACTTAAACCCTGTTCCTTCATAAATCTTCGAAAAAGAGTGGCCGCATACAAAAGCGGATTTGTAATATTCCGATAATATCTTTTTTCTGGATAGTTGATGGGAATCCCGCCAGTCACCATAATAGTATCTTGATTTTTTCCCTCTATTCTAGTCACAACCAAAGACAGAGATTTTGTTGCCGAATCTGTTTTGGCTTTATTTATTACTTTTATATAAGAATTCGTGGGATCTACGATGACCCGTGCTTTTAATCCCACCTTTGTATTTGGCCGCACATAGATAGCAGTAGTATTAAAATTAACCGAAAGCGCTCCTAGAGGTGCATCATAGGCTCTTTCTCCTTCATGATTTGATCCATTTTGAACCGTTCGAACGGTATCAAAAAAAGAATCATCCAAAACCAAATTCCCAGTAATAGTTTGAAAACCATTTCTTTTTAAATCATTCACCAAATACCAAAGTTCTTCTGATACAAATTCTGGATCTCCAAATCCTTTAACATAAAGATTTCCCTGAAGAACCCCCTTTTGAATCGTTCCATCAGTATATACTTTGGTTTTAAATTCATAGTCAGCACCTAAGTACTTTAATGCTGCCAGTGTTGTAACAAGCTTCACATTAGACGCGGGCTTTAAAAGAAGATCCCCATGATAATCAAAAAGTATATCGTTTGTTTCAAGAGAGGTTACCTTTATTCCCACATTCATGTCCTTAAAGGGGCTTAAAGACAGTAATTTTGTAAGCTCGCGATGGACATCCCGACGAGAGGCCGTATAACCAAAAGGGGTTAATACACACAAAAGAGCCCCTATTTGACAAAAAAGAGCGATTCTTCCTATAGTAGAGGACATGTTTAAAAATCTTACCATTTCTATCTGCTTATTCTCCTTAGTACTTTTCGGTTGTTCGCAAAAAAAATTAACCCCCAAAGATATCTTGGTTGTTGCTATCGACTCTGAGCCTTCTAATCTGGATCCTCGCTTTGCTTTAGATGCCTACTCTCAACGCATTGACCAACTCTTATTTGATGGCCTTGTCATCTTAAATAATAACTTAGAAGTAGTTCCACATTTAGCTACCCACTGGACGGTTCGAAATAATAAGATTTATCAATTTACACTACATCCCAATTTGACCTTCCATGACGGCACCCCTCTCACTGCTCACGATATAGCTTTCACTCTTGAGCAAATTTTAGATCCAGCCTTTGGGTCTCCTCTCTTAGGTAGCTTTAAAAATGTAGAAAAAATTATCGTTCTCAATAAATTGGCCCTTGAAATTCATTTAAAGGAACCTCAAGCCAGTTTTTTAACGGACCTAACCTTGATTAAAGCCCTTCCCCATCAAAAAATGAAAGATTCCAAAGTTCCTTTTAAAGATGTCCTCATCGGTTCTGGACCTTACACGTTTCTAAAAAAAGAAGTCAATACGATTATCCTCAAAAAAAATCCCACCCATTTTTTATTTAAACCCAAAATGGAAAATCTTATTTTCAAAGTCATTAAAGATGACAATACAAGAAGCCTTAAACTTAAAAAAGGAGAAATTGATCTTATCCAAAATGCTCTAAGCAGCGATTCTGTTATAAAATTATCCCAAGATCCCCATCTTACTCTCACTAAAAGTGCAGGGCTTACGTATTCTTATTTGGGATTTAATTTAAAAGATCCTATCCTTAAAAATAAAAAATTTAGACAGGCTATGAGCTACGCTCTAGATAGAAAAACCATTATTGAACATCTGTTACAAAATCTAGCTACCTCAGCAAATTCTATTCTTTCTCCTCTTAATCATTATTATGACTCTACCCTTTCCCAAACCGACTTTAATCTTGAAAAAGCCAAAGAACTTTTGAAAGAATCTCAAGTACCTCTTCCCGTTAAGCTCATTTTTAAAACCTCAACCGATACCCAAGCCATTAACATTGCCCGATTGATTTCAGATCAGCTCAAAGCTTTAGGTGTCATGGTAGAACTTAGGACTAACGAATGGGGCACTTTTTTTAATGATATTCAAACGGGAAATTTCCAACTTTTTTCTTTAAGGTGGGTCGGCGTCACAGATCCAGATATTTATTACGATGCTTTTCACTCTTCTAATTTCCCTCCAGGGAAAAATAGAATTTATTATTCAAATCCAACGACTGATCGTTTGCTTCAAGAAGGACGCGTAGAATTAAATCCCGAAAAACGCAAAAAAATATATGCCCGGGTTCAAAAAATTTTGGCTGAAGAAGTTCCTTATATTCATCTTTGGCATTTTAACAATGTGGCTCTTTATACCCAACGCCTTAAAGGATTTTACTTCCACCCCCAAGCAAACTTCATGCCCCTAATTGACGTGTTTAAGGATGATTGATTGAAAAAGTTCTTTGCGTTTGGTCCAGATATTTTTGGCTTCGCTTTGAATTTTTAGCCCTAATCCCTTGTCTAAGGCTCCTAGAGAAAAAATATTCCCCACACTTTTAGCCACATTTAAAGACGTACTACTGGATTTCATCCCCTGCCCTTTATAACTAGACCAAGATCGATAGATAAAATGATGATCATCTATTTTTTGATAGGCATCCACGATGAGATCAAAATACACAGGGCCATAAGGTTTAACTCCTTGCCCTAGATCCTTTACCAGCTCATTCACCACAATCACACTATTTTTATTTGAAATATCAAAGCGCCGAAGCCGGGTGATGGTTCGGGTATTAAAAGCCAGCGCACTTTTATACTTCCGATCGGTTGTAAACTCTGTCCCCAAAGAAGTTTCACGAATATCTGATATTTTTTCAGATCGCCCTGCTCCACTTTCAATAAAAAGATTGGGCTTCTTTTTTCCTAAGGTAATATCCCAATAAAGCTCGGCTGCCGTCTTATGCTTTCCCTGAAATTTTTCAACAATTTCACTATAAATAAAATCCCCAATAGGTTCTACCAGGATCGTATTTTCAGAAAATCCCAGCTTTTCCAAGAATTCTTGAGAGCGAATCAAGGGTCTTTGTTTAATTTCAAGAATTTTAGAATCTGTCTCCCCTTTTTTAATATTTTCCATTTCTTGAACGACCCACTGACCAAAATCAGTTTGGGAATATCCCAAAAAGGGAAATACGAGGAATAAAAATAAGATCATTTTTTTCATTTATTTACAGTGTTTAAGTATACTATGATGTTTTTCATGCATTCAATACTAATTATCGATGATGAAGCAGATAACTTAAAAGCCTTGGAGCGCACGTTAACGACCGTTGCCCAGGTTCATTCTGCCGCGAGTGGAAAAGAAGGCTTAGAAATCCTAAAAAAAGAAACCGTTTCTTTAATTATTTGTGATCAACGAATGCCAGAAATGACTGGAATTGAATTTTTTAAAGCCATTAAGGATTCTCATCCTCACATTATTCGCATTATTCTGACCGGTTATACCGATGCTCAAGATTTAATTGAAGCCATTAACGAAGTAGGCCTTTATCGATATATCACTAAACCGTGGGATAATCAGGAACTAAAACTTGTCATTCAACGCGCTCTAGAACACTTTGAAGCAACTACCCACAATAAAAAACTTCTAGAAGAATTAAAAAATGTTAATGAAGGTCTTGAAAAAACGGTTCAAGAACGCACACAAAAATTAAAAGAGCTCTCTATTACAGATGAACTTACCCAGGTAGGAAATCTGCGCTCCTTTTGGCAAATGTTAAAAACTGAAATGGAACGCTCCAGTCGATATAAACATCTTTTGTCGCTACTCATGATCGATGTAGATCATTTTAAAAAATATAACGATGAATTTGGCCATACGATAGGGGACAAGATCTTAAAAATGATTGCCCAGACCCTAAAAAAGAATATTCGAAATACAGACTTTTTAGCCCGCTATGGGGGAGAAGAGTTTGTCGTCATTCTTCCTGAAACATCTCAAAAACAAGCCCAAGAACTGGCCGAACGCCTACGAAAAGCTGTAGCCAAAAAGAAAAAGAAGCTCACTATTAGTGTGGGAGTTACGTGTTTTACAGAAAAATCAAAAATTAAAAATTCTAAAAAATTAGTAATTCAAGCAGATAAAGCCTTATATCAGGCCAAGCGAAAAGGACGAAATCGAGTCGAAGTGTGTTTTAATTAAAATAATCGTTCTGAGGTAATTATTCCATCTTCGGTAAGGATCCATTTAATCAAGGTATCATCCATATATAAAAAAGTGTGTTGCACCGACACCTTCCCCACAGAATGAGATATTTCAACTTTCATCATGCTATTAATCCCACTATTATAAGAGGTCGAGACAAACTGAAGATTGATCCCTCCTTGAACTGCATCCGAAGAAAATCTATACACGGATCCTTGTTCAGCTTTTTGGGCTCCTCGAAAAGCAAATCTTCCATGGGCAATTAAAAGAGCTAAAAAATCGTGAGGCTTTGTTGTAAATGTTTCTATAGGAACCAAAAAATCAGGGAATATGGGCCCTAAAAGTGCTTTTTTTTGAGCCGGTATCACAGCAGCATTTGCTGCGATGGCCTTTCCCATGGCTTTTTCCATTAAGAATTCTGGCAAAGGCATCGATTTTTTTACAGCTGCCTCTGTTCCTCCTTCTGTTATCAGCAGTCTTCCCAATTCACTCAGTGCCCCCTGATTCCACGTCCACAGTGCTTCCTTTCCTTCTATTTTGGCCACATCTCTAACAATGGCGATAATACTTTGTACTTCCTGTGTTAATCCCTCTAAAATTCTGGGATGAGCTTCCATGAATTGCTGCAATGTTTCAGGAGAATGTAATTTCCTTTGCGCTAATTCAACAACATCGGCAGAGATCATCGTGCCTTGTTCTGCCGATTCTGCCATATAGCGCTCAAATGCTTCTGAGCTTTTTGTTTTCCATGTCTTTTCTATTTCAGGGGCAACTCTGATCGCTTCTAATTTCACTGCCATGGCTCTTGCATTTAATTCTTCTATTAAAGGGCGAGACCGAAGCCCGATATCGGCCAATACACATTCAACAATGGCTTTCACTTCCCGTTCAACAAGCGCTCCTTGAGAATATCCTATTTGCGAAAAAAGACAAAAAATGACCAAAATACTTAAAATAAGTTTCTTTTTTTCAAAGATCATTGTTCCACCCCCCGGGATGACACAAAACAAAGCAACAAATATGCCAAATATTTAGGCTCCTATTTCGCCTCAATCCCTCCTAAAAATGTGTATCTTTTGTACAATTTGCTGCTAAAAATAAATTAAAATATAAGTAAAATTAATGGCTTACATGAAATATAGCTTAAATAAATACAATGTATGGGTGTATCAGAGAGGAAGAGAAGGTCTTCTGGAGCGGAAGTAAAGCGCAGCCCCTTCAAGGGCGAGCCATGAAGCGACAGAATACCTTCTCTTTCTCTCTTTATCGATTTATGGGTATATGTTAGGTAAAGTAATGTTATGAGTCGGGTATTTGTCAAAGAAGAGTTAAAAGAAAATAGTACATTAACCCTCACCGGGGAAATACATCACTACCTTACCCATGTTTTAAGAATGAAAATCGGAGATCCCTTGTGTTTATTTAATGGAGGAAATCAGGAATTTTTAAGTACGATTTCTGAGATTCAAAAAAATAAAATCACGCTTCATATCTCTACTGCCCAAACCGTAAATAAAGAATCTCCTTTAGAAATTATTATTGGGCAAGCCATCCCCAAAGGACAAAAACTCGATGACCTCATCCCTAAAATTACTGAACTTGGAGTTTCAAAAGTAGTCCCTTTAATTACCGAAAGATCGGACCTTAAAACAGCTTCTCCCCAAAAACTTGTACGATGGCAAAAAATTGCAGAATATTCTTCCCAGCAAACTGGCCGAACCAAAGTTCCAGAAATTTCTACTCCTCTGTCATTTAACCATTTTTTAAAAAAATATCCCAATCATGAAAAAATTCTTTTTTACGAACTAGAAAATTCAAAAAATTTACATGATGTTTTAAAAACTACCACTTCTCAAAAATTTTGTCTCATCATTGGTCCAGAAGGCGGTTTCACCCCACAAGAAATTGCTTTGGCTCAAAAAGAAAATTGTACTATTATTTCTTTAGGTAAACGAATTTTAAGAACAGAAACCGTAGCTCCCTTGGTAACAGGCATTCTCCAGTATGTAAAAGGAGATTTAAATACATGGACATAGACAATATCCGTTTTACGGCCATTAATTCTGGGCTAGGCCTTAAATCCCCAAAATCTAAATCCCCTGCTGTTCCAACAGAAGATGTGATTCAAAAAGTAAGCTTTACAACTTTTCAGCGAGAAATTGCACAACCCAAAGTATCGGGCATTCAGGAATATTGGTTGATTGAAAACCTTATTAAATCTACGTGTGCTGAAATACTCGATACACTTTTTATTTCCCTTTTTTTTACTCTTTTATGTCTAATGGCTTCCTGGCAACTGGGAACCTGGATTTTAAATGCAAACGTATTTTTAGGGTATGGACTTTTATGGGTAGCTATTTATAGTTTTTATTTTTCTTTCTTTAAACACTTTAAACTTCCCTCTCCTGGAAAGATGATGATTTTCAAGTGAATAAAAAGATTATAAATTCACAAAAATTAAAATTAAAACTTTTAGCCCTTCAAAAAAAGAAGAAAAAAATTGTTTTTACCAATGGCTGCTTTGACATTCTTCACGCTGGGCATATCCGATATCTCAAAGAGGCCAAAAAATGGGGGGATGTTTTAGTTATTGCTTTAAATTCTGATGTTTCGGTTCACAAAATTAAGGGCCCTAAACGTCCCATTGTCCCCCAACAAGAACGGGCTGAAGTGATGGCCGCTTTGGAATGCGTGGATTTTGTGACATTTTTCAATGAAGATAACCCTCATCGTATTATTTCTGATTTAAAGCCTGATATATTGGTCAAAGGCGGAGATTGGAAACCCTCTCAAATCATTGGATCAGATATTGTCTTAAAAAATGGGGGAAAAGTAAAATCTATCCGCTATCACAAAGGAAAATCGACAACCCATATCATCCAAAAAATCCTTAAAATGTATGTAATTACTTAAACCAAGACACTTTTTTCGGAATATTTTCTTTTAGAAGAAAATTTTTTAGGTTTTTGTTTTTCTTGTCTTAATTCTTCCAGCTTTTTTTTATCTCTTTCAATAGCCTCAAAAAGAGTTGGAGAAAAGGGTTCTGGGCCTAAGCTAGAAAAATCTCCTTGCGCAAATTCCTCATCAATCTGTTTTTCTAATACTTCGATATTTACACCCTTTATTTCTTCTTTTAATACTTCTAAATACTCATTTGCATTAGAATAGTTTCTTTTTTTCTTCTTCATTTCATTTTCCTTTTCGCTGTTTCAATCCGGCGTTTAATACTATTTAATCGAAATGGATTAATAGAGCCATAATCTATAATTTCATTATAAATATCAAGCATGAACTTTCTAAATTTTCCTGTTTTTCGTTGCACAATATAATTTTTTGAGAAAATAAATACAGTTCTTAATTCTTGATCATTGATTAAGCTTAATATTTCCATCTCAAATTTGTCCTGATCCCATCTATCAGAGTATCTCCTTAAGCGTAATTCTTTTATTTTTTCTTTCCACTCCTTAATAAACTCTTTATTTTGTTCTCTCCATTCTAATGTTTGTTCTGATACCATAAGCCCTCCTGTTTTCTTCAGAGCAACTTTTATGCCAAAAACAGGCATTGATTTTATTAAGAATTTTTAATGTTTTTGGACGGAGGGGGTCGGATTTCCGTCCTATGTTTTTCTTGGGTAATTATCCTAATTTCGCTTGATTAAAAAATATTAAGTCCAACTTTAAGGCTATAGGTATTGGCTTCTGAGGGATTTCCAAAATCGGCTTCGCCAGTGACGTTCAGTAAAAAAAGCCTCATGCTCATTCCTGTAAAATAACGATATTCTTGAACTAAATAGCTATGATCTGTCTTTGTTAAATCTAAAAAATCTTTTCTAAACATTCCATTAATCACCACATACCCCATCCCTGCATAAGGCGTAAAAGAAAGAGGGAAAGCTGATAAAGCCAAAGAACGACTCACCGATATATCTGCCCCATAGGTATCTGAAAGAAAAAGTCCTAAATTAAATCGAGTATAAGTATAGGTCGCTCTCGCAGCTAAAGAAAAAGGATAAGAATCATCCGTTAGAATAGAATACTTAAGTCCTCCTCCATAAATTTGTAAATTTTTGGCTTCCTCCGGAAGATCAACCGCTGATTCAATGACTTTTGACACCAAAGCTGACAGTTCCATATCCAAATTCGGCGTTAGTCCTTTTGCCAAATGAAGTCTGGGAAAAAATAATGGAGTTTTAATGGGCTGCCCTAAAATACGAAATCCATCCTGAGGAATAGAGGTTAATTCCACTCCAAAGTTTCCTCCCCAAATTCCTAAAGGGCTAGCCCCTGACAAGGGCTTAAATTGAGAAGCCATTCCGGTAATTTCGGTAAAATGACGAAGTTCTCCAGCTACGCGATTTTTAAGTTCATTATAACTAATAGGCGTTTGAGAAAATACAGGGATACTAATGAAGATGATCCCAAACAATAGGGAAAAAGAGGAGGTCTTCTTTCGCTTCATGGCTCGCCCTTGAAGGGGCTGCGCTTTACTTCCGCTCAAGAAGACCTCCTCTTTTTCCCTGTATCAACTTGTGAACAGTAGTCCACAGTATCCACAATTCCCGTAATTAAGGAATTCACAGGAGCCAGCTCATCTTTTAAAATTTGTCGGCAAGAATTCCCTTCTTGAGTAATAAGCACCGTGTCCCCTGGATTCGCCTGTACAGAATCCAAGGCTAAAAATGTTTTACCCTGCTCGGTTTTCACTACAAAAATCGATCGTGCTTTTAAAGAAGGATTTTTAATGGTTGCAATCACCGGTCCAATGACTTTGGCTAAAATCATAATTCAGATCCTTCGCTTCGCTCAGGATGACAAATTTTGTCTACAATTCCAATGATGGCGGCATCCACTGGCGTAAATGTTTCTGGCATCGCCAAAGCAGCTTCCCGGGAAGATACCCAAATCACTTGATCTCCTTGGCGGCTTCCCACCGTATCGGCCGCAATGATAAGATCCCCCGTAGGTTTTTGATATTCATCCTGAGGTTCAAGTACATATAAAATTGAAGCCTTTAAAGAAGCATGCTTTTGAGTAGCAACTAAAACTCCAATAACTTTTCCTAAATTCATAATGTTTGTCTCACCACAAAATCTTCATGAGGGCGTGCAATGATTTCACTTTTCACGCCCATTTTATTTTCTTCTAAACTTCGGTTAGCTGCAAAAACTGCTGCTTCTATCTCACTCAATTCTCCAGATAACACAAAATATCCTTTTCCTCCCAACCCTTGTCCCAATCTCATATCTATTAAATAAACCGTTGCTGCTTTGAGCGCCTGATCTAAAGAAATAATGGCAGAAGCAACGGATGCCGTTTCTACCACTCCTACTGAATTTAACTCTTTTTTAGAAAAAACTTTTTTTATCCCCGGCACTACTTGCTCATGTACATGAGGAATAAAAAGAGAATCTATTAAAAATGATTCCGATAAAGCAATAGCCACTTGAGTGGATTCTTGCACTGAAGCCACATCTCCATTAACCAAAATCAAATATTTCCCAGGAGAGGTGGTCTGAGACATGAGAATCTCGACCGGTGCTTTTTTGATCATGGCATCAGACACCAAAAGCCCTCTGGCAATACTGCTCAGTTCTATAAGTCCAATAGCGGGTTTCATTTAAATAATTCTAAATCTATCTTTCAGGACACACCGTCGCTCTCTTGTAAAGTTCTTAGCACTGGTGAGTCCCTCGCCTGTGGGGGAAGCAATTGTAAAGGAAGTATAGCCCTCTCCGCCTAATCCAAGACCAGCAAAAGAAGGACCATTTTTTACAAAAATAGAAGTTCCAATTACGCGTGCCATTTTGTGAAGATTATCAATGCTTCTAGAATGCATCACGGCTGTATGTCCAAAACCATGTTCTACCTCTTTAGCAAGAGTAATAGCTTCATGAACATCTCTGACGCGCACCAAAGGAATAACGGGCATTAAAAGTTCTCTCGTAACAAATAAATGATCGGCTGGAGTTTCAACCAACACAAGCCTGATATCATCGCTCACGGAAACTCCAATTTCTTTTAAAATAACACTCGCATTTTTTCCAATAAACACTTTATTGGGATAAGTTTCTTTTAAAATAACTTTTTCCAGTTGTTTTAATTGATGGGGGTTCAGTTCATAGGCCCCTTGTTTCTTCATGGAACTTTTAAGTTGATCTGCCACAGAATCTACACAAATAATTTCTTTCTCAGCAATACAAACGATATTGTTATCAAGGCTCGCTCCCAGGACAATGTCTCTGGCTGCTTGTTCAATATCGGCTGTCTCATCAACCACAGCAGGAGGATTTCCAGGACCTGCAGCAATCACTTTTTTCCCAGAATTCATGGCGGTTCTCACCACATCAGGTCCACCGGTAACAACTAAAAGCCTAATTTTTTTATGTTTCATCAGCTCTTGAGCTTTTTCAATCGTAGGTTCATGAATACAGGTTAAAAGATTATGGGGTCCTCCATTCTCAACAATGGCGCAATTGATAATATCGACCATTTTAGCACAAACATTTTTAGCTAAGGGATGTGGATTAAATACAACGCTATTTCCAGCGGCAATCATTCCAATACCATTACAAATAATGGTTTCAGTGGGATTGGTGCAGGGAGTAATAGAACCAATAACTCCATACGGAGCTTTTTCTACCAGCGTCATTCCATCATCCCCCGTAAAAACGCATGGTTCTATGTCTTCTACTCCGGGGGTTTTATTGATAACCAAAAGATTTTTTTTAATTTTATCTTCGACTCTTCCCAAGCCTGTTTCTTCCACAGCCAAACGAGACAAATTCTCTACTTCTGCCCAACAGGCTTCACGAACTTTTTCAATAATCTCTTTTCTTTTTTCTAACGGCAATAAAACCCATTCTTTTTGCGCTTCAATGGCACAGTTCACAGCTTCATCGATAGAATCAAACAAGCCACTTTTTGGGATATACTTTAAAGGAGAAATAGGGGATCCTTCACTTCGTTCAGGATGACTAGCCCCATTCAGGCGTTCTAATACCTTTTCAACGACATAAGAAATTTGATCGTCTCGAATTTCTCTCATGATGATTATTCTTTAGTAAAAACAGTTTCGTTTTTGAGGGTAATCGTATCAATAATCCCCATAATAACCGTATCAACAGGTTTATTCTGGGTAATTTCTGTCTGACGGGCTGAACTTCCAGAGGCATATAATACAAGTTCTCCTACGCCAGCTCCGACAGAATCAATAGCAACAACATGAGAGCCTTTCGATTTTCCCATTAGATCCGTTTGTTCAACCACTAAGAGTTTTAGTGAAGATAAGCCTGGATCTTTTTGACTAGAGACAACTGTCCCTACTACTCTACCGACTTGCATTTTTTTCTCCCTAAAGGAAAAACTTAGGCTCTAACTTCTTTGTTTGCCTTACGAGAAGAAGCTGAAACTTCAGTCCCACGTCCTAAAGGTAGTGCAAGATCCACATTGGAATGAGGACGAGGAATAACATGAACAGCCACCAATTCTCCTACTTTTTCTGCGCTTCTGGCGCCAGCTTCGGTTGCAGCCTTGACAGCGGCGACATCACCCCGAACAACGGCAGTGACATATCCACCCCCAATTTTTTCATATCCTACAATTTCCACTTTTGCGGCTTTCACCATTGCATCGGCTGCCTCCACCATGGCGGCAAATCCTTTTGTTTCGAGTAATCCTAATGCGTCTGACATAATATATCCCCCCTTCATTATTTCCCAGAGACAGCTTCCAACGCTTGGAGTGCTGCATCTCTGGCTGAATCAATTTCTGATTCTGGTCCACTTAAATACAATCTTCCAAAGGCTCCAAATGGAACCATTTCAATTAAATGAATTCGTGCTGCTTTTTCTGCTTCATTGGCAGCAAAGGCAATATAGGAAGCAGGATCTGTTTCTAAAATAAATAAAGACTGTCCAGGCAATACCATAGATCCCTGTCTTCGTCGGTTAATAATCGTAGCTTGGTCAGATTCAATAGATCTAATAATTTGATTGGTCACTACTTTGGGTTTTTGTCTTTGATCCTCTGTGGTTTCTAATGCTTTTAAAATTGCATGACCTGCTTGTTTGACTTCTCCTTGCTCTGGATGATGCGCTTCTAACATCCCAAAAGATCGTTCCACAATTTGATAGGCTGGACGAACTTTGGTGGCTTTCAGAGCAGAATCTAATACCCGATTAATCGCAATTCCCGGAGCAATTTCCACAAATAAAGAAGCATCATAGGGTGTGGGAAGAAAACCATTGGCCGTTGTGCCAATAAAAGTAGCAAGTTGAGGCTGAAGCGAATCTAAAAATATAAATGTTTTAAGTTGAACCATACAAAAATTGGCTCCACTTAAACGTTGAAGTGCTGAATTGTCAAGCAAGGTTTTTTTGACTATTTTTTGTAGTAAAAATAGCCAATATATTTTGGGGCTTGGCCTTCTTGGGCCTCATATCGCTCCCCCCGAATAGTGGTAGCGGTTTTAAAGGTCCAATAAGTACATCGTTCAGGAGAAGTTTCTTGCTCACAAGAGTAAATTTCATCTACACCGCTTTCGTTTTTTTCTATATAAAATGTAGATAATCCAAATTCTGTTTGCGCAGGGACTTGAATTGTCCAATCTCCTAAATACTCTGCCGTATCTGTCTTAATCACAGACAGTGAAGAAGCATAGGATTTCGTGGTAGTGGCATCTCGATAAAATCCAGACCAATTTCCAAGCACATCATCTAAAGTTATTCCAAAGCCCAATGTAGGACACATCATTATTGTAGCCATTAGGATATATTTAAACATTCTCATTCTCCTGTTTGCAAAACTTCTTTTAAATTATCCAACACTTTTGGGTTATTGACACTTTCTGGAAGTGATAGTTTTACCTCTCGCCTTAGAAGCCACATAAAATTATCGGCCATAATTTCTTCTGGATGAATAATATAAGAAGTATTTTGAGATACTTGATACCGATAATCCGTATCGTAGGCTGTCAGTAATTTTTTATTTTCAATGTCCCATAATCTTAAATAAAGATAATTAAAAAAATTAAGATCTTCTGTAATATCTTTTTTCTGAATATTTAAAACAATAACTGGCACAACGTTTATCCATCCTTCATTATAATATACCGGTATAAAGTGATTATCATGATAGGCATCGGGATTAGTAAGCCTTATCTCCAAAACCGATTGTGGAAGCTTAACCTCTTTGGAAAGAGGCTTAAAAGGAAGAACTCCATACAGAGCATTTCGAAACGTGGGATTCAATCGACTAAACACATGAAAAAATTCATGAAAGAGTAAAGAAGCTAGCTCCTCTAAAGAATTATGTAAAACCTGTGCCGGAAGAATAATGGCATTTCCTCTGGTATAAGCAGAATGAGCTTCCTCTTCTCCTGTGGTTTTAATAATAAAAACATCCAAAGGAAAATTGGCTTTGATATTCAGTGTACTTAAAGCCCTATTTAAAAGTTCTGAAGCTTGTTCAATTTTTTCTCTTTCCTCTAGCTCCCAAGAAAGGGCCTGCCCAGCTACATACGCCAAATATTCTTCATTTGAAACATCCTTGGGAGTTTTAAGTCTTACGGAACGATCTAACAAAGAAAGATGTTGCGTATAGCTGTCGGCCGTTCCTAAAAATTGGGCGGCTTCAGCCTGATCTAACGTTTTTAAAATAATGGGCAGAGATTCACCAAAAACATAACCACTCACCAAAACAAGGCATAGATTTAAAATTATTATTTTTTTCATAAATTTTCGTGCATCTTAAACTCAAATGGTGTTTAATTCAATCTTATAATGTTACACCACAAACACACGCTTACCATTAGATTTTTTGATGTTGATGCCATGGGGCATACCAATAATGCTGTCTATTTTACCTATTTTGAGGAAGCTCGAATGTCTTATTTTATGGCCTTGGGATTTACTCAAAAAAAATTCTTAGAAGAATGCCCTTTTATTTTAGCCAATGCCAGCTGTGATTATAAATCCCCCAGTTACATGGGCGATATTTTAGATATTTATACCGGAGTTACGCAGCTTAAAAATGCAAGCTTTGTCATGGAGTATGAAATGAAAACCAGAAAGGATCAAAGACTGGTGGCTCAGGCAAAAACAATTTTGGTAACCTTTGATTATAAAGCGCAAAAAGTTATCCCCATCCCTAAAGAATTAAAACAGCAGATTCAAGATTATGAAGATAAGCTTAAATGTTAGGAGGATGATATTATTTTATGTGAGGCCCCTCCGCCCGGTGTGGATCCTCCCACATAAAATAATATCATCCTCCTAACATTATTTTAAATTCATTTTCTGATATAATCTTTACCCCTAATTCCTTAGCTTTAGTCAACTTTGATCCCGCTTCCTCACCCGCCAACACATAATCCGTATTTTGGCTCACGGAAGTTGATACTTTCCCCCCCCTGTCTTCAATCAACTTTTTAGCTTCATCCCGAGAATAGGTTGGAAGAGTCCCGGTTAAGACAAATGTTTTTCCAGAAAACACACCTTTTCTTTTGCGCGCTTTAGTCAAAGAAAGACCTTGGGCTAAAAGTTTTTTAATTTCTTCACCATTTTTTACATCTTGAAAAAACCCATAAATAGATTCTGCCATGACAGATCCGATTTCATGAATCCGTTCTAATTCTTCCTTGGAAGCTTTCATAAGCCTTTCCAAAGTTTCAAAATGTTCGGCTAACAAACGCGCAGTATTTTCTCCTACATGACGAATTCCTAAAGCAAAAATAAATTTTTCCAAAGATTTTTGTTTACTGTTTTTAATAGCATCTATTAAATTTTGAGCCGATTTTTCTCCTTGGCGCTCCAAGTCTAAAACTTTTTCTTTGGTCAATTTATAAATATCCGAAAAGTGATGAATCATTTTTTGATCGACCATCGTTTCAATCCACTGTCTTCCTAATCCCTCAATATCCATCGCATGGCGTGAGACAAAATGAATAAGAGATTCTTTAAGCTTTGCAGGACAGGCCAGTCCCACACACCGACTCACTGCTTCATCCGGATCTTGCACAGCTTGGCTACCACACACAGGACAATGAGTGGGCATTTTAAATTTCTTTTCTTTTCCCGTGCGCTTGGAAGTGACTACTTTCACCACTTCCGGAATCACATCTCCTGCCCGCTGAATAAAAACCGTATCTCCAATCCGAATATCTTTTCGATTAATTTCATCTTGATTGTGAAGCGTTGCCCTGGACACTTCTACCCCCCCAACCTGTACAGGCTCTAACACTGCTACAGGGGTCAAGGCACCGGTACGTCCGACTTGAACCAGTATATCTTTAATCACGGTTGTTTCTTGAGTAGCAGCAAATTTATATGCAATGGCCCAGCGTGGGCTTTTAGCAATTTCACCCAGGCGTTTTTGCAAATGAAGATCATTGACTTTTACCACCATGCCATCAATTTCATACGGAAGTTTCTCGCGATGTTCTAAAACCTCTTGATAAAACTTTTGCACAGATTCAACACCCAAACATTTTTGAGAAGTTGTATTTGTCTTAAATCCATATTTTTTAAACGCTTGAAGGATCCCCCAATGTGTCTCAAATGTTTTCCCCTCTACCTCTCCCACCCCATAGCAAAACATATCCAGCGTTCGAGAAGCCGTAATTTTAGGATCCAATTGTCGAATGGATCCGGCCGCTGCATTTCTGGGATTGGCAAATAAAGATTCTCCTTTTTTTTGACGTTCTTCATTTAAATGTTTAAAGGCTTTTTGAGTCATAAAAACTTCCCCTCGCACTTCGATATAACGAGGATACTGTCCTGACAATTCTAAAGGGATAGACCGAACGGTTTTTATATTTTGAGTAACATCTTCTCCTTCTTCCCCATCTCCTCTAGTGGCTCCGATGACAAGTTTTCCATTTTCATAAATAAGCTCTACCGCCAATCCATCCATTTTATATTCACAAACATATTCAATGTCAGAGGTCATTTTTAAAAATTTTTGGACACGTTCATTAAAATCTTGAATCTCTTCTTTTGAAAAAGCGTTTGAAAGAGAAAGCATCGGAAGATGATGCGTATATTTTTTAAACTTATCGAGTGGCTTTCCTCCCACCCGTTGTGTTGGAGATGTATCACTTTTTAACTGAGGAAATTCTTTTTCTAAACTTTCTAATTCTCTTAAAAGCTGATCATACGCTTGATCTGAAATTTGGGGATCGTCCAACACATAATATTGAGTGTTGTGATGATGAAGTTCTTGGGTAAGCTTTTGAATTCTTTTTTTTGCCTCAGTTTTAGTCATCATAATATTTTTTTTAGTATAGACTATTTCTTGACACAAATCATGTATTTTGAATAAAATGCTTCCATAAATCATGTATTTTGAATAACGTTCTTTCATTAAGGAGGCGTGTATGAAATTTAGATCTGCCATTTTCACAGGAGTAATTATTTGTTTTGTCTTAAGTTTTATTTCTCAGGATGTCTTTGCCATCACAGCATTTGCAAGAAAATATAAATTTGACTGTACGGTGTGCCACTGGAGTGTCAATAAACTCAATAAAACAGGACAGGATTTCTTGCGTATGGGACACATGATGTCCAAAGAAGAAGTGGGCGATAAATCATTGACTGACTATGTAAGCCTTACCGCCAAGATTCGATATAATACCTATAAAAAAGATACGTTTGAAGAACATGCATTTTCCTTATATACCGGGGGTGCTTTAGACAAAGGATTTTCTTATTTTGCTGAAATGTATCTTCATGAAAATTCTGGAAGTGTCAATGCGGCCGCTGCATCAACAGATTTTAGTGATTATGGCCGAACCAAATTAGCAGAAGCCTTTATGCAATATACTTACGAAGAAAATGACAAAGCATTTACTACGGTTCGATTTGGACAAATTGTTTCTCAACTTCTTTATATTCATGGCATTGGAGGACGATTTGGAAAAGATCGTTCTTTAGTACTCACCAGCACTTTTTCTGGAGCCAACCCCTATAAACCCTTTCAAAGAAACTATGGAGCAGAAATTAGCCAACATTATAAGGGATTTACGGGAAGTTTTGGCCTTGTCAATGGAACCGGTGGAAAAGTATTTAACATGGTAGATGATAACTCCTTTAAAGATATGTATGGAACATTGGATTATGAATTTGGTAAAGAAGGCAGCATGGCTGGATTTTATATTTATAAAGGAAAATATAGTGGTACGGGCATTACTGACGAATTTTTCCAATTAGGTCCCATGTTTAATTATTTAACTCCTTCTTTTACCATCACTGGAATGGCATTAATGGGAAGAAACAAAAAAGATGCCCTCACCGAAAAGAAATATCAAAGTTTGGGAGCTTATTTAGAAGCAGGGTATAAAGCCTATTCTGATATTTTAGTTCCTTATGCCCGCTATGATTTCTTTAAACCCGATAGCGCATCTAACACTAAAACCCATGGTCCCGTTGCAGGGCTCGTGTGGAGACCTTTCACCTATGGCCGTTTGGTAGGAGAATTTACAAGGTTAGAGCAACATGGAACAGCAGCCATTAATAAATTCTCTCTAGAAGCTCAATATATGTTCTAGCCAAGTTCTGGGCTTTTTGTTATAAGGGATGACAAAGGAGGGTATCGTTATGAAAAAGGGCATTTATTTTTCTTTTCTTTTCCTGTTATTTTCTTCTGTTTTGTTTGCTTCTCCAGTTCCGAGTCAACTTCAACGACAACTCATGGCAAAAGCATGGAGTGGTTTTTTAACCACGGATTTCGGTGCGGATGGATATAAACAAATCACGCTTAATTTCACTCAAGACGAAAGTAATAAACTCACTGGAATGATCACCATTTATGGGGTTCAAGTAGGCAATGGTGTTTTTAACCCTTCAGAATTTTTAACGATTGACTACCAACCAATCAATAGCACTGATGGATTTTTATCTTTAGCTTATTTGGATCCACAAACTCGCGTGGACCGATCAACCTATACGTTAAAAGCAACGTATATTAATGAAGCCACTCATATTATTTCTGGACTTTTATATTTGACGACCGTTCAGGGAGAGATCTTCAAAATCGGAACCTTCCGCGTAGAATAATTATTGATCGACATCTGTAGTCTGTCGACGAATGAAGGTAGGGATGTCGTATTCATCATCGTCAAACCCCAGTGTTCCCATATCTTTAATCGGTCGACGGGAAGGCTTAGCAGCCGCTGGGGGTTCTTCTTTTGAAGCACTGGGGGGAGCTACCGTAGTTTGTTGAGGTTGAGCCGGTTTTACACCAAAACGCTCTTCTTGTTTTGGAAGAACTTGAGCAATTTTGTCTCTTTCTTCTGCTCTCTTAAAGCCTGTGGCAATCACTGTAACTCTCACATCTTCTTTGAGTGCATTATCAATGACCGCACCAAAAATAATTTCTGCTTCCTCATGGGCAGCTTGTTGAATGAGAGAAGAAGCTTCATTGACCTCATAGAGGCTAAGCGATGGTCCACCGGTAATGTTGATGATAATACCGGTAGCCCCATCAATAGTAATATCTTCTAAGAGAGGACTTGAAATGGCCGAGGTCGCTGCTTGAATAGCTCTATTTTCACCCGATCCAACACCGGTTCCCATGAGCGCCATTCCTTTATTTTGCATAATGGTTCTAATATCGGCAAAATCGAGGTTAATTAGCCCTCGAATATTAATTAAATCTGAAATTCCTTGAACGGCATTGAGCAACACTTCATCACATTTTTTAAACGTCTCTAAAAGCGGCATTTGTTGAGTAGCAATAGTTAAAAGTCTTTGATTGGGAATAACAATTAAAGTATCTACATTTTGCCTAAGCTCTTTAATTCCCGCTTCGGCTTGTCTCATTCTCTTTTTACCTTCAAACGTAAAAGGCTTGGTGACCACTCCTACCGTCAGAGCTCCCAGGTCTTTGGCAATTTGGGCAATAACCGGTGCTCCTCCGGTCCCTGTTCCTCCTCCCATGCCTGCTGTAACAAACACCATATCTGCCCCTTCCAACACTTGAGCAATTTTTGAATGATCTTCCAGCGCGGCATTCTTCCCCACTTCTGGATTAGCTCCAGCCCCCAGTCCCTTCGTTAATCCCATTCCTAATTGTACTTTATGAGGAACTTTAGCTGCTTCCAACGCCTGCCGATCCGTATTGGCAATAATAAATTCAACGCCTTCTAATCCTCCACTCACCATGGTTTCAACAGCGTTACTCCCGCCGCCACCGACACCCATGACTTTAATTTTTGCCCCTAACGTTGGATTATCATCAAATTCAAACATAAGATTTTCTCCTTTGGCCTTTTTTGCCATTAAAAGATCTCTGCGATCCATTCCACCATTCGTGATTTAACTTTATGATAAATATTGTGTTCTCTAATTTTAAACTTGGTATTAGACGTATCTTTACTTCCGTAAAGAACAAGCCCCACACCGGTTGCATAAATCGGAGAACTCACAATATCCAGTAATCCTCCAAAGCCTTTTGGAACGCCTTTTTTGACAGGCAAATCAAATGTCATTTCTGCCAATTCTTGCATTCCATTTAATAATGTTGAACCTCCGGTAATCACAACACCGGACGCTAACAAATCTTCATAACCACTTTTTACAATTTCTCGTTGTACGAGAGATAAAATTTCTTCCACTCTGGGCTCAATAATTTGAGCAATTTCTTTTTTTGAAAATGTTCGAGATTTTCTTCCACCAACGGTTTGTACTTCAATCAGTTCATCTTTTTGCACTAAGGATGTCATGGCACACCCGTATTGAATTTTAAGTTTTTCAGCATCAGGGGTAGGCGTTCTTAATCCTACGGCCAGATCATTGGTAATATGATTTCCGCCTAACGATAAAACGGCGGTATGAACAATGCTCCCCCCAGAAAAAATAGCAATATCGGTAGTCCCCCCTCCGATATCAATGAGAGCTACTCCTAATTCTTTTTCATCGGCTTCTAACACAGCTTCAGAAGAAGCAATTTGTTGAAGAACAATGTCAGAAACATTAAGACCTGTTCGATTGGCACATTTAATAATATTTTGGGCCGAAGATACTGCTCCAGTCACAATATGAACTTTGGCTTCAAGACGAACACCACTCATCCCTAAAGGTTCTTTAATACCATCTTGATCATCAATAATATATTCTTGAGGAATAATGTGAATAACTTCGCGATCTAAAGGAATGGCCACCGCTTTTGCAGCGTCAATGACACGCCGGATATCGGTTTCTTTCACTTCTTTTTCTTTAACAGCCACAATGCCATGGCTATTGAATCCTTTGATATGTCCGCCGGCAATCCCACAATAAACAGAACTAATTTCAACTCCTGCCATGAGTTCTGCTTCTTCAACTGCTTTTTTAATGGATTCAACCGTAGAATCGATATTAATGACAACGCCTTTTCGAAGACCTGTGGAAACTGAGGTCCCAATACCGACAATATCTACACCGATATCTGTTTTTTCACCGACAATTGCACAGATTTTTGTTGTTCCGATATCCAACCCAACAATGATCTCGCCTTTTTTGGCCACAAAACGTCCTTGCTACAATAAACTACATTACATCTATTTTAATGTACTGCAATAGACACAATACCCCACCCCATAAAATGGGAATTTTCTATAGATTACAACTATTTCGCAACCTTTACAACAACTTTTTTGGTGAAATTAAGATCAATTAGCGTCGGGGTGACTGTTTTTTGTGCAAGGTCTTTTAAGACCCTTTCCAGACGAGAAAACTTTTTAAGAAAATCTTCTTTTCCGAGTCTAATTTCAAAAGAAGGCCCCTCAGTAAAAAAAGTAAATCCTACGCTTTCTTTCCAATGGATTTCAGAAAGACGAATGTCCTTTAAAAAATTATTTTGATGATAAAGAGCCATCACGTCATACGCTTCTAAAATCAAACGCTCTTCTTTTTCACTTACTTGAGGCCCACTCACTCCAGAAATAATGGGAAAATCCACATTTTCCCGAGGTCGAATGGGTGCAATTCTTATCCCTTTTGAATCTAAAAAATATAATTTTCCATAAGATTCATCGGAAGATAAAAGAGCTACTGGTTTTTTTTCTTCTACTTCGATTCTAAGTTTATTGGGAAGCAGTCGAAACACATGTGCTTTTTCTACCCAGGGATGTTTTTTAACATTAGCCGTTAATGCATTAAGATCAATTTCAAAAATATTTTCTCCTAGTGGAGCGTGAATTAATCCTTTTATTTCTTCTTCAGAAATATGTTCAGTGGATTGCGCCACCATTTCTTGAAATTTAAAAATAGGTAACCGTTGAATTCGTGGAAGCATTTTTTGAGTAACTACCCATCCTCCTCCCACTAAAACAATAAGGAGGATAGCATACACGATAAGTTTTTTTTGAAGACTTCTATCTTTGGGGATTTCTTGTTTAATCTTTGTGTACAATAATCACTTCTTCTTCTAAGGTTACACCATGAACTTCTTTAACTCTCTTTTTAGCATGCTCAATAATAGCCACAATATCTTTGGCCGCTGCTCCACCCAAATTCACAATAAAATTTCCATGTTTTGTCGAAATTTGTGCATGCCCTACTCGATAGCCTTTCAGTCCCGCATCTTCAATAAGCTTTCCGGCATAGTACCCTTTGGGATTTTTAAAAACAGATCCACAGTTAGGAAAATTTAAAGGTTGAATGGCTTTTCTTTCGGCAATTACCGTTTTAACCACTTCCATCATTTTTTCCTTATCTCCATAATGAAGACGAAGAATAGCTCCCATCATAATCTTATTTTTACAAAAATTTTGAGAACGATATGAAAAATTTTCTTTCGTTACAAGTTGTTCTTCCAATTCTCCATTGGTATTAATCATAAATATTTTTTCTGTAATATCGCAAAAGCTGCCCCCTTTTGTCCCCGCATTCATAAAAATACCACCGCCCACTTGTCCAGGAACCCCTGCTAAAAATTCTAACCCAGAAAAACCCTGCTCTATCGACCAAAATAATAGTTTTTGTTTTAAGACGCCCGCTCCTACTTTCACTAAAATTTTTTCATCATCTTTGTGAATAATTTTTATCTCATCAAACAAAGACAAATTAATCACAACGCCTCGATATCCTTCATCAGGCATGACGAGGTTGGACCCATCTCCTAAAACAAAATAAGGAATTTTATGTTCATCAATTTTTTTCATGAGCTGAGAAAGCTCTACACTGTTTTTAGGATAAATAAATGCATCGGCAGGCCCTCCTACTTTAAAAGAGGTGTGAAGGGCTAAGGGCTCATTCCATAAAATCTTACTTTGAAGCCCACTTAAAATATCCACGAGTTTCACCGGTATTGTTTTTTTAAAACTTCTAAAAATTCTAAGCCACTCTTCCAAATATCTCCAGCCCCTAAGAGTAATACAACATCCTTTGGCCTCACATGTTTTTCCAGTTCATGAGAGATATTTCGACGACTTGCTACTAAACAAGCATGTTTATGTTTTTTTCGAAGAAGACGATATAATTTTTCTGAACTCACCCCTTTAATGGGTTTTTCTCCAGCTGAATAAATTTCTGTGAGTAATAAAACATCTGCTCTTTGAAAAGCCCCAGAAAACTCTTTCATTAAATCCCGAGTTCGAGTGTAGCGATGCGGTTGAAAAACAGCCAGCAGTCGTCTTTTAGGCCACACTTTCTTACAGGCTTCAAGCGTGGCTTTAATTTCTGTGGGATGATGCCCATAATCATCCATGACCGTAATGCCATTCACCTCTCCTCGAATATGAAAGCGCCGCTGTACGCCACTATACGCTAAAATGCCTTTTTTTATTTTTGAAAGACTTAACCCTAATTCAAGCCCCATAATAATGCAGGCCAAGGTATTTTTAACGTTATGAATCCCTGGAGCTTTTACTGAAAATCGTCCTAATTTTTTACGTTTAACATAGACATCAAAGGAACTGGTAATGCCTTTTAATTCAATGTGCCTGGCTTGAAAGTCACATCTTGAACTTATTCCATAGGTAATAATTCTTTTATTCACCCGAGGGAGAATAGATAAAATATTTTTTTCATCTCCACAAACAATGCCTACCCCATAAAAAGGTAAACGATTTAAAAATGTTACAAAGGCATCTTTAATAGCCTCCATATTTTTATAATAGTCCAGGTGATCCGCATCGATATTGGTGACAATGGCAATCGTCGGAGTTAATAAATTAAAAGATCCATCACTTTCATCGGCTTCAGCCACCAAAAATTTTCCTTGTCCCAATTTAGCATTGGTCCCCCACTTATTGAGTCTTCCTCCAATCACAACGGTTGGATCCACTTTACACGTAGCCAAAAGCGTTCCAGAGATTGAAGTCGTTGTTGTTTTTCCGTGAGTGCCAGCAATGGCAATGGCATATTTCATTTTCATAAGCTCTGCCAACATTTCTGCTCTTGGAATTACAGGAATTTTTAATTTTTTAGCTTTTAAAACTTCAGGATTACTTTTGGATACAGCAGAAGAAATAACAACCACATCAGGTTTTTTAATATTCAAAGACCTATGACCTAGATAAATCGTAGCTCCTAATTGATTTAATCTTTTAGTAATTTCTGTAGTGGCAAGATCAGAGCCACTGATTTTATAGCCCAGGTTTAATAAAACCTCCGCAATCCCACTCATCCCAATCCCACCAATGCCTACAAAATGCACATGCCTAAAGCTTTTCTGCATAAAATATTCTTTATCACATGTTGAGATAGGATTTAAAGAACTTTACGCGAGTAATTGATCCACAATGGCTTGGGCGGCGTAGGGATGAGAAAATTGAAGAATGTTTTTTCTCATGTGGTCAAGTTCTCTAGGATGCTCATAGGCATACTGAATTTCTTTAGCCAATTGCTGGCCATTGAGTTGCCAGTCTAAAAGTACCCGGGTCGCTCCTTTTTTTTCAAATGCACGAGCATTGGCTTCCTGATGATTATGGGCCGCATAGGGATACGGTACAAAAAGGCATGCTTTTCCTAAGACAGCAAGTTCTGCTACTGAGGATGCGCCAGCTCGACAAATGACATAATCAGATTGGGCATAAATTCTATCAATGTCGTCAATAAAATCATACACATCTGCTTTCCAATGTTGCTGAAAATAAGTGGAAGCTACCCATTTTAAATCTGTTTTTCCGGTTTGATGAATAAGATGAATGCGATTTTTAAGCGTTTCTAAATAGGGGAGTGCTTCTAAGAGCGCTCGATTTAAGGAATGAGCTCCTTGGCTTCCTCCAAAAATAAAGACAGTAAATTTTTCATGAGGAATACTACTTGTACTCTTAAATTTTCGGACGGGATTTCCCGTTACAACACTTTTTTGAGAAGGAAAGTAGTGAACGGATTCATCAAAACTAACAAAAATTTTTTGAACCAATAAAGAAAGAATTTTATTGGTTAGCCCTGGCCTAAAATTTTGTTCTTGAATGGCTCTTTTTTTTCTCAATACCCATGCCATCCATAAAATAGGGAAACTGGCATAGCCTCCCACTCCTAAAATCACATCAGGATTAAATTGCCGAATAATAAAAAAAGACTGAATTAAAGAAATAGGAATTAGACAAAGAGTAATAAATTTTTCTAAAGGATTTTTCCCTTTTAACCCATCGATAGAAACAAATTTTAAGGGATAATGAAGACTGGGTAATACTTTGGCTTCAATTCCTTTTTTGGTCCCAACAAAAAGAATTTCATGATGGCCACGACTTAAAAATTCTTGGGCAATCGCAACTCCTGGGAATAAATGCCCTCCGGTACCACCCCCTGCAATGAGTAACTTCATCGATACGTACTCGTTGAAACATCTTGTTGTTGAGCAGAAATATTTAACAATATTCCTACCCCCGCTAAATTACAAATAACAGAAGTACCTCCATAACTTAAAAAAGGAAGCGCTAAACCTTTTGTTGGAAGAAGCCCCATGACAACAGCAATATTGGTAATGGCTTGAAAACTAATAAGAGAGGTAATCCCCAAGGCTAAATAAGTTCCAAATAAATCGGGTGCTTTTAAACTAATGCGAATCCCTCGATATAAAAAGAGCACAAAAAGAATAATGACTGCCATGACTCCCATAAAACCCAATTCTTCTCCAATCACCGAAAAAATAAAATCTGTATGCGCTTCAGGAAGATAAAAAAGTTTTTGGCGCCCATCTCCAAGCCCTAATCCTAAAATATTTCCTGAATAAAATGCTAAAAAAGATTGAATAATTTGAAATCCCGTATTGGCTGGATCTTCCCAAGGATTTAAAAAAGCTAAAATTCTTTTTTTCCGATAGGGAGTACTCATCATCAGATAACACGCCGTTGGCACTAAAACGATTAGCGCAGAAATAATATATGAAAGACGGGTGCCTGCAGCAAAGAGCATTAAAAAAACAATAAAGGCAATAGAGACCGCTGTTCCAAAATCCGGTTGAAGAAGAAGAAGCCCCAAAAATAATCCTGTAACGATAAGATGAGGGACAAAACCAATGGCAAATGATTTCATGCTGCCTTCTTTTTTAGACAGTGAATAAGCCAGATAAAAAATAAGCGCATATTTAGCAAATTCCGATGGTTGAAATCGAAAAAATCCTAAATTTAGCCATCGTCTGGCTCCTCCTACTCGATGTCCAATGCCAGGAATCAAAAGGGCAATCATTAAGACTAAACAGATAAATAAAAAGGGATAAATGATTTTATAATAAGAATGATAATCAATGAGTAAAAAAACGATAAGAGCAATAAAGCCTAAAGAAGCAAAGAGAAATTGTTTTTTTAAAAAAAAATAACTGTCATGATAATTTTGGAGGGCATAAATAGAACTGGAGCTATAGACCATGACAATACCAGAGAGCACTAAAACAAAAGTAATAACCAACAACCAATAATCAAAAGGAATCTTTCGACTCATTATAAATCACGCAAGAGTTCTTTAAACGTATCCCCCCTGTGCTCATAATTTTTAAACATATCGAAACTGGCACATCCTGGGGAAAATAAAATCACATCTCCGGCTCTAGATTTTTGATACGCCATAAAAATGGCTTCCTCTAACGTTCCCACAATAAAAGTTTCTGTATAATCCCCCACGGCTCGATTAATTTTTTCCTTGGCTTCCCCTAATAAAATAAGATTTTTTACTTTCTTTTGAACCAAAGGACGCAAGAGCTCAAAGTTGGCGTCTTTGTCTCTGCCTCCCATAATTAAAATTAATGGTTTATCAAAGCTTTCTAATGATCGAATGACCGAATAGACATTTGTTGCTTTAGAATCATTATAAAAATCCACATAACCTCGAGTTTTGACATATTCTAACCGATGCGCCACTCCTTGAAATGAATTTAATGTTTGTTGAATTGATTCTGGAGAACATTTTAAAATTTTAGCAGCTAAAAGAGCAGCCATAAAGTTTTCTTTATTATGATCCCCTTTTAGTTTTATTTGATCCGTTAGGTATTGCTCATGCCAATCCTTGGTTTTTAAATAAAACCGATTGTCCTTATAATAAATTCCCTCTTGTCCATGGGCTAAATTCCCTTTAGTAAAATATAAGACTTTAGCTTTGGTTTCTTCGGCATAAGTTCTAATTAAATCATCTTGGGCATTTAAAATTAAATAATCTGTCCCTTTTTGATTTTCAAAAATTCTTCCTTTAATTTTTCTATAATTTTCCATAGATCCATGACGATCTAGATGATCAGGCGTTAAATTCAGCACAAGAGCAATCTTCGGATGAAAGGTTTCTATGGTTTCTAATTGAAAGCTGCTTACTTCTGAAACCACATATTGATATTCTTCCTTGGTTAATAAAATATTAGTTAGAGCATTCCCAATATTCCCTCCAACAAATGCTTTTTTCTTTGCATTTTGTAAAAATTGTCCCACCATCATGGTTGTCGTTGTTTTTCCGTTGGTACCTGTAATGGCAACAATGGGTTCTTTAATAAAATGATATGCAAATTCAATTTCACTCATGATCTTTTTATTTTTCTTTTTGGCTTGTTCAATGAGAGGATTTGTTATCCAAACTCCAGGGCTTACAATAAAAATATCATTAGAAAGTAATGTTTTAATGGGGTGACGTCCCAATTCATATTTTATTTTTTTATACGACCCTAAGAGTTTTAAATAAGGCTGCAACTCTGTTTTAGTTTTAATATCGGTAACGGTTACCTTAGCCCCACGAGAAGCTAAAAACTGAGCCACCGAAACACCACTTCTGGCCAATCCCACAACCACTATTTTTTTTCCTTTTAGTTGGATCATGTGTTCACCTTAATTTGAGTGTTGATAATGCAATAATGGCTAAAATAATAGAAATAATCCAAAATCGAACCACAATTTTAGGCTCTGGCCACCCCAAAAGTTCAAAATGATGGTGAATAGGAGCCATTTTAAAAATACGTTTTTTGGTTAATTTAAAGCTCATGACCTGCCCAATGACAGAAATAGCTTCCATAACAAAAATTCCACCGACCAATACCAATAAAATTTCTTGTTTTACCATCACCGCCACTGTTCCTAACGCTCCTCCCAATGCCAGTGATCCTACATCTCCCATAAATACGGCTGCCGGATAAGTTGAAAACCATAAAAATCCCAACCCTGCCGTCACCATGGCTCCACAAAAAATTGCAAGTTCCCCGGTCCGAGGGATAAACATCACTTGAAGATATTGCGCAATTTTGGCATGGCCTGTCACATAACATAAGAGTAGAAACGTCCCTGCTACCGTCATTACAGGACCAATAGCTAGCCCATCTAGCCCATCTGTTAAATTCACCGCATTTGAGGTCCCCACAATCACAAACACCACAAAGGGAATATAAAACCACCCTAACGGTAAAACGAAATTTTTAAAGAGCGGAAAAGTCAAATCAGAACTAATAGAAACATTTTGGTAGAGAAAAATAGCCACCACCAAGGCAAAAATGATTTGGAAAAAAAGTTTTGTTTTCCCAGAAATTCCCTTAGAATTTTTTTGTGCAATTTTTTTGTAATCATCCAAAAATCCAATCAGCCCATACCCAACCATAATACCAATGGCACACCAAATATAACTATTGGTTAAATCCGCCCACAAAAGAGTTGAAAAAAGAGTACAAAAAAGAATTAAAAGCCCTCCCATGGTGGGGGTCCCCTTTTTTATAAAATGACTGGAAGGCCCATCTGTACGAATAGCTTGTTCAAATTGTTTGATCTTTAAAATCTTAATGAAGGATGGCCCCACAATAAAACTTAAAAAAAGAGCCGTTAGGCCCGCTCCAAAAATACGAAAAGTAATATACTTAAAAACATTAAATGCATTTACATATTCATAAAGCGGATATAAAAAATGATATAACATTAAGCATCCTTACCAAAAGCTTCGATGAGGGCTACTACCACCTTATCCATACGCATCCCATGAGAGCCTTTGATTAATACTACTCCTGGATTTTTTATAAGCTCTTGTTTTAATTGAAGAATAAGCTCATTTTGATCTAATGTCCAAAATGATACACCTTTCTTCTTATTTTTAACTTCTTTTATAATATACTGAGAAAGCAAACCAAAGGTCAATACATTATCAATGTTATTTTCCTCAATGATTCTACCAATTTCCCGATGATACTCAATTTCTTTAGCACCCAGCTCCAACATATCCCCCAATACGGCATAGGTTTGTTGATTTTTTGATATTTTTTTAAGCATTTGAATGGCTGCAGTCATTGAATTTGGATTTGCATTGTAACTATCATCAATCAGGGTTACTCCCTTTTTTAATCGAATAAAGGTAGAACGACCAGAGGTGGGGATAAAAGATTCCATAGCTTTTTGAATATGAGAAACACGAATGCCAAAAGATAATGCCACAGTGACAGCCGCCAAAGCATTCATGGCGTTATGTTCTCCTGAAAGTGGAAGATGAAAGGTAACAGATTCTTTTTTTTGCTTTCCCCACTGACAGGTCATCTCTATTCCTTCTAATCCACACTCTTCTTTAATTTTTCCAAACACATGTGCTTTAGAATCTTTTAAACTATAGGTTATGACTTCACAGGTTAATTTTTTTTGATAGGGTTTTAAATATGGGTCATCCATATTAATAAATGCTTTTCCTTTTTTGGGGAGTGCTTCTAAGAGCGCTCCTTTCGCATGGGCAATGGTACTTAAAGATTTCATGGTTAAAAGATGGGCCCTTCCAATATTGGTAATAAGTCCTGCGGTGGGATGAGCAATTTGACACAGCCTTTTAATTTCAAAGGGAATCGACATCCCCATTTCTAAAAGGGCAAGGGTGTGTGAGGTATTTAACCCAAAAATAGTAAAGGGAAGCCCAATGAGGTTATTTAAATTTCCCTCGGTTTTTAACACTTTAAATTGAGTTTCCAAAAGATGGGCTATTAAATCCTTGGTGGTTGTTTTTCCATTAGATCCGGTAATACCGATGATAGGAATTAAGAATTTTTTTCGATGAAAAAGAGCCAATTGCCCCAATGCTTTTAGGGTATCTGGTACCACAAAAAATATTTTAGTGGGAAACTCTTTGGGATTATATTTTCCTTTTTGAACAATGGCTGCTTTTACTCCTTTTTCAAAGACTTCTTTTAAAAAAGAATGCCCATCAAATCGTTCCCCTTGAATAGCAATAAAAATTTGAGAGGGATCAATGGTTTTAGAATGTTGAGAAATACTGTCAAAAGATAAAGCGGTTTTAGGTCCTAAACGTTTGGCTTTGGTTGCCTTTAGGATTTCTTGAGTTGTAAACATATGGCCTCATGTGCAACTTCTCGATCATCAAAATGAATTTTTGTTTTTCCTAAAATTTGGTAATCCTCATGCCCTTTTCCAGCGATTAAAATAATATCTTTGGGTTTAGCTAGGGCAATGGCTTTTTGAATGGCACGCTTTCGATCTATTTCCACACTATAATTTTTTTGAGTAAATCCTCCTAAAATTTCTTCAATAATTTTTTGTGGCTCTTCAGTTCTAGGATTATCAGAGGTTACAATTACCTGATTGCTAAAATTTTCGGCGGCTTTAGCCATCAGTGGCCGTTTTTTTCGATCGCGATCTCCTCCGCATCCAAAAACCGTAATAATTCTATTTTTCTTTAACTTTTGAAGGGCTTGGCCTACGTTTTTTAGCGCATCATCGGTATGTGCATAATCGACCAGCACCAAATAGGGTTGGCCAGCATCTACCCGCTCAAGCCTTCCTGGAACCCTTTTTAAATTCCACACCCCTTGCTCAATAATTTTTTGAGAAATACCTAAAGCGCTGGCTACTCCTATAACTCCTATAATATTGGATAAATTATGTTCTCCTAAAAGCTGAGAACGAATAGAAAATATTTTTTCTCCTACCTTTATTTCCGCTTTTAACCCTTCCAAATTAAATTCAAAACTTTTTACAACGATATCAGCCCCCGTAGAATGAGTGGTAAAGCACTGGGCTACTTGTTTATTTTTTTTAAGTTCTTCATATAATTTTACTCCGTAAGGATCATCGATATTAATAATGGAAGTAGGCATTTTTTTTTGACTGTGTTTTAAAAGATCTAAAAATAATCTTTTTTTCGACGAAAAATAATCATTAAAATCCTTATGAAAATCTAAATGATCTTGGGTTAAATTGGTAAAAAGCCCCACATTAAAGTGGCTTCCATCCACCCGTTTTAATTTTAAGGCATGAGACGATACTTCCATAACCACGTGCCCTACTCCTTCTTTTTTCATGTCATAGAGCATTTTTTGAAAATCTAAGGATTCAGGTGTGGTATTAGGAGCAGGGATTTCTTTTCCCCCATATCGGTAATTAACAGTCCCAATGACGCCCGGATTAAATCCAGCTTCTTTAAAGATAGATTCTAAAATATAGGTAGAAGTTGTCTTTCCATTCGTCCCCGTCACGCCTACTAACACTAAATTTTTTGTGGGATGGCCAAAAAATTCACACGATAACAGGGCCAAGGCTTCCCGGGTATCTGGGACAATAATTTGAATAATGCCTGGAGAGATATCTTGTTTTTTTTGAACCACAACAGCTTTAATACCCTTTTTAACAACATCATTGATATACTGGTGTCCATCGCAAACAAATCCTGGAACAGCCACGTATAAAGAAGAGGGAGTTACGGTTCTTGAATCTGCCGTTAAATGTTGAATTTCGATATCTTTATTTATTTTAACTTTTAAACTTCGAATAAGTGTAGAAAGTTTCATTATGGAGAATGTGTTTTAAATGTCACACTACATTTTTGTCCTGCTTGTAAAGCACTTCCTACTTTTAAAGACTGTTCTACGGCTACCCCACTGCCTTTAACAGTTAAAATAAGCCCTGCTTGGCGTGCAAACTCTAGTACTTCTCGCATGGATTTACCGCGAAGATCTGGCATCTGAGAAGGGTTCTGGTCTACTCTTCGAGACACGCTATCAAATTTCCCTGCGAGAAATTTGCGCTCCCTCTCGGACTCGCTCCCCTCAGGGACAAGTCCCTTCGGGACCATGCCCGCTCGTCCTGCGAGAGGGTCTCTTAGAATAGACCAGAACCCTTCTCTTGTAACAGTATCTTCTTCGGTGCCACCCACCCACCTGCTTGGAAAAAGTCGTAACGTATGCAACGCCACGGATTTAAATAAGGGCGCAGCCACTTGGCTTGCATAATAATATTTTTTAGGTTCATCGATTAAGACTAAAATCGTAAATTTTTCCCCTTTATGATCAGCCGGGGTAAATCCCAAAAAAGAAGCTAAAAATTTATTCGGATAATAGCCCCCCCGTTCTAAGTTTGGTTTTTGGGCGGTCCCTGTTTTCCCAGCCACCGCATATTCATCTAAAGCGGCCAAATATCCCGTCCCATCTTCTTCTATCACCCTCATAAGTATTGCGGTTAGCTTTTGAGATACCTCCTGGGTAATCACTTGTCTTAAAATTTGTGGCTCTGTCTCTTTTATTTCTCCTGTTTCACTTTCAATAATCTTTTTTACCACAAATGGCCGCATGAGTTTTCCACCATTGGCAATAGCCGACATAGCAGAAATAAGTTGAATGGGCGTTACAGAAATTCCTTGTCCAAAAGCTATATTGCTTACATCAATTTTTTCCCATGTTTTAAAAGGCCGAATAATGCCAGATGCCTCACCAGGCACATCAATACCCGTTTTATTTCCAAATCCAAACTCTAATATTTTTCGATGGAATGGAATTTTCCCTAATTGAAGCGCTACTTTTGCAGCCCCAATGTTACTTGAATATTTAAGAACATCCGCTAAGGTTAGCCATCCATATTTGTGTTTTTGTGCTTCTCGAATAGAATCTTTGCTATTCACCTGAAAGTGTCCATTTTCACAAAAAAATTGTTCTGAGGGCAAAATTCCTTCTTCTAGAGCTAGCGCTGTTAAAAAAACTTTAAAAGTAGATCCAGGTTCCACACTTTCTGTCACCGCTTGATTTTTCCATACAGATTCAGGATATTTTTTAAACTCATTGGGATTAAAATAGGGATACTGGGCTAAAGATAAAATTTCTCCCGTTATGCTATTTTGAACAATAGCTAATCCCCGACGTGCTTGAAACTTATGAACCTGATTTTCCAGTTCTCTTTCAATAAAAAACTGTAAAGATTTATCTAAAGATAAAATAAGAGAATTCCCCTCTTGTGCTTCTAAAAACTGAGTTTCATCCACAGAGATGGTTCTTCCCCGGGCATCTCTCATTAAGGCTAAAGATTTTTTTTGCCCCTGAAGAATAGCATCGTACCCATATTCCAAGCCTTCGATTCCTTGCGAATCAATCCCTGTCATTCCTAAAAGTTGTCCCGCCAATTCTTGATTATTATAAAATCGCTGATACTCATAAATAATGCCCACGCCTTCCAAAGGGTGTTGAGTCAGTTTCGCCGTCACAGAATCATTCACTAACCGATCAATCCACACAAAAGATTTTTTAGATTTTAACTTTGAATAGATTTTAGAATAAGAAATCCCCGTAAGATGACTTAATTTTTGAGCCATCTGTTTAGAATTTCGAATCGTTTTAGGATTAGCAAAAATGGAGCCCACCTTGCGACTCATGGCCAACTCATTCATATTCCGATCGTAAATAACCCCTCTTTTAGGAAAAAGGGTAATGGCAGCGCGATATTGACGTGAGGCTAATTCCAAAAGCCTTTGATTGGGAACCATTTGAAGTTGCAGAGCTCGTCCAACGATAAAAAGAAAGAAAAAGATCCCAATAAAAAAAATAATGAGTACTCGAAATCGTAAAAATCCCAAATGAATCATAGATGAAAAATCATTTCATATAAATGACTTGATGTTGTGATGGATCTTTTAATTTTAACTGATTTTTTGCCAAATAAGAAAGCCTGGAAGGAGACATTAGAGTCGCCAGTTCCACTTTAAACCGTTCATTTTTTAAATAGAGCCTTTTTTCTTCTTTAGAAGCTTCTAAAATAGCGTAATTTAATCTCACCACTTCAAGTCTACTCCATACATAAAATAATACTGTTCCAGTTAAAAGAATCCCCAGCATCATCAGCGTTCCTAGCCCTCGCAATAAAGCTTTTTTATCAGTAATCACCGGACGTTTTTGAGAAAGTAAAAAATGTTGCTGCTGATTTCGCCTTTTTATTTTTTGTGGTCTCATCACTTAACTCTTTCAATCACTCTTAATTTTGCACTCCGAGATCTTGGATTTTTCCTAATTTCTTCATCAGATGGTACAGCTGGTTTTTGAGTGATGCGTTTTCCAACAGGCTTTTTTCCACACACACACTTTGGAAAATCCGAAGGACAAGTACACGGATTTTCAAAACTATAAAAGGTTTGTTTTACAATTCTATCTTCCAAAGAATGAAAACTAATAACACCTAGCCTTCCTCCCTCTTTCAAACACTGAAAAATATCTTTTAAGGCTTGATCCAATCCCTCTAATTCTTCATTGACAGCGATTCGAAGCGCTTGAAAGACACGGGTTGCCGGGTGGATCGATTGCCCCCATCGAGGGGAAATTTCACAAATCAAATTTGAAAGCTGAAGGGTTGTTTGAATAGGGTCCTTTTTTCGTCTTTGACAAATGGCTTTTGCAATTTGACGACTTAATCTTTCTTCTCCAAATTGAAAAAAAATATCTGCTAATTTTTCTTCTGAAAGTGTATTTACAATATCAAAAGCTTTTTCTTTTTGGGAGCTATCCATCCTCATATCCAAAGGGCCTTCTTGCTGAAAACTAAATCCTCTCTCACTATCCGCCAATTGAAAAGAAGAAAAACCTAAATCCAGTAAAGCTCCCTGAAATTTTTGTACTGGAAATTTTTTCTTCATCGTCATAATATCTTTAAAATTTCCTTTATAGAGATACAGTCTCTTATTAAGTTCTTCTTTAAATTTTTTTTTTACTTCTTCTAATGCTTTTTTATCCCGATCAATGCCAATCACTCTAATAGAAGGGGCTATTTTTAAAATTGCTTTTGTATGTCCCCCCAGCCCTACCGTTCCATCCAAATAAATACCTTTTTCTTTAACTCCCAATAATTGAATCACTTCATTCACTAAGACTGGCTCATGCATTTCATTGAAATCATATCACTTTTCGGCATATTCTCCAAAATTCTTTAACGTGTCATCCCCACGAAAGCGAGGATCTCTCACTAGAATCTATATATAGTGTATATTAAATTTTATAACGCAAGATATAGCACTTGATTGCAACTTTTCTTCACGATACAGCTATGATTACATCTATGAAAATCGCGTATATCTATGATGCTATTTACCCTTATATAAAAATTCTTCCTTGCCTAAAAAAAGATATTTCTCCTTTTCTCTCAGGCTTATTTGGAGCTATCTTAGGAGGTTCATTTTTTCTATTACTATTTGATTTTTCTTTATTAAATCCCTTGAATATCGAGTGGCTGATGGGCGATCAAGGAGACATAACACAATCTTTTCTGGGGTGGCATTTCTTTAGAAATAGTGAATGGACATTTCCACTAGGCAAGATTTTGCAATACAATTTTCCGCAAGGTACTTCAATTGGTTTCACTGATTCAATACCTTTTTTAGCTTTATTATTTAAGACTATGAATCCACTCCTTTCAGATTCGTTTCAATATCTAGGTCCTTGGTTGTTCTTTTGTTATATTTTACAAGGCTTCACATCTGCTTTGCTCATTAGGGCTCATTGTAAAAATGTCGTGCTCATAATTCTGGGAACTCTTTTTTTTGTTATAAATCCAGTACTCCTTAATAGAATAGGTCATGTAGCGCTAGTTGGACATTGGATTTTATTAGCGGCTTTATGGTTTTATTCATCTTTAAAAACCTTCCAAACAAAAAAATATTTTTCTTTTTGGTTGATTCTCTTCTTCTTTAGCTGTGGAACACACCCCTATTTAACTATTATGGTATTTTGCTTATTCTTAGCCCATAATTTTCATCTTAAAATCATTGATAAAAATTATTTAATAAAACAACTACTTTTGAATCATGTTTTTTTTATTTTCATAATTTTGATTCTATGGTGGAATTTTGGCTATTTCTCTCGAGGATATGGCGTTTCAAATTATACAGCTGAAGGTTATGGCTATTTTTCACTAAATCTAAATGCATTGTTTAATTTTCATTCTTCATCTCTCTTTAAGGGATTACCTTACGCAACAAAAGGTCAGTACGAGGGCTTCAGTTACTTAGGTCTGGGCGGCATTATTTTATGCATATTATCTTTTCTAGCTCTCATTTCAAAACCAGGGCTAAAACAATATCTAAAGAAACATTCTCCTTTAATTGCAGTTTGTATCATTCTAACCTTATATGCCCTAAGTCACAAAATCACATTTGGAGATAAAGTCTTAATAAACATCCCCTTACCCTCTTTTCTAGGTGATTTTTTTTCGATATTTAGAAGCAGCGGCCGTTTTTTTTGGGTTCCTTATTATATACTTCTTACAATACCTTTTTTTATTTTAGCGGAAAGACTTAAATTGAGCTTTATGATTTTAATTCTAATTTTTACACTATGTCTGCAAGTTCTAGACTTGAAACAACTCTATCAGCAAAAAACATTTACTAAAAGATGGAGCTACACATTAGTGTCCCATGAATGGGAAACATTGGCTAAACAATATGAACATATTGTGCTCTTGCCCCCGAGAAAATGTGCTCATCCACCACAAATTCCAATACATGATCTTATTTTTTTTTCTGCCAAAAATCGTTTTTCACTTAATACAGGTCTTTATGCCCACCCATATATTGATTCTGAATATTGTAATTCACTGGTTCAATTAATTACAAATCACACTTTTGATTCAAAGACTCTTTATATTCCTGTTCCGAGATTATTAAGATTTCTTGACTTAAATTGTACAAAAATAGATGCCATATTAGTATGTAGAAAAATTTGATATTTCTTTAGACAATAAATTGCATTGATGAATCATCATGCCATTATTATAGTTAGCCCATGAAAATAGCATATATCTATGATGCCATTTATCCCTATATTAAAGGGGGAGTTGAAAAAAGAATTTATGGTGAAGCACAAAAACAAGCAGGGCTTGGAAATGAAGTTCATATCTATGGCTACCAATATTGGGAAAGCCCCTCTGTAAAAAAAGAAAATAATATTACTTATCATGGCTTAATTAAAGCACCTCCCTTGGCCACAAAAACAGGAAAAAGAAGCTTAAAAGGATTATTTTCTTACAATTATTTTTTGGTCTACTCTCTTTTAAAAAATAACTACGATACAATTGAATGCCAAAACATTCCCTATCTTCCCATTTTTATTTGCTTCTTCATTAGTTTTATTAAAAAAACAAGAATCCAGGTTGTTTGGCATGAAATTTTGGGACATCATTGGTTTTCTTTTTATCCCATACTTGGATTTTTGGGGTTTTTAATAGAAAAAATGGCTTTAACTTTACCTTTAGAACACATCGCCATTTCAAACTTTATATTCCAAAAAATTCCCTCAAAAAATAAAAAATTAATCTCTTTTTACCCAAATCAAGATGAAATTTTTCATGCCCCTACTCTAAATGACCATTTTGATATCATCTTTGCTGGACGATTTGTTCGCCACAAACAACCAGAACTTCTGATTCAAACCCTGGACATGTTAGCTCAGAAAAATTTTTATCCTAAAACACTTTTTATTGGCGAAGGTCCTTTAAAGTCTCAGGTTCAAGCTGTAGCTCAAGAAAAGAAATTAAAAAATGTTCAATTTATTAATTTTGTGCCTAATATTTATTCTTATCTTAAATCCACAAAGCTTCTGGTTCTACCTTCTTTAAGAGAAGGATGTAGCTTTTTAACACTGGAAAGCCAAGCCTGTAATGCAAAAGTTATTACCATCGATGCACCCCTTAACGCTGCCAAAACACTCACCCCCTATGTGTGTAAAAATAGCCCTCAAGATCTCGCTACAAAAATTATGGAAAATTATTAATGTTCACACTATTTTCCATAAAAAAACTAATAATAAACATTGTGCTATGCTCGACCACTTTCTTATTTATTTTTTGCTTAATTGAAACGACACTACATATATTTAAATATCCAAAATATGCTTATGAAAACGTTCAACAAGAAAGAGTCAAGCTTATTCAAACAATACTCAACTTAAAAAAGAATGGACTTAAAGCCTATCCTCGCTTATCCCCAGAGTTTATTCGATCACAATCTCAAAAAGAAGATGAACTATTTTTATCTAATATCGGAAATGTTTTTATTATTGGTAATGAAGAAGATGATGGTCGACTTATCACTAAAACAGATAAATATGGTTTTAGAAATCCAGTAGATATATATGATAAGCACTCAAATTTTGATATTTTCTTATTAGGAGAATCCCATACAGCTGGAGATGAGGTTCCAGATGGATACACACCATCAGATCTGCTTCGTAAAAAAATAAATTACTTAGTTTATAATGCAGGCATGGGTGGATCTGGCCTATTACATCAAATGGCCATTTTTTTAAAATATGGTTTACCTAAAAAACCAAAAAATGTTGTCCTTACCATCGTAGAAGGACTAACATTAAATAGAGGTTACAAAGAACTATCTGATAATCATCTCGTTCATTGGATCAATAACTTTAAACCGGATTATAGCAATATAGATCTATCTATAGATTCAAATAAAAAAGATCACCTCTTGAAAGATGCAACCTTGGAATTATCTTCAAACTACGAATTATCTTTATTAACTCACACTAACAATGATCCCCCTCATTTAAGATTACCCTCACATTGGCCTTATTTGCACAATTCATTTAGAATATTTAGATTTCTAAATTTATATTTTGCTAAGTCTAGTGAATTTGAAGGATATCCGGCATGCCTCAAAATACAAGAGGGGAAAAAATTAATTTCAGGCATATTTCATAATATAAAAACAATGGTTTCTACTTATGACGGCCATTTTACAGTTGTATATCTCCCCAGTTCAAGATGGTTATATCCAAAAAACCAATGGCCAGAATGTGAGAGAGAAATGATTTCTTCCACATCTAAAGAAATGGATATTATGTATTTGGATCTTGTGGAAAAATTTTCCAATCTAAATAATCCAAAAGATCTCTATGCCCACGTACATTTTTTTATACATCTCAATAATAGCTATGGGCACCTAAATCGTGCTGGTTATGATTTCGCAACAAACCAACTTATTTCTTTTTTAAGTTCCAATCCCAATTCAAAAAAACAATAACCTATTTTTCACTAAAATCTTAAATTATTAATCAACTGAATTTTATCCCTATCTACATATAAAATTTTATTACACATACTATTAATTAAATTAATATCATGCGAAACAAATAAGATAGTTTTGTGATTACGATATGAATTCATGATTTCTAAAATACATTTTTTTTGAAAATTTTCATCTCCAACAGCCAATACTTCATCAGCAATCAAAATGTCATAATCTACATGGATTGCTACAGAAAATGCTAAGCGCATAACCATACCTGATGAGTAATACTTAATCTTTGTATCGATAAACTTTCCAATTTCAGAAAAATCTACCATTTTAAGAAAATGTTTCTGAATTTCTCTTTTTTTCATCCCCAAAATAGCCCCATAAAGAAATACATTTTCTCTTCCAGTAAGCTCAGGATGAAATCCCGCTCCTAATTCTAAAAGAGGAGAAATCTTACCTTTTACAAATATTCTACCTTGATTTGGTTTTAAAATATTACATATTAATTTTAAAATTGTACTCTTTCCACAACCATTGGGACCAGTAATTCCAACAAAATCTCCTTTAAAAATAGAAAAATTAAGATCCGTAAACACATTATAAACCTGGGAATTTTTCTTTTTAAGAAATTTCGGAAAAGAAACAATCATTTCTTGAAATGTTAAATTTTTCTCAAAGTTTACTTTAAAAAATTTTTCAACTGACTCAAATTTAATAATAGATTCTTGCATTTTATGCTCTTTCAACAAATTCCCATTCTTTTCTTTTAAAAAGGAAATATGAAATATACATGACTAAGAAAGAAAAAAAGCACACATAGAACACATGGCCATTAAACTCAAAATTATTAAAAATAATAACTTGATGATAAAGATGGATGATTAAAGCAAATGGATTTAATAAATATAAGGTTCGATATTTTTGTGGAACTGCTTCAAGATGATATGCGATAGGGCACAGAAAAAACAAGAACTGAAAAACAACATTTAATATTAAGGGAACGTCCTTCAAATAAACCATTAACATACTAAATAAAAAAGAACTTCCTAGGATTAAAAAAAACTGGACCATCATTAAAAATGGTAAAATAAAATAATAACTTGAAATATGAATATGAGTAAAACAAATAATTGCTATTAACAGTATTGTCATAGAAATTAAGAAATGAATAAATTGACCTACTGCTATTGCAATGGGGAAAATCTCTCGCGGAAAGTACACTTTGTTAAGCAAGTGAAAATTATGAACTATTGATTCCGATGAATTGGTAATTGCAGTTGTGAAAAAAATCCAAGGGATAAGACCGCTTAATAAATAAATGACATAGTGATCAATTTGAACCTTAAAAACATATTTAAAAACAAACGTATAGGTAACAACAAGACTTAAAGGATGTAAAATAGTCCAAAAGAATCCAAGATATGAAGATTTATAACGATCCTTTAGATCTCTAACAACAAAACCTTCGATAACACCATAATATGAAATAATATTTTCAAATAATTGCATTTTAAATACAAGATTTTAAAGAATAAACAAAATTTTCTCTGCACCTACATAGGCTTGTATTGTAAATTTAACCTATCTACCACACGAACATAAATGGGCATAACAGTTTTAGAAAGATACCGATTTCGCTGAAAAAAGAAAAATAAAGAAAGAGCAAATTTATTTTTTTTTAGAGCATAAAATAAATGCTGACGACTTGTCAAACTCATCTCTTGATAAGATTTAGTAGAGGCATCTATTCGCTCTTGTAATGTCTCAATGGTCTGAATCATATTTTGCTGCATATAAACCAGTTTTTCTTCATAATATTTAACTTTTTTCTCTAGTTCTTCAATAGTTGCCATATTTTATTCCTTTCTTCGCAATAAATCATGTTAACTTGTGGATTAACATATGAAACCACCGTTGCAATGTTACTTGTAACATGCATCAGATAATGACTTTTTGCCAAGAGTAACATATCTATTATAACTTGTTCTGCTAAACGAGTATCCCAATTATTGGGATCTAATGCCAACCTATGCTGAATTTGATGCCCATCGCATAATTGTTCTTCTCTGGATAATAAAGAAAAATGAGCATCTTGCTCAAGCGTTGTTCGAGGCACTACACTTACAAAAGTAAGATTTCTACCAAAGTGTTTTTGAAAAAGCTGAATAGTAGCCTCATGATCAGTAGCGAGAAAAACCACACAATTATTATTTGAAAAATCTTTAGCTTTTATAAGTCTATGAATTTTATCAATATATAAATTAACATCAGGCATGGTTTTATTAATCTGCTCCATGGCATGACTGGGATGGCGAACATGTGCTGCTATGACAATCTTATTGGTAAAATATTGCTGAGAAAAACATTCCACCTCATTCAAAATACTTTCTCTAATTCTAACATATTTTCTAAAATAAAAATGGTACCAATTGCGCCATTCTTGAAAATCTTTTCTCTTATACAACTCATACGCCTGGATATATGTTAATAAAGGTTCTCGTTTCTCATTAAAATCATCCACTAAAACTCCATCTGCATAAAGCCCTTCATCAGAATTATATACATCTTCACTTATATCTACAAAAGGAAGTGGTTTAAATAATTTTAGCCAAATATTTCCATCTTCAGGCTTTCCATAACAAAAACTTTTTATTCCTTGTCCGTAAATTTTTTTGATTTGAGTAGGTCGCCAGTCAGGCAATACAATAGCTTTGGGATCTTCGTATAACTCCCAGACAAGATAAGACATAAATCTATTAAATAAAGAGAAAAAACCTCCATCATGTCCTGGAATAATTACTTTTTTGGGTTTATTTGTAATTTTCTTGCAATTTTCTCTAGAATGACTTTCCTGAATATCATAAATTTTAGTTTTTCCCTGGAGAAATAAATATTTTGAATACAGTTTTTTATTATTAGTTACAAGTTTATCATCATCAATTCTATTGTGTTCCCCAAGTTCTATGGTGCATGGAGCAATAAGAGTCAGGTATTTTCTCTTTAAAAATTTATAAGAAAAATTTTTTGCCCATTCTTTTCGTTGCGCGATTAAATCATCTTTATAAAGAGCATGACGATTTTGATAACATACCTTTAAAGTAGAAATAATATCATCCAGAAAGGGTTTAAATTGAACTCCACTATATGTACCAAAAGACAGATGCTTACAATGAATTTGAGAATAATAAGCCGATACAGGAATATCACACACTACGGGTTGTACTATTCCAGATTGACAAATTTCTTCTTGAGCAAATGCATGCGCAACAAGGAGAGGCTTGCCCAAGGCCAATGCTTCTCGAGGAATAATTGAATAACCCTCCCCACCACCTAAAGCAACATAACAATCAATGGAATCTAAATCATCATAATACTCTTCTTTTCGATTATAGTGCCCCGTTGAAATAGAAATGCTGGATGTTTTACTAAATTTTTTATTAGAGAAATATTTTTGATAATAACTTTGCTCCAAATATCCTGAAAAACGCAGCGTTAGCTGGACATGCGCGCTATCAAGTGGAAATGCTTTTAAAAAAGCTTCTGTCAGTAAATGAAAATTTTTTCTTTCCTCTAAAAAACCAATTGATCCAAAAGTAAATTTTTTAGAAAAAAATCTTGGTTTTCTATCTATAAGCACCGCTAAATCTAGTGCCAAAGGTAAATAAAAAATTGGTTTTGAAATACCAGAATTTTTAAATATCGGGATAAGACACTCGGAAGGTACAAGTACGGCGTCAAAATAGTTTTCTATAATAGCTACCCATTCGGAAGGTATTTTTGTGGATTCAAAGACACAATAGGCTAGTTTTATAACGGAATCTGGAATTTTTGTATAATTAGCATCGCCGATACCATTCCATAAGACGTCTGTGAAAATAGATATACCTTCTTTCAATGAATAACTATGCAAGTTTTGTGAAGAAATAATATTTACATTTTTAGGAAGCCCTTTCAGATTACTTTCAGGCCGGGTATTAATGAAGTTTAACTTGTTAATAAATTGATCATTAGTAGAAATTAAATCAATAAAAGATCTACTATGCTGGCCAATACTGGTTATAGCATCAAACTTTCCAACTACATTGATACAATAATCCATATTATATCACATCTAACTAATCATCATAACATATTCTTAAAATATAATAATATACGTCCTATGCCTTCTTCTAAATTTATACTTGGACTAAAACCTAATTCTTTTTGAAGCGCCACATCCCCGCCTCTCGCAAATACACCTTCAGGCATTTCTGACATTCCTGAAATAATTGGATCATGGTATCCTAATAATTTTATCACCACTTTTGAAAAGTGGACAAAAGACGTTAAAATACCCGTTGATAGATTTATAGCTCTTCCATTATTTATTTTATCTTTTGTAATCAAGATACCTCTCACACAGTCATCAATATGAATAAAATCCCTCATCTGATAACCAGATCCCCAAACTTTAAATAATTTTTGTTGCTTGTTTTGAAGCTCCAATGCACGCAAACATAATGAAGGTACTGGATATGACCAATCTTGATCTTCCCCATATCCAGAAAAAGGTCTATAGATCACACTCTTTAAATCATGCCTTTCATAAGCCAAGTGGGCTAGAAATTCTCCTGTTAACTTAGCCCAACCATAGGTTAAATCAGGAACACCAATAGTTTGAGAAAAATTAATATCATCTTCTTTTAAAAGACGAAAATTATCTTTCTCTTGAAGTTTTATTGGATAGGCTGCGCTTGAGCTAAAATAAATAGTTTTTGGAATTTTATTTTGTTTAGCCCATTGCCAATAAGCCGAATCTATAGACAAATCCTCGGCTATGGCCAACGGATTTTTTTCTATCATCATTCTTCCACCCACAACAGCCGCTAAATGATACACCTCATCAAAGTATTCATTAGCGCATTGTACAAAAAAATTCCGACAATCCTCTTGATAAAAAACAAAATTATGAAAATCGAGTGGATTAAATTGATACCATCCTTCTTGAGGATGCTTCCCTCCACATTCTTTCATCAAATTATCTACACAAACAACATCATAACCTTTTTCCAAAAAAATCTTACAAAAGCGCCGTCCAACAAATCCTGCACCCCCTGTTATAAGAACTCTCATGATTGTACTACCTTTTCATAAATTTTTACGGTCTGCAAAGCACAATTTTCCCAAGAAAATTGTTTTGCTCTTATATACCCTTTTTCAATTAAACGTTGACGAAGGCTAGAATCATTTAAAACTTGCCACATTCCATCTGCTATATCTTCCACATCCTCTGGATCTACAAAATAAGCGGCATCCCCTGAAATTTCTTTTGGGGCACTACAATTTGAAGCTACCACAGGAGTTCCACATGACATTGCTTCTAAAAGTGGCAAACCAAAGCCTTCTATCAGTGAAGGAAAGACAAAAAGAGAAGCCTTTTCATAAAAAGACTTAAGTTGTGAAAATGAAGGATTTTCAATAAACATAATATGCTGTTTCAAACCTAATTCTTTAACTTTTTCTATAATTTTAGAATAATAAGTTCCCTTCATGCCTACAAGATAAAGAAGATGCCCTAAGCCTTTTTTATTTACAAGAAAATGATATGCTTGAATAAGACGAATCAAATTCTTATGGGAAGCGGTTCTTCCTACCCACAAAATATAACTTTGAGACATAGAGGGTAAAAATTTCGGGGGACTCAACATAAAAGATGGGAGACCATTATAAATTACTTTAATTTTTCCCTCCGGAATTCTTATGTGCTCTAAGATATCTGTTTTAGAAGTTTCTGAAACGGTAATCACATAGGAGGATTGCATTGCTCCTCTTCTAATAGCTCCTTGCCAAAATTTTCTATCATAAAACGCTGTAACTGAAGAAGCTGCTTTAAAAGAAATGGCATCATGAACAGTAATTACAAAAGGACAGGGCACAAATAAAACTCCCTGATTTGCTGGAAAATGTAATACATCGATATTAAATTGTTTTAAAAATGAATAAAAAAAAAGATTTCTCCAAAGTAGGGTCAACTTCAAATATTGATGAGAAACGGGGCATTTAACATAACAAAAATTTGGTGCAGAAACCCCATAGTAGTCTCCTGCATCATGATGAACAAAAATCGTATATTGGTTTTGTTGATCAATAGCAGCTAAGGCAGAAATAAGTTCTTTTGTATATATCTGGAGGCCTCCTGTATCACCAATCCTCATTCCTAAAGTATCAATCCCGATATGCATACAGTAAAGCCATAGCAGAGAGCAAGAAAACACCCAAGATGAAAATAATTAAAAAATATGCCCTTTAAAAAGTTTTTCTAAAAATGTTAAAATGGGCAACACTTGTAAATCATGATAGGTTAAGATTTCTTTTCCCATATATACTCCATAAGCCTTAATGATATTAATCCCTTTTCGTCCCTGTAGAGATAAGATAGGCTTAAACCATTCTGATTTCCACTTTTTACTATATTTTACTTCAATACAGATAATTTCAGCTGGTTTATTTATCTTTTGTTTTGTTAATTCTATAATAAAATCAATTTCACTCCCTTGAGTTGTCCGATAAAAAAAAAGTCCCCGATGTTTCTTACTATATTCATTATAAACTCTAAGTTCATGAAAAAAAATTGTCTCTAATGCCGTACCTGCCCATATTTCATCCATCGGTTCATACACAAGGTTTGAAGCTGCCCGGGCAACACCAGGATCAAACCAGTAAAACTTAGAATGTGTTACTTCGCGAACTTTAAGATTCGGTCTATAGGAAGATAAAAAATGTCCCAAAAGAGTATCACTTAATATGCCAAAATAATTATCTACATT
>Ga0209211_10000339_pt1 | contig 101024 bp, 76 predicted proteins | sample RifGroA2_FD_183992 | JGI IMG/M metagenome (GOLD analysis project Ga0209211, IMG submission 183992) | Groundwater microbial communities from Rifle, Colorado, USA - Groundwater A2 (SPAdes) (version 2) | ecosystem: Environmental > Aquatic > Deep subsurface > Groundwater | place: Rifle, Colorado...
TCCGATCTTCCGCCATCTGCCGGCGCTCATGCGGCGGCACCGCGCTGTAGAGCAGGGGCAGGGCGACATTGTCCAGCGCTGTCGTTCGGGCCAGCAGGTTGAAATGCTGGAAGACAAAACCCAGCTTGCGATTGCGCAGGCGCGCCAGATCGTCGCCGGAAAGCTGCGAGACTTCCTGCCCGTCCAGCCAGTAGCGACCGCCGCTGGGATGGTCGAGGCAGCCGAGCATATTCATGAAAGTGGATTTGCCCGAGCCGGAGGGGCCCATCACGGCGACAAATTCGCCCGCCGCGATTTCAAGGCTGACGCCGCACAGGGCCGGCACCACGTTGCTGCCCATGCGGTATTCCTTGGCCAGTTCGTCGACCCGGATCAGCGCTTCCGCCATGGCCAGGAGCCTGTTTCAGAACAGGCGCGGGCCGGGCACGCCGGTCTGCTTGGCGCCATTCGCGGTTTGCTGGCCGACAATCACTTCGGCGCCTTCCTTGATGTCGCCGGAAACAATCTCCGTCATGCTGCCGTCGGTAAGGCCCAGGCGGACATTGATCGCCTTCGGGCTGCCTCCTTCGCCGATGATCCAGACGCGGCCACCGCCACTGCTGCCGCTCGCGCCAGAGCGACCACTGCCGGAGCGGCTACCGCCGGAGGCACCCCCGCCCTTGGCGGAAGTCGGCGCTGGCGACACGGCGGCCACGGCCTTCTTTTCATCGGTCGCACCGGGCGGACGGAAACGCAGCGCGGCATTGGGCACCTTGAGCGCTGCTTCCTTCTGCGCCGTGACCACGCGCACGTTCGCGGTCATGCCGGGAAGCAAAGTGAGCTCGGGATTGGCGGCGGAAATCACCACCGTGTAGGTCACGACGTTGGACACCACGGTGGCGGCCTTGCGCACTTGCTTGACCTCGCCGGAGAACGAGCGACCGGCAAAGGCATCGACCGTGAAGCTGGCCTTCTGCCCAACCATGATGCGACCGACATCGGCTTCGTCGATCGAGGTTTCCACCTGCATGTCGGTCAGGTTTTTGGCGATGATGAACAACTCGGGCGATTGCAGGCTGGCGGCGACCGTCTGTCCCGGCTCGATGCTGCGCTTGACGACGATGCCATCCACCGGCGCCTTGATCGCCGTGCGTTCGAGATCGATGCGGGCCTGCCCCCGTTGCGCTTCGCGCTGGCGTACCTGGGCCTCGCTATTCCTTGCCTGCGATTCCGCCACCTGCAAGGAGGCGCGACCGGCGTCAAGAACGCTTTGCGCCTTTTCGCGCTCGGCGGAGGAAATGAAGTTCTTTTCCACCAGCAGTTTCTTGCGCTCGAAATCGCGCTGGAATTCCGCCAGGTTGGCCTTGGCGCGCAGCACTTCGGCCTGCTGCACCCCGAGCGCGGCGCGCGCGGCGTCGACGTCGGCCTCGGCTTGGCGCAAACGGTACTGGAAGGTTTCCGGATCGATGCGCGCGATCAACTGGTTTTCCTTCACCGGCGAGTTGAAGTCGACCAGAATTTCCTTGATCTGCCCGGAGACCTGCGATCCGACTTGCACCGAAACCACCGGGTTCAAGGTTCCCGTGGCGGAAACGACGGCGGCGAGCGGGCCGGTTTCGGCCTTCGCCAGCTTGAATTTGGGAGCATCGGTTGCCGTGCCGAAATAGCGCCATGCCGCATAGCCGGCAGCGGCGAGAATGATGAGCGCGAGAACTGCCAGTCCAAGACGGGAGGATGTTTTCATGGAAACGATTTTAGACGATTCGCTTCATGAAACATGTATCCGGATGTTAGCCAGGACGGCCCCGAGTCAGAGCCGAAATTCAGGTCAGAGCTCGACCTGGGTGCCGAGTTCAACGACGCGATTGGTCGGCAGTTTGAAGAAATCAGTCGCCGTACCCGCATTGCGGAACATCCACGTGAACAGTATTTGTCGCCACAGAGTCATGGCCGGCACGCGGTTGGGGACGATGGTTTCGCGGCCAAGGAAAAAGGAGGTTTCCATCATTTCTATCGGCGCCATGCCATGTTGGGCACATAGTTCCAGCGCCAGCGGTATGTTGGGATCATCCTTGAAGCCGTAATTCAGCACGATGCGGTAGAAGTCCTCCTTCAGCGATTCGACTTGCATGCGCTCGCTCTCGTCGACATGGGGAATATCCCGCACGTTGACGTTGAGCAGAATGACCCGTTCGTGCAGCACCTTGTTGTGCAGCATGTTGTGCAGCATGGCGCGCGGCACGCCGTCGGGGCGCGTGGTCATGAAGATGCCGGTGCCCTCGACGCGATGCGGACCGCCGTATTGAAGGCTGGTAATGAAGGCGTCCAGCGGAATCGAATCCTGCTGGAGCCGTTCATACAGGAGGGTACGGCCACGCTTCCAGGTTGCAAACAGGGTGAAGATGCCCAGACCCAGCATCAGCGGGAACCAGCCGCCATCCAGCACCTTGACCAGATTGGCGGAGAAGAACGCAAAGTCGACCACGATGAACAGCGTCAGGAACAGGCCGGCCTTGACCCAGTTCCAGTTCCACAGAGCGCGCACCACGACAAAGGCCAGCAAGGTGTCGATCATCATGGTCAGGGTGACCGCGATGCCATAGGCGGAGGCCAGATTCGACGATGACTTGAAGCCGAGCACCAGGATGATCACGGCCAGCAGCAACAGCCAGTTGATGTTGGGAATGTATATCTGCCCCTTCTCGCGCTCGGAGGTGAACTTGACCGGGAGGCGCGGGCAGTAGCCCAGTTGCATGGCCTGGCTGGTGAGCGAGAAGGCGCCGGAAATCACCGCCTGCGAGGCGATGATGGTGGCGGCGGTGGCCAGGCCGACCATGGGATAGAGCAGTTGATCCGGCACCAGCATGAAGAAAGGGTTCTTCACCGCCGCCGGGTTGTCCAGGATCAGGGCGCCCTGTCCAAGGTAGTTCAGGAACAGACAGGGAAAGACATAGCCAAGCCAGGCCCACATTATCGGTCGTCGACCGAAATGCCCCATGTCGGCATACAGCGCCTCGCCGCCGGTGATCGCCAGCACCACCGCGCCCAGGGCCAGCCAGGCATGGGCGCGGTTTTCCATGAAGAAGTGCACGGCGTACCATGGGTTGATGGCGGCGATTACCGCCGGGTGCTTGAGAACATTCCAGAGGCCCAGCACGCCCAGCGTGCCGAACCAGAACAGCATCACGGGACCAAACAGGGCGCCGACGCTGGCCGTGCCGCGCGGTTGAAAGAAAAACAGGCCGCAGATGACCAGTACGGTGATGGGTACGACGTAGGGTTTGAACATCGGTGTCGCCACTTCCAGCCCTTCGACGGCGGCAAGCACCGACATGGCGGGCGTGATTGCCGCATCGCCGTAGAACAGTCCGGCGCCGAATATGCCCAGGATCGACATCAGCCACAACATGCCCGGTCCCGCGCCGCGAGTACGCAGGGCGAGCGAGGTCAGGGCCATGATGCCGCCTTCGCCGCGGTTGTCGGCGCGGGTGATGAACATCACATATTTGAGCGTCACCGTGATGGTCAGCGCCCAGAAGATCAAGGAGAGAATGCCCAGCAGGTTATCCGGCGACACCGCCACGGCGTGCGGGCCGCTGAAGACTTCCTTCATGGTGTAAAGCGGGCTGGTGCCGATGTCGCCGTAGACCACGCCCATGGCTGCCACGGAGATAGCGGCGAGGCGGGGTTTTGAAATGCTGTCAGTATTGTTGTTGCCCTGCACCATCGAAGAATTATAGGCGCATTGTGGGACGACCGACTTTGTCGGATAATGCGCGCCTCGCATGGCATGTATTCCTGTGCCGCGACATCCCGGGCCGGGGTGACGGAATCGGTAGACGTAGCGGTCTCAAACACCGCCGCCGCAAGGCGTGGGGATTCGACTTCCCCCCCCGGCACCAAGAGCATGCGCAAGGCAGTCCGGGCAGGCCGGCAAACGTGCCCGCGACAGGCGGAATGGCGGTTTCCGGATTGCACTCGACGCCCGCCATGTGTTCTTATGCCGGGTACGTTATAGTCTTTACGGGGGTATGTTGTGAATTCGCCGAATGCTGGAGTTTCATTGACCACCTTGAGGGCGCTGCCGATCTTCGAGATGCTCGATGACAAGTGTCTCAAGCCGCTGATGCGCACGGCCATGCTGCGCCATGTGCCGCGGCATACCGTCGTCCTGCATGCCGGCGATCATACCGACAACATCTACTTCGTCCTTTCCGGCGTTTTGAAGGTGCAGATCAGCGACGAGGAAGGGCGCGAGGTCATTCTTTCCATGCTCGGGCCGGGGGAGTTGTTCGGCGAAATGGGCGTGCTCGACGACCATCCGCGTTCGGCGACCGTGCTGGCGGTCGAGTCCAGTGATGTGGTGGTAATCGGCAAGGATGACTTCAAGCAGTGCCTGGCGGAAAATCCCGACGTTTCCCTTTTCATCATGCGCAACCTGACCAAGCGCCTGCGCCTGGCCGACCGCAACATCGAAAGCCTTGCGCTGCTGGATGTGTACGGGCGCGTCGCGCGCTTGCTGCTTGAAGCGGCGGAAACCATTGACGGGCGCAAGGTGGTGACGCACAAGATTACCAAGCAGGATATTGCGAAGATGATCGGCGCTTCGCGCGAGATGGTCAGTCGCGTCATGCGCGATCTCACGGCCCAGGGATTCATTCATGAGCAGGACGGCCAGTTGATTCTGGTTGATCTGGCGGCATTCAAGAAACTGAAGACCGACGACTGAGGATAGCCGCGGGATTTCGGCGCCCGGCGCCGACAAACTTCTGTCCTTCGTTTCCCCGATGCCTCTGACACTCGCCGATTTCGACTACGCGCTGCCGGCGGAACTGATTGCCCAGGCGCCCTTGCCGCAACGCTCGGCGAGTCGTTTGCTGGTGGTCGACGGCGAGCGCCGCACGGACAATCTATTTGTCGATTTGCCGCAGTGGCTGCGTGCCGGCGACTTGCTGGTAATGAATGACAGCCGAGTCCTGCATGCGCGCCTGCTGGGGCGCAAGGACAGCGGCGGGCAGGTCGAAGTCCTGGTCGAACGCCTTGTCGACGCCGGCGTGGCGCTGGCCCAGGTGCGGGCGAGCAAGCCGCCGCAGCCGGGCAGCCGCTTGCGGCTCGAAGACGCGCTCGATGTCGAGGTGCTGGGACGCGACGGCGAGTTCTATCGTCTGCGATTTCCCGGCGATGCCGCCGAATTGATCGAACGTCATGGCCGCCTGCCGTTGCCGCCGTACATCGAGCGCATGGCGGACGCGCCCGACGAGTTGCGCTACCAGACCGTGTATGCGAAGGAGAAGGGCTCGGTGGCGGCGCCTACCGCGGGTCTGCACTTCGACGAGGAGATGCTGCAGCGCTTGCGCGAATCCGGTATTGGCGTGGCTTACGTCACCCTGCACGTCGGCGCCGGCACCTTTCAGCCGGTGCGGACCAACGATTTGACGCAGCATCGCATGCACACCGAGCGCTACGTGCTGCCGCAAGTCACGGCCGATGCGATTGCGGTGGTCAAGGCGCGCGGCGGGCGCATCGTCGCGGTCGGCACCACGTCCTTGCGCGTGCTGGAATCGGCGGCGCTGGAAGGAAAATTGGACGCCCCCCCCGAAAATCTCGCTTCGCTCGATTCTCCCCCCAGGGGGCTAAAAAACACTTGGGACGGCCCGGCGTGTTTTTTGAAAGTCGGCGCTGGCGAGACGGCGCTGTTCGTCACTCCCGGCTTCAAGTTTCAGGTGGTCGACTTGCTGATTACCAATTTTCACCTGCCCAAGTCGACCCTGCTGATGCTGGTCTCGGCATTCGGCGGCCTTGCTGAAATGCGCGTGGCCTACAGCCACGCGATTGCCGCCGGCTATCGTTTCTTCAGTTACGGAGATGCCATGTTGCTGCATCGAAAGTCGCAATGAACTTTGAACTGCTCGCCACCGATGGCGCGGCGCGGCGCGGGACGCTGACGCTGGCGCACGGCGTAACGCCAACGCCGACTTTCATGCCGGTTGGCACCTATGGCACGGTCAAGGCCATGGCGCCGAATGAACTGGTCGATATCGGCGCTTCCATCGTGCTCGGCAACACTTTCCATCTCTGGTTGCGGCCGGGGCTGGAGGTTATTGCGGCGCATGGCGGCCTGCACCGTTTCATGGGCTGGAACGGCCCGATCCTGACCGACTCCGGCGGTTTCCAGGTGTTCTCGCTGGGCGATCTGCGCAAGATCAGCGAGGAGGGCGTCAAGTTCGCCTCGCCGATCAACGGCGACAGATTGTTCCTGACGCCGGAAGAGTCGATGCGCATCCAGCATGTGCTGAACTCGGATGTGGTGATGATCTTCGACGAATGCACGCCCTACCCGGCGGATCTGGCGGTGGCGGCGGAGTCGATGCGCCTGTCCCTGCGCTGGGCGCGGCGCTCGCGCGACGAACATGATCGACTGAAAAACACCAACGCCCTGTTCGGCATCGTCCAGGGCGGCATGCACGAGGCATTGCGCGACGAATCGCTGGCGGCGCTGGTGGACATCGGCTTCGACGGCTTCGCCATCGGCGGCCTGTCGGTGGGCGAGCCCAAGGACGAGATGGCGCGCATCCTCGCCCACGCCGCGCCGCGCCTGCCGGCGGACAAGCCGCGCTACCTGATGGGCGTCGGCACGCCGGAAGACCTGGTGTATGCGGTGGCGCAGGGCATCGACATGTTCGACTGCGTGATGCCGACGCGCAATGCCAGGAACGGCTGGCTGTTCACCCGCCATGGCGACATCAAAATCAAGAACGCGCAGTACAAGGCCGACACCCGATCGCTGGACGAGAGCTGCGGCTGTTACGCCTGCCGCAATTTCACGCGCGCCTACCTGCACCATTTGCATCGCGTCGGCGAGATTCTCGGCGCGCGACTGAATACCATCCACAACCTGTTCTATTACCAGACGTTGATGGCGGAAATGCGCGCCGCCATCGAGCAGGGCGACTTTACGGAGTTTCAACGCCGCTTTTCCCGAGGACGGGCAGGCGAGCAGGTATAATCCGCCGCTTCCAATCGACCTTCTTGGGGAGTCATTGTGCTGATTTCAAATGCTTACGCGCAGGCGGCGGGCGCCGCCGCCGATCCGATGGGCGGCCTGATGGGCATGCTGCCCATTCTCTTGATGTTCATCGTGCTCTGGTTCGTCATGATCCGACCGCAGATGAAGAAGGCCAAGGAGCAACAGAAAATGGTCAGCGAACTGGCCAAGGGCGATGAAGTCATCACCCAGGGCGGCATCGCCGGTCGCATTGCCAAGGTGGGCGAGAACTACCTCAGCCTGGAAGTGGCCGAAGGCAAGGACGGCGCGGTGACGATTACCGTGCAGAAGAACGCCGTGGGCGCGATGTTGCCCAAGGGCACGCTCAAGAACCTGTGAAACGTCAAATGTGAAACGGCAGGGCACGGCGCCTGCTGTTTTTGCGTTTCACGCTTCACTTTTCACGGCTTAACCAATGAATCGCTATCCCCTCTGGAAAAACGCCATCGTGCTGATCGCCGTGGTGCTTGGACTGCTCTATACCCTGCCCAACTTTTTCGGCGAAGCGCCAGCCGTGCAGGTGGCCAGCGTCAAATCGACGCACAAGGTCGATGCCAAACTCATGGCCCGGGTGGAGGATGCGCTGAAGGCCGCTTCGGTCGTGCCGCAGGGCATCGTGCTCGACCTCAACAGCGTGCGCGTGCGGCTGGCCGACACCGATAACCAGATCAAGGCCCGGGATGTCATCGAGAAGGAACTCAATCCGGTGGCGACCGATGCGACCTACAGCGTGGCGCTGAATCTGGTGTCGAATTCGCCCAACTGGCTGACCAGTATTCACGCCTTGCCGATGTATCTCGGCCTCGATCTGCGCGGCGGCGTGCATTTCCTGTTGCAGGTGGACATGAAGGGCGCGCTGACCAAACGCCTCGATTCGATCGGCGCCGATTTGCGCAGTCTGATGCGCGACAAGAACATTCGTCACGGCGGCATCGGCCGCGAAGGACAGAGTGTGGCGATTCGCTTCCGCGAGGCGGACGTTCGGGAAAAGGCGCGCGGCGTTTTGGCCGATAGCCAACCCGACCTTCTGCTGGTCGATGCCCAGGACGGTTCGGATCTCAAACTGGTGGCGACGCTCAAACCCGAAGCGCAGAAGCGTATTCAGGAATTTGCGGTGAAGCAGAACATCACCACGCTGCATAATCGCATCAACGAACTCGGCGTCGCCGAGCCGGTGATTCAGCAGCAGGGCGCGGATCGCATCGTGGTGCAGTTGCCGGGGGTGCAGGACACCGCCAAGGCCAAGGACATTCTGGGCCGCACGGCAACGCTGGAAGTGCGCATGGTCGATGACGAGGCCAGCGCCAATCCGGGGATCATGGAGCAGGCGGCGCGCGGTCAACCGCCAATGGGCACCGAATATTACGTCGAGCGCGGCGGACGCGGTCTGCTGGTGAAGAAGCAGGTGGTGTTGACCGGCGAACGCCTGACCGATGCCCAGCCGGGCTTCGACAACCAGACCCATGAGGCGGCGGTACACCTGTCGCTCGATTCAGCCGGCGCGCGCATCTTCAAGGACGTGACGCGCGAGAGCGTGGGCAAGCGCATGGCCATCCTGCTGATCGAAAAGGGCAAGGGCGAGGTGGTCACCGCGCCGGTGATCCGCACCGAAATCGGCGGCGGTCGGGTGCAGATTTCCGGTCGCATGAGCACCATGGAAGCCAACGATGTGGCGCTGTTGCTGCGCGCCGGATCGCTGGCGGCGCCGATGGAAATCATCGAGGAGCGCACCATCGGCCCCAGTCTCGGCGCCGACAACATCGCCAAGGGCTTCCAGTCGACGCTGTGGGGTTTCTCGGCGATTTCGACCTTCATGATCGCCTACTACCTGTTGTTCGGCACGGTCTCCGTGCTGGCGCTCTCCGCCAATCTGCTGTTCCTGGTGGCGCTGCTGTCCCTGCTGCAGGCGACGCTGACCCTGCCGGGCATCGCGGCCATCGCCCTGACGCTGGGCATGGCCATCGATGCCAACGTGCTGATCAACGAGCGGGTGCGCGAGGAACTGCGCAACGGCAGCACGCCGCAGGCCGCCATCACGGCGGGCTACGAGCGCGCCTGGTCGACGATTCTCGATTCCAACGTGACCACGCTGATCGCCGGCATCGCGCTGCTGATTTTCGGTTCCGGTCCAATCCGCGGCTTCGCGGTGGTGCATTGCCTGGGCATCATGACCTCCATCTTCAGCTCCGTGGTGGTGTCGCGGGCCATCATCAATCTCATCTACGGTCGCCGTCGCAAGCTGGAGGCGGTCAGTATCGGTCAGGTCTGGAAGCCCGGCCTCGCCACCAAATAAGAAGGAATCGCGATGGAATTCTTCCGCATCAGAAAAGACATCCCCTTCATGCGTCATGCGCTGGTGTTCAACGTCATTTCGTTGGTCACTTTCCTGCTGGCGGTATTCTTTCTGGTCAACAAGGGGCTGCACTTCTCCATCGAGTTTACCGGCGGCACCCTGCTCGAAGTGAATTACGCGCAGGCGCCCGACCTCGACAAGCTGCGCAAGCAGATGGAGGCCGACGGCTTCACCGATACCCAGGTGCAGAATTTCGGCACCTCGCGCGACGTGTTGATCCGCGTGCCGCTGTCGAAGGATGCCGAGACTTCCAAAGTGGGCGAGCGCGTCATGGCCTCGCTGGCGAAAGTTCCCGGCGGGACGCAGAGCGCTGGCGCCGGTGGCACGGCGGCGGCGGACGCCCCGACCCTGAAGCGCGTCGAGTTCGTCGGCCCGCAGGTCGGCAAGGAGCTGGCGTCCGACGGGGCGATGGCGCTGCTGCTGGTGATATGCGGCATCGTGCTGTATCTGGCGATGCGTTTCGAATGGCGCTTCGCCGTTTCGGCCATCATCGCCAACCTGCATGACGTGATAATCATCCTGGGTTTCTTCGCGCTGTTCCAGTGGGAGTTCTCGCTGCCGGTGCTGGCGGCCGTATTGGCGGTGCTGGGCTATTCGGTCAACGAGTCGGTGGTGGTGTTCGACCGCGTGCGCGAAACCTTCAAGAAGAAACGCGGCCTGACGACACCGCAAGTGCTCGATCACGCCATCACCAGCACCATCTCGCGCACCATCATCACCCACGGCTGCACGCAGATGATGGTGACTTCGATGCTGATTTTCGGCGGCCCCGCGCTGCACTACTTTGCGCTGGCGCTGACCATCGGCATCCTGTTCGGCATCTACTCCTCGGTGCTCGTCGCCAGCCCGCTGGTGATGTGGATGGGCGTCTCGCGCGAGCAGTTCATCCAGGTCAAGGTCGAGAAGCAGGAAGCCGTGGTCTGATGCCGCGCTACCGCGTCTGGGATCTGCCGACGCGGGTTTTCCACTGGGCGCTGGCGCTCTGCGTCGTCGCTTCCTTCGTGACGGTCAAGATCGGCGGCAATGCCATGGTCTGGCATGGCCGCATCGGGCTTGCGGTGCTCGGCTTGCTGGTGTTCCGTATCGTCTGGGGCTTCATCGGCTCGACCCATTCGCGCTTTGTCCAGTTCGTGCGCGGTCCCGCCACGATCAAGGCCTATCTGCGCGGTGAATGGCAGGGCGCGGGACATAACCCGCTCGGTGCGCTGTCGGTACTGGCCATGCTCGGCACGCTGGCCCTGCAGGCGGCGACCGGCCTGTTCGCCAACGACGACATCGCCTTCGAGGGACCGCTCTACGCACTGGTCGGCAAGGAGATCTCGGATCGGGTGGTATCCATCCATCGCCTGATCGAGCCGCTGATCATCGCGCTGGTGCTGACGCATCTTGCCGCCATTTTCTATTACGTCCGCTTCAAAAAAGAAACCCTGATCGCGCCGATGGTGACGGGATGGAAAGTTATGCGAAGCGGTATCCACGCGGACGGCGCTGGCGAGACGGCGCGCGGCGGCGGATTCATTGCGTTCGTGTTCGCCCTGACCATTGCTCTGGGCGCGGTGTATGGCGCCAGCGGCGCCTGGATTCAGGCACCGCCATCCGAGTCGTCCTTGGCAACGCCGAGTTGGTAGACGCCAACGGCCACCCGTGGGTGGCCGTTGCAACCGGACTGGATTTTCAGTCGCTGCAAACTACTGGTTTTCTTTCTTGCGGAACTCGTCGTGACAGCCCTTGCAACTCTTGCCGAGATTGCCGAACTGGGCTTTGATGGCGGCGGCGTCGCCACTGGCGGCGACTTTGGCCATTTCGTTGGCTTCCTTGTTGTAGGCCATGCCGACTTCCTTCAACTTGGCGGCATTGGTGAACAGTTCCGGCTTTACACTGGTGTCGCGCCAGCCTTTGCCCGTGCCGGTTCCCGGCTGGAACAGAATGCCCGAGCCGGAATTGGCCAGCGCCTGAATGGTATTTGCGGCCTGAATCACTTGCTCCTTGTCGAACTTGCCTTCGATGTTGGCCTTGATGCGGGCCATGCTCCAGCCTTGAGTCTGCATCACCGACTGGCGCCAGCGAATCTGGTCTTCGGCTTTGCCGATGGTTTGCGCCACGGCGGCGGTGGAAAGCCCAAGAGCGAAAGCGGCAACGAGGATGTTTCTGACTTTCATGGCGGACTCCTTTTTCTGTTGAGGGAAACGCCGGCGGCAGCCAGCGTGAAGCGTACCAGCAGCGGCACGCGAAGCCGTTCGACAGACCGGCGGGCTAATCGTTTCCCGTGGCGAAGACATGCTTCACCCGCAGCAGGGCCTTGCCAGCGGCGGCCAGTGCCAGCAGGCGGTCGATGTGGGGATGCTTGCCGGGATTCTGCCGCGCGTCATCGGCGTGCTCGGCATACAGTTCCAGCCCCTTCCTGGCCGCCTCGGCGGTGATGGCGCCGTAGATCTGCCCGAGATGGTTATAGATGGAAAGCGAGCCGGCTTGCCCGGACTTGTTTTCTATCGTCGCGGCAATCGCGCCATCGCTGTCGAGCAACTGGATTGCCGCCAGGTGCGAGATGCGCGGCAGTTGCTTGAGGTTGTCGGCGAACGCCATGTCAGATGCGTTTCGCCAGTTCAGCCGCGAGGCCGATGTAGGAAGCCGGCGTCATGGCCAGCAGACGCTGGCGGTCGGCTTCGGGCAGCGGCAGCTTGGCGATGAACTGGCGCAGGGCGTCTTTCTCGATGCCCTTGCCGCGCGTCAGTTCCTTGAGCTGTTCGTAGGGATTGGGCACGCCGAAGCGGCGCATCACGGTTTGCACCGGCTCGGCCAGCACTTCCCATGCGTCATCGAGGTCCTCGGCCAGGCGCTGCGGATTGGCTTCGAGCTTGTTCAGCCCGCGCAGCGTCGAATCGAATGCCAGCAGCGTGTAGCCAAAGGCGACGCCCATGTTGCGCAGCACGGTGGAATCGGTCAGGTCGCGTTGCAGGCGGGAGATCGGCAGCTTTTCCGCCAGGTGCCGCAGCACGGCGTTGGCCAGGCCCAGATTGCCTTCGGAATTCTCGAAGTCGATCGGATTGACCTTGTGCGGCATGGTCGACGAACCGATCTCGCCTTCCTTCAGCTTCTGCTTGAAGTAGCCCAGCGAAATGTACTGCCAGAGGTCGCGGTCGGCGTCGATCAGGATGGTGTTGATGCGCGCCATGGCATCGAACAGTTCGGCCATGGCGTCGTGCGGTTCAATCTGGATGGTGTAGGGGTTGAACTCCAGCCCGAGCGACTCGATGAAGCGGCGGTTGAAGGCTTCCCAGTCGACCTCCGGATAGGCGGCCAGATGAGCGTTGTAGTTGCCCACGGCGCCATTGAACTTGGCGGCGAGCGATACCGCAGAAATCTGGCCGCGGCTGCGCATCAGGCGCGCCGCGATGTTGGCCATTTCCTTGCCCAGCGTGGTCGGCGTCGCCGGCTGGCCGTGGGTGCGGGCCAGCATCGGCAATTCGGCCAGTTGGTGCGCCAGTTCGCGCAGACGGGCGATCACGCGGTCCAGCTCGGGCAGCAGACTGCCGGCGACGGCGTCCTTCAGCATCAGCGCATGCGACACGTTGTTGATGTCTTCGGAAGTGCAGCCGAAATGGATGAATTCGCTGACGCGCATCACTTCGGCGTTGCTTGCAAGGCGCTCCTTGAGCCAGTATTCCATGGCCTTGACATCATGATTGGTGCGGGCTTCGATGGTCTTGATGGCGCTCGCGTCCGCCACCGAGAATTCCGCGATGACAGCATTCAGCGTCGTGATCGTGGCCTCTGAAAATGGCGGACATTCGGCGATTTCCCCGGCGGCCGCAAGCGCCTTGAGCCATTCGACTTCGACCCGAACGCGAGCGCGGATGAGACCGTATTCGGAGAAATGGATGCGCAGGCCTTCGAGCTTTGCGGCGTAGCGACCATCGAGCGGCGAAAGTGCTGTCAGTGCGGTAAGTGTCATGTCTTTGGCGAGGAAAGGTCGAGGCGCAGGAAGGGTGCCGACTCGACAAATTTTAACATGCGGCTTGTAGCGGCCAGAGCACAAGCTCGCTGTCGGCATAGGGCAGCGTGTTATAGTTTTGCCATCTCCTCAACGCGTGATTTGAAGAAATGAAACTGATCGGCTCCCTTACCAGTCCCTATGTTCGCAAGATTCGTATCGTGCTGGCGGAAAAGAAGATCGATTACGATCTGGTTATCGATTCGCCCTGGGCCGAGGGCAATCAGGTGGCGGCGCTCAACCCGCTGGGCAAGGTTCCCGTGCTGGTGCTGGACGATGAAAGCACGCTCTATGATTCCCGCGTCATCGCCGAGTATCTGGACACCGTGGCGCCGAACAATCGCCTGATTCCCGTTTCCGGACGGGAACGCATCAACGTCAAGCGCTGGGAGGCGCTGGCGGACGGCACGCTCGATGCCGCCGTGGCGGCGCTGCTGGAGTCTCGCCGGCCCGATGGCGAGCGCAGCCCTTCATGGATCGAGCGTCAGCGCGACAAGGTGACGCAGGCCTTGCGGGCGATGTCCGACGAACTGGGGGAGCAGCCCTGGTGCCATGGGAATGGCATATCGCTGGCGGACATCGCCACGGGCTGCGCACTGGGTTATGTGTCCTTCCGGCTCGGCGACATTCCCTGGGCCGAGCAATACCCCAATCTCGCCCGGCTCTACGACAAGCTCATGCAGCGTCCCGCATTTGCGGAAACTGTGCCGCCGCCGGGCTAGTCCCCTGTCTTGTCCTCTGACGGCGTGGCCGTGCCGTCAAGGCGGGCGATCAGGCGCGGCAGCAGGTTTTTCTCCGCCTGATGCGTCAGTTCTCCCATCAACTGGTCCGCCAATCCGTCCGTCACCTTGAGTACGGCGTGGGGCAACTCCTGATCGAGCCAGCGCGAAAGTTCCTCGCGTAGTGCGTCGAGATGCCGTTGCATGTGCGGCGGCGCGGTGGCCAGCGCCGCTTCGTCTTCGGTGACGATATCGGTGAGAACGGGCAAGTCGTCCTCGGGCGGCGGGACGGGTGTCGCGGGCGTGTCCGGCGCCGATGACCCGGCGACAAATACCCGCGAGCGCCGGATCAGCGCATCGGCTTTGAGCAGCAGATCTTCCGTGTCGTCTTCCGCCATTTCCTAGAGGCCTCCCGAGATATCGCGCGCTTGCAGCGGATAGCCGCGTTCGCGATAAAAGCGGAAGCGTTCGCGACCGGGCAGCCTGTCGCCATCTTCGCCGCTGACGATTTCGATCACTTCATGGAAGCGGCTGAAACCGGGTGGAATCTCGTCAGAGAGGTTCACCAGGCAACCGTCATGGAGCGGCTGGTCGAGTTCCGACGCAAGGATGATCGGCGTTTCCGCAGCCAGTTTGTCGTTCGCCCGGCAGTGGGGGACAAAGCCGGTGGCCGCGTGGGTCCACAACAGGCGGTCGAGTTGTTCGGCGCGTTCGCGATCCGGCACATAGACCAGCACCGGCCCAACCTCGCCGCCGGCATGCGCGAGCCACGCGGCGACTGCCTGGAGCCGGTCGCGCGCGCCGTGAAGGAAGGTGATTTGCGTCATCCCCGCTTGCGCTTGTTGGCGGGCTTCGGCGCGCGACTGGCGCGATCCATCAGGAAGTGCGTGAGCAAGGGCACCGGTCGCCCGGTGGCTCCTTTTTCCTTGCCCGAGCGCCAGGCGGTGCCGGCGATGTCGAGATGCGCCCAGTGGTACTTGTCCGTGAAGCGGGAGAGAAAACACGCCGCCGTGATGGTGCCGCCCGCGCGGCCACCGATATTCGCCATGTCGGCAAAGTTGCTTTTCAATTGCTCCTGATAGTCATCCCACAGCGGCAGTTGCCAGGCACGGTCATAGGAATCCTGGCCGGCATCGAGCAATTCCCTCGCCAGTCCCTCATGGTTGGCAAGCAAACCTGTTGCCACGTGTCCCAGCGAGATCACGCAGGCGCCCGTCAGTGTGGCGACGTCAACCACGCACTCCGGATCAAAGCGTTCAACGTAGGTGAGCGCATCGCAAAGAATCAGTCGGCCCTCGGCATCGGTGTTGAGAATTTCGACGGTCTGTCCCGACATCGAAGCGATCACGTCGCCCGGCTTTGTCGCCGCCCCTCCCGGCATGTTTTCCGTGGACGGGATGACACCGATGACATTGAGCGGCAGCTTCATCAAAGCCGCCGCCTTGAGCGCCCCCAATACGCTGGCCGCACCGCACATGTCATATTTCATTTCATCCATTTCCGCTCCCGGCTTGAGCGAAATGCCGCCGGAATCGAAGGTGATGCCTTTGCCGACCAATACCACGGGTTTTGCGCCGGCGATGCCCCCGGCGAGGCGCAGAACGATGAATTTGGGCGGCTCGTGCGATCCCCGGGCAACCGAGAGCAGGGTGTTCATGCCGAGCTTTTCCATGTCGGCGCGCTCGAGAATGTCGACGCCGAGACCATGCGATTTTGCGAGTTGTTTCGCCTGATCGGCGAGATAGGTCGGGGTGCAGATGTTGCCCGGCAGATTGCCGAGATTCTTCGCCAGTTCCATTCCTGCCGCAATTGCCAGTCCTTCAGACAGCGCCGCTTCAGCAGCGGCAAGCTCATTGCGACGGCTGACGCAGAATGTCAGTTTTCGCAGCGGGCGACGCACTTCGTCCTTCTTCGACTTGAGGCTGTCAAAGCGGTAGAGCGTTTCCTGAACCACCAGCGCGGCCTGCCGAATCTTCCAGGCGACATCCCGTTTCTTGACAGGGAGCTCCGTCAGATACAGCGTGCCGTCGAAACCGCCGGTTTCATTGAGCTGGCGAACCGCCATGGCCAGCGCGGCGCGGTATTCCTTTTCGCGGAATTCCCTTTCCTTGCCAAGCCCCACCAGCAGGACGCGATCCGCCTCGACACCGGGAACGCCGTGAAGCAGCAGGCTGGTGCCAGCCTTGCCCTCCATGTCGCCACGACGCAGGATGTCGCCGAGAAATTGCTGGGCCGCGTCGTCGACAATCTCCGCCGCCGCAGAGAGCTTTCTCGGTTCATAGACGCCGACCACAATACAAGCGCCGCGCTGCTTTTCCGGCCTTCCACTTTTTATGCTAAATTCCAAAACGCTCTCCTCGGGGGTGCGGGAAATTCAGGAAATTGTGCTGTTTCGAGCGATTTCCGTCAGTGACCCGATTATTCCCCAAGTTTTCCCTAAAAGTCAAAGCAGACACTCCGCAAAACGATGATTTTTCAACGCGCCGCAATTCGGGAGTTCACCCACACGGCGGTCGGGGTTTTTGTGGCGCTGTTCGCGATTCTGATGACGACCCAGTTGATCCGTCTGCTGGGCGACGCTGCGGGCGGGAAGCTGGCCTCCGAAGCGGTCATTGCGCTGCTGGGTTTTCGCGCCATCAGCTACCTGCCGGTGCTGCTTTCCCTGACGCTTTTCGTTGCGGTGCTGATGACCCTGTCGCGCTGGTATCGCGATTCCGAAATGGTGGTCTGGCTGGCCTCGGGCATTCCGCTGACCGCATGGATCAAGCCGGTGCTGAAGTTTGTCGGGCCGCCGGTGGTGGTGATCGCCATCCTGTCCCTGCTGCTGGCGCCCTGGGCGACGCAGAAGAGCGAGGCCTATCGGCAGAGCATGGATCAGCGCGATGATCTGGCGCGCGTGTCGCCCGGCGCATTCAACGAGTCGAGCGCGGCGGACCGGGTGTTTTTCGTCGAGAGCATGGCTGGCGAGGAGGGACGGGTCAAGAATGTTTTCATCAGTTCCATTCAGCAAGGTCGTCTGGGTGTGATGGCGACGGCGCAGGGCCATACGCAAACCATGCCCAATGGCGACCGTTTTCTTGTGCTGGATCGCGGTCGGCGCTATGAAGGTACGGCAGGCACGGCAGAGTACCGGGTGATGGAGTTCGACCGTTACGCCTTGCGCATTGAAACCAAGGAGGCTCGCGGGCTTGAGGATTCGCCGCGCACCAAGCCATTGTGGGTGCTGGTGCGGGATCCGCAGCCGGTGCATCTGGCGGAACTTCTGTGGCGTCTCGGGCTGCCGCTCGCGGCACTGAATCTGGCGATACTGGCGATACCTTTGGCGTTCGTCAATCCGCGCGCCGGACGCACCAACAATCTGATTTTCGCCCTGCTCACCTACATGGTTTACAGCAACCTGCTCAGTGTCAGTCAGGCATGGGTGGCGCAAGGAAAATTGCGCTTCGAGATCGGCGTCTGGGCGGTACACGTTGCCATGTTCCTGCTGCTCGTCGTGTTGTTCTATCGCCGGCAGAACCCCCTGGCCTGGGGCAAAGTACGATGGCGCTGAAGCTCTATGAGCGCCATCTGGCGCGGGAGATCTACGCATCCACGGCTCTGGTGCTGACCGCATTCCTGATGCTGTTCGCCTTCTTCGATCTGATCCATGAGCTTGAGAGCATTGGCAAGGGCGGCTACCAGCTTCAGCATGCGCTGGTTTATGTGACGCTGACCCTGCCCGGTCGCTTGTATGAACTGTTTCCCATCGGTGTGCTGATCGGCACGCTGTATGCACTTACGGTACTTGCGCGGCACTCCGAAATTACGGTGCTGCGCGCCGCCGGACTCTCTACCAGCGATCTATTGGTTACCTTGGCGAAGATCGGACTGGTATTTGCCGCATTGACGCTCACCGTGGGCGAGTTTCTGGCTCCGCCGGCGGAGCGGGCAGCCCAGCAGATCAGACTCAAGGCCATGGGTTCGCTGGTGGCCCAGGAATTTCGTTCCGGCCTGTGGGTCAGGGACGAGCGATCTTTCGTGAATGTTCGCGAAGTGCTCCCCGATGCGTCCTTGCAGAACGTGCGCGTATTTGAATTCGACGACAGGTTTCAATTGCAGTCGATCAGCGAAGCCCAGCGCGGGCACTATCTTGCCGGCGGCAACTGGTTGCTCGAAAGCGTGGTCCGCACCGTGTTCGAAGGGGAGGCGGCGCGCGTCGAACGGTATGGCGAACTCAACTGGAAATCGGCCCTCAACCCCGATCTGCTGGCGGTGCTGCTGGTGGTTCCGGAACGCATGTCACTGGTCAATCTGTACCTCTACATACGCCACCTCAGCGGCAACCAGCAGAAGACCGATCGCTACGATATCGCCATGTGGAAAAAGCTGATCTATCCGCTGGCCGCGCTGGTGATGATGGCTTTGGCGCTGCCGTTTGCCTACATGCAGGATCGCATGGGGGCGGTCAGCATCCGGGTATTCGCCGGCATCATGCTGGGCATCGGTTTTCATATGCTGAACGGATTGTTTTCCAGTCTCGGCGTCATCAACAGTTGGGCTCCCTTCTTTTCCGCGATAACGCCGAGCGTGCTTTTCCTGCTGACCGCCGCCGGGATGCTATGGTGGGTCGAGCGGCGCTAACCGGCGTTGAGCGCGTCCGAACATGAGCCAAATGCCATCGCCAATTGTGGTCTAATCGGTTGCATGAGCACCGCCGAATTTCATACCATCGCCCTGATCGGCAAGTACCAGAGCCGGGAAATCGCCGAATCCCTGCGGGCGCTTGCCGCGTTTGTCGGCGGGCGCGGCGTCGAGGTGCTGCTGGAAGAAGATACCGCGGCGGCGGTGGGCGCCAGCGGCTATGCGGTGGCCAGCTACGAAGTGATCGGCGCCCGCGCCGATCTGGCGGTGGTGCTTGGCGGCGACGGCACCATGCTCAATTCGGCGCGGCGTCTGGCTGAATTCGATGTGCCGCTGGTCGGCGTCAATCAGGGGCGGCTCGGTTTCATGACCGACATTGCTCTCGATTCCATGATCGACAGCATCACGGCCTTGCTCGAAGGAAAGTTCGCGCGCGAACAGCGGTTCCTGCTCAACGCCGAAGTGCTGCGCGATGGCGAGCCGGTTTTTCAGACGCTGGCGCTCAATGACGTGGTGGTCAACAAGGGCGACATCGGTCGCATGATCGAACTCGAAGTGAAGGTCGATGGTGAATTGATCCACATCCTGCGCGCCGACGGACTGATCGTGTCCACCCCGACCGGCTCCACTGCCTACGCGCTTTCCGCCAACGGCCCGATCCTTCACCCTTCGGTGCCCGGCATCGCCATCGTGCCGCTGTGCCCGCATGCGCTGACGAATCGACCGATCACCGTCAGCGACGGCAGCATGATCGATATCGCCTTGCTGTCGCCGCACGACGCGCGCATCCACTTCGACGGCCAGACGCGCTTCGATGCCCGTGCCGGTGATGTCGTGCGCATGATGCGTTCGCGCCACAACATCACCTTCCTGCATCCGCCGGGTTACAGCTATTTCGCCATGCTGCGGGAGAAGTTGCAGTGGAGTTCGACTCCCCGTCGCTGATGACCGACACATGCTGCTGCGTTTGATCGTCCGCGATTTTGTCATCGTCGACCGCCTCGAACTTGAGTTCGGCGGCGGTTTTGGCGCTCTCACCGGCGAGACCGGCGCCGGCAAATCGATTCTGGTCGATGCCCTGTCGCTGGCGCTGGGCGAGCGCGCCGACGCGACCGTGGTGCGCAGCGGCGCCGAGCGCGCCGAAATTTCCGCCGAGTTCGATGTGGCGCCGGACGATGCGCTGCAAGCTTGGCTGCGGGCCAACGACTACGACACCGACGCTTGTCTGCTGCGCCGCGTGATCGACAGCGCCGGTCGGTCGCGCGGCTATATCAACGGCACGGCGGCGACGCTCGGACAGATGCGCGAAGTGGCTGACTTCCTGGCCGACATCCACGGCCAGAACGCCCATCATTCGCTGTTGCGCAGTGACGCACAGCGCGACTTGCTCGACACCCATGCCGGCGCGTTGCCGCTGGCAAGAGAGGTGGCCGTCGCGTACGGCGCGTGGCGTCTGGCGCGCGAGGCGCGCGAAGCCGCCGAAAAGGATGTCGAGGCCACGCTACGCGAGCGCGAACTGCTCGAATGGCAGGTCAAGGAACTTGTCGCGCTGGCCTTCGATGCCGCCGCATGGCAGGAAACGGAACAGGAGCAGCGCCGCCTGGGCAATGCCAATGCGCTGCTGGAAGGTGCCAGCGCCGCCTTGGCTGCGCTGGAGGAAGGCGAGGCGGCGAGCCTGCCGCTGCTCCAGCATGCCGGAGCGCGGCTGGCGGAACTGACCGGCTTCGATCCGGCCCTGACCGAAGCGGCACAATTGTTCGAGACGGCGCTGATCCAGCTCGAAGAGTCGGCGCTGGCGCTACGGCGATATCAGGATCGTCTTGAGCTCGATCCCGCTCGCTTGAATGAACTCGACAGCCGCATCGATGCCGTGACACAGATGGCGAGGAAGCACCGGGTTGCGCCCGAGGAGTTGCCCGGTCTGTTGCAAACGCTGCAAGCCCGTCTGGCCGAACTCACGTTGCGCGCCGACCCGGCGGCGCTGGCGGAGCGCGAGCGCGCGTCGGAAACGGCGTTCCGCGACGTGGCGAAAAAGCTGTCGGCCCTGCGGGCGAAGACCGCCAAGGCCTTGTCCGCCGCCGTGAGCGCCGGCATGCAGGAACTGGCCATGGTCGGCGGACGCTTTGAAATTGCGCTGGAGGCCTTGCCCGAAGGCGCTGCCAGCGGTCTTGAAAGCGTGGAGTTTCTCGTTTCGGCGAATGCCGGTCAGCCGCTGCGGGCGCTGGCCAAAGTGGCGTCCGGCGGCGAATTGTCGCGCATCGGTCTGGCCCTGCAAGTCATCGCCAGTCAGGCCAATCCCGCGGGCACGCTGATTTTCGACGAGGTGGATGTCGGCATCGGCGGTCGCGTCGCCGAAATCGTCGGTCGTATGCTGCGTGAATTGGGCAAGACGCGGCAGGTGTTGTGCGTCACCCATCTGCCGCAGGTCGCGGCGCAGGCCGACTGGCAATGGTCGATCGCCAAGCAAACACGGGGCGGCGTGACGACGTCATCGGTCAGCGTACTGGACGGGCACGCCCGCATAGGAGAGATCGCGCGCATGCTGGGCGGCGAAAAAATCACCGATACGACGCGCCGCCACGCGGCGGAAATGCTCGGTCCGGGTCGTTGATACGGCACCGGCGTTATGCATTTACCGTTCTATGAGTACCCGGCCCGAGGATTCTCAGGACTTCCTCCATCGTCGTCAGTCCGGCATTTACTTTTTCGCGGGCATCCGCAAACAGGCCGATCAGGCCCATGTTTTGCGCCGCCAGTGACAGTTCCTGAAATCCGGCGCCGCGGATAATCAGATCGCGGAAATCGTCGTCCGGGACCAGTACCTCATACAGGCCCAGGCGACCGCGATAGCCGCTGCCGTAACAGGCCGGGCAGCCGGCGCCCGCATAGGTTTTCAGTCCGGAGGCTGAAAACGCGTGTCCCAGACGGGCCGCCACCGACGGCTCCGGCGCGACCTCCTGCCTGCATCCTTCGCAGATCTTGCGCGCCAGGCGCTGGGCAATGATTCCTTCCAGCGCGGCGGCCAGAATGAAGGGCTTCAGCCCCAGATCGAGCAAGCGGGCAATCGTCGCCACCGCCGAGTTGGTGTGCAGGGTCGAGAACACCTGATGCCCCGTCAATGCCGCATGAAAGGCCACTTCGGCGGTTTCCAGGTCGCGGATTTCGCCGACCAGAACGACATCGAGATCCTGGCGCAGGATTGCGCGCAGCACGATGGGAAAGGTGAGGCCGATCTTTTCCTTGATCAGGACTTGTCCGGCCTGATCCATGTAGTACTCGACCGGATCCTCGATCGTCATGTAGTTCTTGTCGGGCGTCGCGCTCGATTGCAGCAGCGAATAGACCGTCGTCGTCTTGCCGCTGCCGGTGGGGCCGGTGGCCAGAATGATGCCCTGCGGTTTGTCGACCATCAGGCGCACCTTGGGCAGGTCGCGCGCCGAAAAGCCGAGCGAATCGAGGGTATGAACCGCGGCATTGCGATCGAGCAGGCGCATCACGACCTTTTCGCCGTTGATTGTCGGCAGGGTCGAAATACGCAAATCGACAATTCGCAGCGGGGTCTTGACCGTCAGTCGGCCATCCTGCGGTCGGCGTCGCTCCGAGATGTCGAGTTCGGCCATGATCTTGAGTCGCGACACCAGGGTCTGGTGCAACTGATGCGGAATCTGGATCTTGTCCGACAGGACGCCGTCAATCCGGTAGCGCACCACCACGTTTTTGGTGCGCGGCTGGATATGAATGTCCGAAGCTCCCAGGCGCATCGCCTCCAAAATGACGGCATTGGCCAGGCGAATGGCGGGCGGCTCCTCGGTGCCGCGCAGCAGTTCGTCGAGCGGCGCCGCTTCATCGTCATCGATGACGATCTCGATGCCCTCGTAGGGATCGGCGCCCCCGATCATGGTCTCGAGTTCCTTGAAGTCGGCGCCGCTGCCGTTCTCGCCGTATAGCGCGACCAGCTTCAGCCGGATCGCCGCGACGTCGGCCATGACGATCTGCACGTCGAGCCCCGAGGTGAAGCGCACATCTTCAATCAGACCTCTGTCCATCGGGTCGGCGACCGCCAGCATCAGCTTGCGGCCTTCGAGACGCAGCGGCACCACCAACTGCTTTTCGCAAAAGCTGCGGGGAATCAGCTCGCCCATTGCCGGATCGATCTGGAACTCGGGCAGCGAGACTTCCTCGAACATCAACTCCTGACGCAGGAGCTTGCGAATATCGCGTTCCGGTACCCAGTCCTTTTCGAGCAGCAGATGAATAAACGGTTCCTTGCGGTTTTGCTGCAAGCGATACAGCTCCTGCAGTTGCATGTTGGTCAGCAGATTCTTCTTGTACAGCATCATGCCGAGCTGGCTGCGGTTGGAAACCGACAGTTTGGAGAGCGCTGAAATTTCCTTCGACTTCTTGGCGTTATCCAGTTGCAGCGCCTTGTTCTTGCGGATCAGGTCGTACTGTTCCAGCGCCAGTGCGATGGTCAGCCGCAAGTCGTCATCGTTCCACGGTTTGAGAATGAACTTGTACACCGCGCCTTCGTTGATGGCGCCCATCACCGCTCCGGTGTCGGCATGCCCGGTGAGCATGATGCGGATGGTCTCGGGGTAGAGCTGCTTGATCCTTCTCAGCAATTCGGCGCCGGTCATGCCTGGCATCATGTAATCGCTGATCACCGCCTGCACGGTGTGCGTTTTCAACTGTTCGAGCGCTTCGGTCGCGTTGGCCGCCGCAACGATATCGTAATTTTCCCGGTGGAACACGCGAGTCAGCGCCTTGATCACGCCCGGCTCGTCATCGACCAGCAGGATGCTGTAGCGGGTAGATGTCTCGGCTTCCGTCGCGACCGTGGCCGCCGGTTTGGCGTTGCCGGTGAATAGATGCGAGAAATCCGTCATTGCCGGTTGCGACTCCATCTCGATAGCATGTTTGGCCGAGGCCCGGATTGCGTTGCCATGGTCGTCAGTCGGGCAGGCTCAAAGTGACCGTGGTACCTTCGCCGGGCGTGCTGTCAACGACGATTTCACCGTTATGGGCGCGCAGAATGTCGCGCGCCACGGTCAGCCCGAGGCCGGTACCCTGCCCGACCGGGCGGGTGGTGAAGAAGGGGTCGAAGACGCGCGGCAACGCGACCGGGTCGATGCCGCCGCCATTGTCCCGAATCCGGATGAGGGTCTGCCGACCGTCGAAACGACTCGACACCCGCACTTCGCCAAGCGGCCCCTTGTCCGCCGTGGCCTGCACCGCATTGCCGAGCACCGCCAGAAAGGCTTGTGAAAGTTGTCCGGGCAGACAAAGAAAGGATTTCGCCGGCCCGAGGTCACGGATCAGTGCCGCTCCCGGCGCAAGCGTCTTTTCGGCGATGTTGCAAGCGCCGGTCAGCAGTTCGTTGATATCGACGAACCCCTCCTGCGGCCTGTCGACGCTGGAGAAGCCCTTCAAATCGCTGACGATGCGCGCCACCCGGTCCACGCCGCCGATGCTGTCGCGCAACAGGTCGGCGAAGTCGTCGAGCGTGAAATCCATATCGGCGGCCTTCCAGACGGCCGCACCCCCCGCCAGCGCCGTGACCGGCGCGGCAAGTCCGGCAAGTTTTCCCAGATAATTCTGTGCCGTGCTCAGATTGCTGCGCACAAATCCTATTGGATTGTTGATCTCGTGGGCTACCCCGGCGGCGAGTTGTCCCACCGACGCCAGACGTTCGGCCTGATAGAGCTGGCGCTGGCGCTCGTCGATTACCTTGACTTGCTCCGCCACCCTTGCCTCAAGCTCGGCGGCGAGCTCCTTGTATTTCGCCTCCGATTCCCTGAGCGCCGAATTCTGCCGCTGAAGTTCTTCGTAGTCGGCCTGCGTCGAGGCGATGTGCAGTCCGGCCGCCATCAGGTAGCGCGCCCTGGCGATCAGCATCTGACGAATCAGGTTGGCGGCGGCGCCACGCGCCACCGGGTCCGCCTGCGGCGCCAGCAGATAGCCGATCGGTTCAAGTTCCAGCACCAGTTCGATCCGCGATTCGACCGGTAGTCCGCGGTCCCCTGCCAACACTTCGCCGCGCAGATCCTCCAGCGCCACTGGCGAATGCAGCAGCATGGCGAGCGAACCGCACAGTTGTCCGGCCTCTTTTGCCGGCAGCAGCGCGCCCAGCGAAAGCTCCTGATCGAAATCGCTCATGAAACGGCTTCCGGCAGGCCGATGGCCTGGCTTACAAAGTCCCTCTCGCTCAGGCCATGCCCATCCGCCAGATGATATTCGTCCTCGTAACGCCGATAGGTTTGGCGCAGGAGATCGGCAAAGGTTTCGGCGACACCGTCCCCGCGTGTCGCCGTGGCAAAAAAGACCGGCCACGGCGCCTGTTTCCAGCGCGCCTTGATTTCGTCCTCGCTCAGCACGTCGCCAAGGTCGCGCTTGTTGAACTGGACGGCAAGCGGAATCGTGGCGAGGTCGAGTCCGACCCGAGCCACGTTGTCGGTCAGGTTCTGGAAGGACTCGCCGTTGTTGACCGTCTGGTTACGCTGCGAATCGGCGACGAAAACGATGCCGTCGGCGCGCGACAGCACCGCCTTGCGGGTGCCATCGTGCTGTACCTGTCCCGGCACGGTGAACACCCGGAACTTGATCAGGAGTCCGGATGGAGCACGAAAGCCGAGCGGCAACAGATCGAAATACAGGGTGCGGTCATTCTGCGTCTCCATGGTCATCAGATCGCCCTTCAGGGCCGGAGCCAGCTCATCGTGCAGACGCATCAGATTCGTGGTCTTGCCGCTTTGCGCCGGTCCGTAATAGACCAGTTTGAAAGTCAGCTTGCCGGGGGCCGGCAGCGGATCGAATTCAGGCACGACGGATCTCTTTCAAGTGTTGTTCGGTGCTTCCGGGGTGGGGCTGCGCGTTATTTATGACCGCGTTTTCGACCTTCGGAAGCGCATGATGCTTCCGAACGGTTGTCTACGCAAGCAACGACGCAGGAGGCTAGACCGGTTGACCGGGTGCGCCAAGCATGGTCGCCACGCCGGTGACGATGAACACGGCGGCGGCGATCCGGCGGATGATATTCAGCGGCAGACGCTTCGCCAGCTTTTCGCCGACCATGACCGCCGGCACATTGGCCAGCATCATGCCGAGCGTGGTGCCCATCACCACGGCAAACAGCGCACCTTGAAACTGCGCCGCCAGTGCCATGGTGGCGAACTGGGTCTTGTCGCCCATTTCGGCAATGAAGAAGGCGAGGGTGGTGGTGATAAAGGCACCAGCGGCGCCGGCGCCATGAATTTTCGGGTCTTCGTCGAGCGAATCCGGATGCAGCGCCCACAGACCGAAGACGATGAATATCGAACCGGTGATCCACGGCAGCCACTGCGGCGCGATGAGTTGCGCCAGCCAGACGCCGACCGATCCGGCCAGGCCGTGGTTGAGCGCCGTGGCGACAAAGATGCCGGCAATGATCGGCCAGGGTTTGCGCAGCCGGGCGGCGAGAACGAAGGACAGCAACTGGGTCTTGTCGCCAATTTCGGCGATGGCGACCAGGGTGGTGGAAGCGAAAAACGCTTCCAAGTCAATCAGGCCGAAGCCTTGCGGTGCGGGCAGTCAGGCTTGTTGCACTCGACGTAGAGGTAGAGCGCGTGTTCGCGAACCGTGAAGCCGCGTTCTTCGGCGATCTTGTTCTGGCGTTTTTCGATTGCGGCGTCGAAGAATTCTTCCACGCGGCCACAGTTCACGCACACCAGATGGTCGTGGTGCTTGCCCTCATTCAATTCGAAAATCGCCTTGCCGGATTCAAAATGGTGACGTTGCAGCAAGCCGGCCTGCTCGAACTGGGTCAGTACGCGATACACGGTGGCCAGGCCGATATCCATATCGTCGGCCAACAAATGACGGTAGACGTCTTCCGCCGTGACATGGCGCGGCGAACCCTCATCCTGTAATTTGTGGAAAAGGTCGAGAATCCTCAGGCGCGGATAGGTTGCCTTGAGGCCGATGCTTTTGAGGTCGTCGGGATGAGTCATGTGTGTTGAGTGCTCCGTCGGAACCGCTCCGGGACGCGCAGTGATGAGCGGGCAGCTATGATATAGTTTTCGCGCCCCGATTGGGATAATCCGGTCGGGAAACGACGAGGCGTGCCAGAATACGCCGCCATGACCGAATAGTGGTTCTCCCGGAAATACCAGATGAAACGATTCCTGCTGCTCCTGCCTTTTCTGGCGGGCTGTTCCAACACACCGCAGATCACCAACTATCTCTCGCCTTATCGCATCGACGTGCGGCAGGGCAACTTCGTCTCTCAGGAGATGGTAGCGCAGTTGAAGCCGGGCCTTAGCCGCGACCAGGTGCGTTTTATTCTCGGCTCGCCTCTGGTGGCCGACATGTTTCACGCCGACCGCTGGGATTATGTATATCGCTTTCAGTCGGGACGTGGCGAGGTCGAACAGCGTCGTCTGGCGGTGTTCTTTCAGGACAACAAGCTGACGCGCGTGGCGGGTGACGTGGTGGCCGAGGATAGTTCAAAGGCCGCGGCGCCCAAACCCGCCGCGCAGATTATCGACATCCCGGGGCCGGTCGTGGCGGATGTTGCCAAAGAAGAAAAGAAGTAGGGCATGCAAAGAATTCGCTACGCCATTGCCGGCAGTTCCGGGCGCATGGGCCGCACCCTGATCGAGGCCGTGCAGCAGGATGCCGGCGCAATTCTGGCCGCCGCGCTCGAACATGGCAGCAGTCCGTTTCTCGGCAAGGATGCCGGCGAACTGGTCGGCGCCCCGTGCGGGATCATGATCGGTGCCGATCTCGATGCCGCGCTGGCGGTGGCCGACTGCCTGATCGACTTTACGCGACCGGAGGGCACGCGGATGCATTTGGAGGCCTGTCGGCGTCATGGTGTCAGCCTGGTCATCGGCACCACCGGGTTTTCGGCGGAAGGCAGGCGCGCCATCGAAGAAGCGGCGCGGGAAATTCCCGTGGTGTTCGCGCCGAACATGGCGGTGGGCGTCAATGCGGTGTTCCGCCTGCTCGATGTCGCCGCGCGCATCCTCAATCAGGGCTATGACGTCGAAGTGATCGAGGCGCATCATCGGCACAAGGTGGATGCGCCTTCCGGCACCGCCTTGCGCATGGGTGAAGTGGTGGCGGCGGCGCTCGGCCGGGAGTTGTCCGAGTGCGCCGTGTATGGCCGCGAAGGGCACACCGGCGAGCGACCGGCAACGCAAATCGGTTTTTCAACCATTCGCGGCGGCGACATTGTCGGTGACCACACGGTGCTGTTTGCCGGCGCCGGCGAGCGTATCGAAATTACCCACAAGTCCGCCAGTCGCATGCCATACGCGCTGGGGGCGCTACGCGCCGGCCGCTTCATGCGAGACCGCGATCACGGTCTGTTCGACATGCAGGATGTGCTGGGTCTGAAGTAGCTGGCGGCGACCCACCGGCGCCCGGTATATTTCTCATGCAGTCACTCTGGATGATCGCGGCAAGCCTGCTGTTCGCCTGCATGGGGGTCTGCGTAAAGCTCGGTTCCCTGCAATTTTCGGCCGCGGAACTGGTGTTCTGGCGGGGCTTTATCGCTACGTTGATTCTCGGCGGCTACGTGCTGGCGCGTCGACTGCCACTGGTCACGCCGCATGCACGAACCCATGTCGTGCGCGGCTTGTCGGGTTTTGTCTCGCTGGTGATGTACTTCTACGCCATCAGCCTGATTCCGCTGGCGGCGGCGGTTACGTTGAACTACACTTCGCCGCTTTTTCTTGCGCTGCTGCTGGTGCTATGGATGAAGGAGCCCGTGCGACGGGGATTCTACGGCGCCCTGACGGCGGGTTTCGTCGGCGTAATAATTTTGCTGCAACCCACGCTCGGTCGCGAGCAATGGCCGGGCGCGGTGTTTGGCCTGGGCTCGGGGATCATTTCCAGCATCGCCTATCTCAACGTGCGACGGCTGGGTGAACTCGGAGAACCCGAATGGCGAACGGTGTTCTATTTTTCGGCCTTGTCGGCGGCGGGCGGCCTGCCCTGGCTGCTGGTCGCCAGTTCCTTCAACGCAATCGATTTGCGTGGCTGGCTGCTGCTGCTGGGAGTAGGGGGCTTTGGTATGCTGGCACAGCTTTGCATGACAGCAGCCTACAAGCGCGGCAAGACGCTGGTTTCCGCAAGTCTCGCCTATAGTACGGTGGTCTTTTCCAGCGTTTTTGGCATGCTGTTGTGGAACGAAACGCTACCTTGGCACGGCTGGCTGGGCGTGATTCTGATTGTTGCCAGCGGCATGTTTGCCACCGCCCTGTCGCGACGAACGGATACCGAAGCAGTTACGGACTGACCGCACTGCTGTTGCGGAAAGAGAACTTGATGCACATTCGGAATTTGCTGGCTCCCGCTCTCATGCTCGTTGTCGCGCTGGTTTCGGCGCAAACCCAGGACGCAGCGCCTCCGCTTTCGCTTGATGACGCCCGCGCCCTGCGGGTTCGAGGCAAAGCTCTGAAGGACGAGGCAGAGGCAAAATACGCAATAGAGAAGGCGGAATGTCAGGGCAGGATCATTGCCATCGGCTGCATGAGTTCGGCGAAGGAAAGGCGCACCGAGGCGGTGGCAACGGCCGATGCAATGCAGCGCGAGGGGCGTCGGGTCGAACGTGAGGCGCATCGCCTGGAGGTCGAGGCCAAAGCTGCGAAGCGCGAGGCCGAGACGCCTGCTCGCGAAGCTCGGCAACAGGCGGATGTCGAGCGCTATCGCGAGAAGGAGGCGCAAAAGGCCATCGAGCGCGAGCGAAACCTGGTCGAAGAGTCAGCCAAGCTTGAGCATCGTCGCGGCAAGCTGGCGGTCGAGCGGGCAGCTCGGCAAAAGCGGGTGGAGGCGCGGCGACAAGAGGATGCGAGACGGGCGGAAAAGGCGCCGGAGAACGCACGGAAAAGCGCCGACCGGAAAAAACAACATGCTGAACGGGTGAAAAAGATCGATGAACGGGCGCGGAAATATGCCGAACTGCTGAAAAGGAGGGAGGCCGAGGCGGCGGCAAAACAGGCCGCCCAGTCAGCGGCGTCGGCGAAGTGATCGGTGAAGATTGAGCGAGGCGAAACGGCTGTACACCGAGTAACGACGCATGCAGGCTCCAGGCATGCAGGTCAAACGACTTTCTGCTCCAGGGCTTCCTCGATCCGGTCGGTGCATTGCCGTTGCAACAGACGGCCCTGAATCACCGCCCCCGAGTGAATCTCGGCGGTGGCATAGTCGATATCGCAGTTGACATGCGCCTTCGACTGAAGCTTGAGGAACTCGCTGGCATCGACTCGTCCCGTGACCGAGCCGTTGATGATGAGGCGGGCGACTTCGATGTCTCCGTCTACACGGCCTCTCTCGCCGATGACGAAAGTTCCCGACTGGCCGCCGGCAGAGCGCACATTGCCCCTGACTTCTCCATCGATGCGCAGGCCGCCGCTAAAAAAGATGTCACCGGAAACGACAGTTCCCGCGCCAATCAGACTTCCGGCATGGCTGACGTGCTTCTTGTCGGCTTTGGCAGACAACGCGTTGCTCCCCTATGATCGGACGCGGCAGAATCGGTTTACGGCGGATTCCGGCAGCTTTCTCTCGTAGGGGAAGAGTTTGATGTTGTCGGCCAGCGTTATATTTTGAATGGTGCCGACTTGATACATGCGTTCAATCTTGGCGCGAGCCTCGGACTCGCTTCTCGCCCAGACCTTCAGTTGAAGGATGGTTCGATAGAATTGAACGTCGCATTTCCACCACATGGTTTTGGACGATGCCGCCTGACAAGAGTATTGAAGTGGGGGAAACCGAACGGGGAATTTTCCATACTATAACTATGGTCATAGCCGTGGGTCAAGCACATTCTTGACGTGGCCGGCCGCAGTGCCCAGCCGATATGGTCGCTGGACAGTAAGGCGAAACAGCGTGCAATCGATGTTTTGCAAGAGTTTCACGTTAAAACCCGCTTTCGCGAATTAGCAGGGCGATGGGGCGACTAATGAAATTGTTGGCCACTGCAATGAAGTCGGCATCGATGCGCAACTGCCCTCGGGAAATCCATGTCGCCGGTTTCTCGTCCCGGTCCGCCTGCATGACGACGCGGTACAGCGCTTCGTGAGCCACCAGTTCGCCGCGCTCGCCTTTGACGGTGGCGATATCGCCACCGAACGTCGATGCCAGCAGCGGACGCGACAACTGTCGGCTAGGCGCCGGGTCGACGCCGGTAATCGTGCCGGCAATTACCGACCCTCCGGGCTGCGACGGATAGAAGCGAGCGCGTTGCCCGGTATGAATTCCCGGCACCTGAGCCTCGGAGATATACGCCTCGACTTCCGCACCCTGCATGGCCACGACACGCATCAGCGGCTGTGCCACGCCAACCCAGCGGCCAGGCACCATGTCGGGCCAGAGATCCACCACGCGGCCGGCAATAGGGGCGCGGATCGCCAGCCGGACCAGTTCCTCGCTGGCCGCGTGATATTCCGCCAGTGTTTCCTCCAGTTCGCGTTCCAGCACCGTTACGCGTTCGCGACGTACCAGATTGCCCGGTAAGGAGGAAATCTCGCCCTGAAGGCCACGCGCCCGTGATTTGGCCAGTTCGATACGCAAAGCCAGAGCGGGTGACTCCAGTTCCATCAACAGGTCGCCGGTCGCTACTTCCGCATCCGGTTGAACCAGTACCTTCGCCACACGGGCCGACGCTGGAGGAAAAAGGCGTACCTCCTCGGCACCCCGGATCAGCGCCGGCGCGGTTATGTCGCCGACGACCGGGAACAGCCAGACCAGCAGCAGCAGCACACCCGCCAGCCTGGCGACGGCTGGGCGGTCGACGGAAATTTCCGCGCGCCGTTTGTACAGCGCCTTGCCCTCGACCCAGACCGGACGCGCGATGAACCACACCAACTCGACCAGCATCAGAAAAATGCCGACCAGTTTGATAAAGAAGTGATAAACCATGATCGCGATGCCAAGAAACAGCACCAGCCGGTAGAGCCATGTTGCGATGGCGAAGGCGATCATCGAGTTTTGCCGCGTCGGCGAAACATGCTCGGGCAGCTCGTCTTCAAGACGGAAGAAGTGTCGTCGCAGCCACCAGCGCGCCAGGGCAAAGCTGCGCTCGTGGAGGTTCGGCATATCGAGTGCATCCGACAGAAGGAAATAGCCGTCGAAGCGCATGAACGGACTCAGGTTGATGGCCAGCGCCATCAACCACGTAGTGGTTGCCAGCAGAAAGCAGATGCTCTTCCAGATGCCCTCGGGTGCGAGGCTCCACAACAGCAGGGCAATGCCGCCGAGCGCCAGTTCCGCCGCAATGCCGGCGGCGGCGATGGCGAAGCGTTGTCGCCGGTCCGTGAGCTTCCATGATTCGCCGGTATCGGTGTAGAGCACCGGCCACATGACCAGCAGGGCAACCCCCATCGTCGGCACGCGAAGACCGAAGTGCTTCGCCGTCAGCGCATGGGCCAACTCATGCACGATCTTGGCGAAGCTGGCGGCTACCGTATAGCCGATGAATCCTTCGAGGGAAAAAAAATAGAGGAAGGTGCGGCCAAAAGATTCCGCTTGGCGCAATGCCAGGAATGCGCCGAACAGGCTGGCCAGGACTATGCCGACACCGACGCCGGGGCGTGCCAGACGCCTCACATGCGGCAGCAGCCGATCGAGACTGGCGTCCGGACGCCAGAGTGGAATGCGAAAGAACAGATAGTTATGCAGCAGGCTTTTCCACCAAGGGGGCTGGCCAGCCAGCCAGCGTGTTTTCAGGCGCCCGCTCTGCTCCGCTGTTTCGATCACGGCGAGTTGGTTGGCCTCCAGAAAGGCCGCGAGTGCGGTAACGTCTTCATCCTCGGGCTGCAGGGTCGTTTCGGCGATAACCTGGGCCGCCAGTTCAGCGGCCGTTGCGCCTGCGCGCCAACGCGACAACAATTCAAACTCCAGCCAGCCCACTTCGAAAAAGCGATTCCGCTGCGGATCGTGTATACGCCAGCTCGGCGAACCATCGCGATGCGCGGGCCCTGGATGCAGCGCCAGATTCTCGCGCAAGCGCGGCAGTGCGGTAGCGGGAGCCGATGCGGACTGAAGTGACGAAATACCGGTCATCTCAGACACCCAGCGCACGTCGCAATTGCAGGATCGGTCGCCGCAGCACGTAGTAGATCAGCGGCACCGAATGGCCGTAGACCTTGGCTGTACCCTTGAGGCCGATGCGCGGCGGCGCGCCGCCATCGTCGAGGCCGGCCTTCAGCGTATAGGCGAGCACACCGTCTGGCGTTAGCGTCGCTTCATAGCTGGTCTGGGTGATCTTTCCGTCCAGCGCGAATAGTGGTGACACATTGAGGAAAAGCTTGACCTCGCCCCCGGACTCAAGCTGAATCGCATCGTCGGCCGGCAGATGGATGGTCATGCCCACGCGCGCCGGATCGGCGAGCGTCACGATCTTCTCGCCGGTCATTACCGGCTTGCCGATCCAGTCGTCGGCGTTGCCAAAGATGGCGATGCCGGCGCGCGGCGCACGCATGTGGATGCGCGCCAGCATCTCTTCGGCATAGGCCGCTTCGGCCGTCTTTTCATCGACACGTGCCTTGAGTATCTGCAACTCGGCTTTGCCGGCATCGTCGGAAAACGCTTTCTGGCTAGCCCGTAGCAGATCGGCACGCGCCACTTCCAGCGTTTTGCGTGCCACGTCGAGGCGATTGCGCAAGGTCGTATCGTCGAGCGAAACCAGCAGATCGCTAGCCTTCACCGCGCTATTGGGTGGTACGTGGAACTGCGCCACGGCACCCTCGATAGGGGCCGTGACGGGAATCGGTTCCAGCGGCGAAATCTCGGCTGGTGCCAATGCCGAAATACGCACTGGGAAGATCAGCGCCATCAACACCGCTGCGCCGATGCGCCAGCGCCGACTTTCGGGAATCTCGCGCCAGTGCCAGCGCGGCAGTTGGAATCGCTTGCGCCGCCATGCCCACAGCGCATGACCAATCACGCCGGCAATCCACGCCACATGCGTCACTTCTTCCTGAACAAATGGCGTCTCGCGTGTCAGCCACCAGCCGCCGAACACCTTGCCGTCTGAACCGCGAAGCGGACAGTAAACGGCGTGGCCCGGCAGCCACTCCGCACCCTCCTCGGCCAGTCCGGGCGGCAGATCGCCGAGCGCCAGCGGCATGGCAGCGGTGTTCGGCTGCGCATCGCAATGCTCCCAGACGCGGATCAGCCAGAGTGCATAGGGCGAATGGGCTTCAACTTCGGCCAGACCTGAAAAGGCGACCGGTGCCACGCGCCGGAGGTCGTCTCGCTGCCACAGCGCCGCATCGTGGAACTGAACCAGCCGCTGAGAGGAATTGACCGCGGCGAACAAGACCTCACGCTCGCTCGCACAACGGCGCATTTCCTGCTCGAATTCCAGCAGCGCAACAAGGGCATCGGACATCTGAGAGATCCTGGACGACGCCGAACAGCGCCGGGAAACGATTATTGCTTGAAAATTGCCGTCCCGCTCATGCCGGGCACCAGTTCCCCGTGCTTGTTGTCGAAGCGCGCATCGAGTTCGACCGTCTGACTGATCGCGTCGACACGGCCATTGATCTGGCGCACCCGCGCCGCATAACGTTTGCCCGTCTCGTCAATCGCAATCTCGAACGGTGTACCCGGCTTCAGCCACGCCAGCCAGTTGGACGGCACATGCAACTGTGCTTTCAAACTTGCGGTATTGATGATCTCGATCAGCGGCTGGCCCAGGGAAACGCTCTCGAACGACTTGGCTTTCAGCCGTGCCACGCGACCGGCATAGGGCGCCGCGACGACGCAGAACGTCATCTGCGTGTCGTACAGGCGCACCTGCGATTTGGCCTTCTCCACCGCCGCCGCCGCCAACGTCACCTCCAGTTCGCCGGCCGAGCCCATGCCCTGCAAACGCAACTTGGCTTCGTGCGTCTCTCGCGCGCCGAGCAGTTCGGCCTGAGCAGTGTCGAGCTGCGCCCTGCGCTCGGAACAGTCGAAGCGCACCAGCACCTGACCCTTGCGGAACGATGCGCCGATGCCAATCGGAATCGCCGCGATCTTCCCCGCCATCTGGCTCGATAGCGTACTTTCCTCATCGGCGGATACCAGCACGCGGATATCCTTGGCATTTGCTTTGGTTGGTACCGGAGGTACTACGGGCACTGCGGCGGGCGCCGGCACCGGTCGAGCCGGGCCGGTGGTCTGTGCCAGGGCAGTGCAGGCAAGGCCCACGGCCAGCGCAAAAAACGCGGCGCGTCTCATAGCTTCGACACAAGACTATCGACGGAGGCACCGATCACCCGCTGCCACTCGCCCGGCTTGGCGGGCCTGGAAACTTCCGTCGCGAAGACGTGCTCGCTGTAAGTGCCGCGCTTGACGTTTTTGACTGTCCAGACAACACGCGCTCCGCGCCTGGCGCTCTCATCCGCCGGGTCAACCTCCAGCCGACCGGAAAGCCGCACCTCGGCGTCGCCGACGCGGTCAACCAGCGCCAGCGGCTTGGTTTCGAGCGAATCGCGCACATCTTGCACGAAGGCCTTGGCGTTAACCCGCGTGGGAACATTGAAGGCGGCAAAGAACACGCGCGGCGCTCTGTTCGTACCGCCCATCACCGGAGTCCGGCTTTCTGTAGCCAGTGCAGCTTCCGGCGCGGGTTGTCGAGCCTGCTCGGCAGCTACCGACACTGCTTTAGGCTGTTCGATTATTACCACCGCGGCTTTTGCCACTTCAACCGGTCGCGAAGACTGGACGGCAGCCGCCACGGAGAGCGGGGTCGCCGCAGCCTGTGCCGGAACTTCGGCGGGTACGACCGAGCGTGTCGCGGCAGGCGTACTCGCCGGCTTTGCCGCCTGTGGCACCTCGGTACGTTCCAGCAGTTTGCGCAACGGCTCGACAATGCGGTAGCCGGCCGCCTCGCCGAGGGCACGCCACTGGGAGTCGCTAACCGGGTCTGACAGCATGCTGCGCTGACTGGCCTCGAGTACCACTTTGCCCTGTGCATCGGTTACCTGGATACGCAGGGTTGCGGGCCGGCCCGAGTCTCCCGGCTTGTCGAGCTCGACCGAAGCCGCCAGTGTGTAGCGCGAATGCTCCGCAACCGGAACATCCGCATCCGTCAGTGCCTGACGCATCGAATTCGTGAAAGCGCCCAGGCCGCTGCCGGCGATACCGGCGACCGGAGCCAGCGCCACCGGCGACGGCGCGCCGCGCTGGCGCTGCGCGAAGCTTTGCTTTTGCCAGGTCTGGTCGGCGCCCTCGATCAGTCTGGCGAGGCTGTCAAGTTTGTCGCTATTAACCTCGTCCGGGAGGGCATCGAGGCCCACCGAGTTGTAGATCCGTCCCAGTGAGGCCTGTGCATTGGCAAACGCCAAGTCGCGCTGGATCGCGGTCGACAGTGCACGGGCGCGGACGCGGATCAGCTCCAGATCGTTCTCGGTGCCTGCCTTGCCTGCCGCCAGAGTGTGCGTGGCAATGCTCTGGTCATCCTTGGCGGCTTGCTCGAGCGTCTCCCATTCCTCGGTGACCAGCTTGTAGCGAACCGCTGCCACGCGCAACTGGGTCAGCACCGCCATAGACATGGCCAGACGGCGGGTTTCATCCACACGGGTATTGGCCTCGTGCTGCCGTTGCTGCGCCGGCAAGGAGAAGGCGCGAATCAGGTTGAACGACACGTTGGCACCGAATTGGGTCCAGTTGTGGTTGAGCAGGTAGGTGTTCTTGTCGTGGAATCCGCCCGCCGAAAAATCGATGCCCGGCAGCAGGCTGACCAGCGCCTTCTTCGCCTCGGCATCGGTGACGCGCGACTTGTAGCCTTCCTCGCGCAACTCCGGGCGATTGTCAAGCGCAAGCTTGTCGAGCTTGTCGAGATCGGCGACCAGATCGGGCAGTTGGCGCTCCTTGGCGCCAGGTTGCGCCAAACGATAATCGATACCGGGCGCCAGATTCATCAGGCCCGCCAGTTCGACACGCGCCTGCGCCAGTTCCTGACGGCGCTGGATCAGTTGCTGCTCGATATCCAGCAGGCTGCGGCGAAAGGCTATCACCTGCGTCGGCGGCATCAGGTTGCGTTTTTCGATCAGCTTCGAACGTGCCAAGCCTTGGCGCACGTCGGATTGCAGCTCGTCGATTTGCGGCAGCAGTTGCTGCGCGCTCCATGCGCGCCACCAGGCGTAGCGCACGTCCTGAATGACGTTTTGCAGTGCCTTGCGGCGGCGTTCTTCGGCGATCAGCGACTGGTCGGCCATCTGCTTGGCGCGAAAATAGCTCACGCCGAAGTCAAGAATATTCCATGTCAGCGTGGCATTCGAGGTCTGTGTCGTAGGCGTTTGCGCCGCCGAATAGACTGGTGACACGTTGCCGGCGGGATCGATGCCGCGCCCGAACGGACTGTTACTGCGGTTGCTGTAGCCCGCTTGCATGGTCAGCTTGGGCAGCAGATCGAAATTGGCGAGATCGACTTGTCCCAGCGAAGCAGCATCCTCCATCAGCCGCATTCGGTAGTCCATGTTGTATCGAATCGCCCGTGCCGTCGCCTGATATATCCCGACCGGCACGGTCACCGGTTCCTGGTCCGCAAACAAGCGCTGCATGTCTTCGGCGACGCGCTGCTGGTGGTCCTCGCGCGAGAACGGGTTCGGAATCACGGCACAGCCGGTGGCGCCGAGAGCCACGGCCACAGCCACTACCAGAGGTTTGAGATGGAAAGTAGTTTTCATGAGGTTCCTGATTGTCATGGTGATTATCGAAATTTCGGAATTAGCTCAGCCGGGCCGGCACGGACTCATGCGCCTTGATCTGGGCCATGCGAGCCAGCAGCGGATCGCGTGCCACCCTGGCCCGCTTCAACTGTTCGCTAAAGCTGGCATAGGTGCGCTTGACGGGCTGCTCGTTGCGTTGCGCCACCTTGACCAACTTCGCCGGCGGATCCAGTTCATCCGCGTCACCGGCATCCGTGCGCGGCTCGACGGCTTGCTGCGGTGCTTCCTGCGGCGCTGCCGGAACCGGCGCGGCAGGCTGCTGAGGCACGTCCGATCCGACGGAGATGCGGAAAGTCGTAACCGCCTCGCGACCGTCGGTATCGCGTGCGATCACGCGCACTGCGAGCACGCCACGTGCGCCCGTCGGCGGCTGGCCGGAGAACATTCCTGTGAGTGGATCGAAGTTCATCCAAGCCGGCAGCGGCGCGCCACTGGCCTGTGTCGCCTGCAACTCGACGATGGCATCGGTCTTGGTATGACCGAAGGCATCCGGCGCCACGCGCACATCCACCGGTCGACCGACGGCAAACACCTGATCGGTGACGCCGCGCATCACGAATAGCCGGTCGCCGATGGCACCTGGAACAGCCGCGGCACCGGCGGCGGTTGGTGCTGGATCTGCGGTACGCGCGGTTTGCACGCGGAAACCGGCCTCGGGGACATTCGGCACCGCCGGACCTGCAGGCGCGGCACCGACCGGAACGGGAGCCGATGCCGCCGGCAAGGGCGGCAGACCAGTCGTCGGCATCGGGGGTGCGGCGCCTAAACCAGGCGACGATGTCCGACCTGTGTCGAAACCGCCGGGGACGGCCAGCATTGGCGAAGGCGGCGTCGAGGAACTGGAACCCGGCGCACCGCTACCGCTAGCCGAAGGCGCACTGGCCGCCTGCGCGACCGGATTGCCCCCAGCGTCGAGCGAACGTGCTGACGGCGCGCCGGCAGCCTGCGCCACAGGATTGCCGCCAGCGTTTAGCGAACCGTTCTGCGTACCACCGGTGGATTGCGCTCCGGCGGCCAGTGCCACGGGATTGGCGACCGCATCGGCGAGCTTCACCGGAGGCGGCGGGGGCGGCTCGGGCTTTGCCACGGGGGCGCTGGCCGTCATCTTCGGTACGAACTTGACATCCAGCGTCACCGTCTCGATGGTTCGGTTCCGGTGCAGGGAATTAGCGGCGATAGTCGCTGCCGGATGCTTGTCCTCGGCGGTATAGGTGAAGGTTTCAATGCCGTATTTGCCCGGCTCGGGAACATACAGAATCTTGTTGTCCGCCGTAATCGTCACCCTGCCAAAGCTGCCCTGGGTCACGCCGACGACCGTAATGCCGTCATCGTTGAGATCGTCATCGCCATCGTTAATCAGCACGTCGACGACGAGGGAAGTATCCTGAAGCAAGGTGCCCGAATCCGCCATCGTTACCGGCTTGTCGTCGATCGCCAGGCTGCGTGCCGAAGCCGTAACCTCGGTGTTGGCGCCTGCATCGTCGGCGACATCGATGGTGAAGGTGGTGGTCTCGAACTGTTCCGGCTCGACGCGGTTATCGGCCGGCGTATAGACCATGCCGCGAATCGCTGCCTGTGCCTCGACCGGCGTGCCGGTGAAGCGATAGACGCCGCCGCCGCCGCGGGTGAAGCCGCTGGCATTGGTGAAGCTGCCCTTGGCCGTGCCGTCGTTACGGATAATCACCGTGACCTGCTGGCCGAGATCGGCGTCGGTAATGACCACCGATGAAAACGGCGTCAGCGTCGTCTTGTCGGTGACGAACTGGTTGGCGGCATTGCCGCTCAGGGACGGTGCATCATCCGTATTCACCATCGTTAGGGTGAAGCTCGACGTGACCGTGGCGCCCGAGGGATCGCGGGCCGTGACGAGAATGTCGAGCGCGCCATCGGCCGGCGGGTTGCCGCTGAAGGTTCTGGTCGTGGCGTCGAATGTCAGCCACGAAGGCAGCGGCGAACCGTCGGCGAGCGTCGGCGTCGGCACGTAGCTGAGAGTATCGCCGTCGCCATCGGTGAATGTGCCGCCCGGAATGGCGAAGGTATGCGTACCCGGTCCATCGAAGGTGCGGTTCGGGATCGGATTGGCCAGAACCGGAGCGTCGTTGGTGCTCGAGAAGGTCACGGTGAAGGTGTCGAAACCCGTGCGGGAACCATCATTTGCCACGACCTTGAGCGCCAGGCTGCTCATTCCTGCCGGCGGGTTGCCGTTGAAGGTATGCGTCGCCGCATCGAAGCCAAGCCAGGAAGGCAGCGCGGCGCCATCGGACAATGTGGCGGTGTAGGTCAGCGCATTGCCATCCCGGTCGACTGCGGGAGGTGTCTGGAACACCCAGGCGCCGGCGCCGGCGTAGGTCTGGTCGGCGATGTCGAGCGTCGGGTCATAGTTATTCACGCCGGATGGAACGCCGAGCGAGAAGGTCGTGCTGGCGCTGGCGCCGGCGTCGTCGCTCGCCGTTACTTTCAGGGCGATCGAATGGACGCTGGCGTCGCCATCGCCGTTGTTGTAGCCGGGCGGCAGGCCGCTGAAGGTTCCGGTCGCCGGATTGAAGGACAGCCAATCCGGCAACGGATCGCCGTTGGCCAGCGTGGCGCGCGTCATCACCGGTTCAATGTCGGCATCGCTGAAAGCCCCCGCCGGAATCGAGTAGCTCCAGTTGCCGGCGCCGCCATACAACTGGTCCTGCGCCGGATGGTCAAGCGACGGCGTGTCGTTGGTGGCGCTGAAATTCGCGCGCAGCAAGGTCGACGCGCTTTCGCCGGTGGCGTCCGTCGCCGTAATCAGAATCTCGCGGTTCGGCTCGCCGCCGGGCGGATTGCCGGTAAAGCTGCGCGTCACCGGATCGAAGCTCATCCACGCCGGCAGGGATGAACCGTCCGCCAGTGTCGCGGACAGCGTCATCAGGTCGCCGATGTCAGGATCGGCGAAGGTGTTCGCCGGTATCTGGTAGCGCCAGTTTCCTGCACCAGTGAAGCTCGTCAGCGGGATGCTGTTGGCAACCACTGGCGCATCGTTGGCGTCGGTCCAGCGGATCGTGAAGTCGTCGGTAGCCGTGACGCCGAGCGGGTCCGTCACGGTTACGCGCAACTCGATGCTGCCGTTGAAAGTTGGCGGATTGCCGGCAAATGTGCGCGAGTCGGGATCGAAACGCAGCCAGCCGGGCAGCGCGCGACCGTCGGCCAGCTTGGCGCCGAAGGACAACTGGTCGCCGTTGCGGTCGATGAAACTGCCGACCGGGATCTGGTAAGCGTGGCTGCCGGAGCCTGTCCATGCCTGATCCGGAATGGCAATTGCGACTTCGGGCGCGACGTTGGCCGCGCCATCCGGAATCAATAACTGGAAGGTCGTCGAGGCGGTCAGGTTGCCGCTGTCCATGACGTTCAGCTTGAGACCGACCGCAAACACGCCGTTGGGCGGCACGCCACTGAAGGTGCGCGTAGCCGGATTGAACGACAGCCAGCCGGGCAGCGCGCTGCCGTCTGGCTGTGTGGCCGACCAGGTCAGCGTGTCACCGGTGTCGACGTCGGTAAAAGTATTCGCCGGCACGGTGTAACTCCAAACCCCGCCGTTTTCAGGCGTTGCGGCATAGGTCTGGTCGACAACCGCACGCGCCGCCACCGGCCCGTCATTGACCGGATTGACGGTAATGGTCGCGGTTTTGGTGCCGGTATCCAGGCCACCGCGATCCGTGGCCTTCCAGGTGAAGCTGTCGCTGCCGTTCCAGTTGGCGTCCGGGGTGTAAGTGAAGCTGCCGCTGGCATTGAGTACCAGCCGGCCATGCGAGGGTGCCCCGACAACGCTGAAAGTACCGTTGAAGTTGCCGCCGGTCTTGTCGTTGGCATCCACGTCGGCGACAAGGCTGACCAGACTGCCGGAAAGCGTCGTGTCCTCGTTGGTGCTGCCGTTGTAGGCAGTCGATGCGGTCGGCGCTTCGTTGAGGTTGTTGACCGGGATGGTGAAGGTTTTGACCACCGAGAGGCCGCCCGCATCGGTGGCCTTGACATAGACGGTGTGTGATGTCGCCGCCTCGTAGTTCAACAGGGCCGTGTCGGCAACGCTCAGGTTCCAGTCACCCGCGTTATTGACCAGCTTGAAGCGTCCGGCGGGATCGGTCAGGCCGCCACTATTCGACGACAGTGTGCCGCCGCCCGCATCGGTGACAAAGGCGTAAGCGATGTTCGCGCCATCCACGTCGGCGGTCGCCAGCGGCGACACTACCGTATCGTTCGGCGCATTTTCGTTAACAGTGATGCCCGCATTGGAGACGGCACCGCCGCGTACCTGCCACAGGAACGCGCCCGGATGGTCGATGTTCGATAAACCTGCCAACCCGGCCATCGCCGAAGTCATCGAGCCGGTGATCTCGGAATAGTTGGTGCGATCACCCGCCGACCAGCCGGCGGAAGTCCATGAGCCATGATTGGCCCAGCCGATGGACTCGTAGCGAAACTCGATGTCGAAGTTGCCGTAGGTGCTGGTGACGCCATCCACCGACTTGTCGATCAGAATGATCTGGTAGGCATTGGCGCGGTCGGTGCGGCGGCTGTATTCGCCGACGTCGTCATAGGTGATGGTGACGGTCTTGCTGGCCGTGTCCTGGTCGACATAGATGCGGTTGGTGCCCTTGGAATTGCCCGAGAGCAGCGCGTTCGGGTCAGCGGTGCGCACCACGCTCGGATCTGCAGAAGTACTGCCGCCCCGGGTGTCGAAGTCCAGATACATCGGCGCGATGATCGGAACCGTCGACTGGCTGATGCCTGCCGGTGTGTAGGAGTAGCTTCCCTGGCCGAAGGTGACGTAGCCGTTCCAGCCGACGAAGAACTTGTTGGCTGCGTTGTAGGTCGTGCCGAAATAGTTGAAGCCGTGGGTGAAGACGCTGGAGACATCGACGGTGTCGTAGCCGTCGTCGCCGACGGTCACCACCCTTTCGCCGAAACCAATGGAGCCAGTTGCGCCCGTCGGGCTGCCCAGACCATTCACCAGGCTGTTGCCGGGAGCCACCACCGTAGTGCCAAAGCTGGCGGCATCCGCCGCCGCCGACGTGCCCAGCACGATGTTGGTCGGCGCATCGTTGGTGCTGTTCACCGTGACGGTGTAGGCCACCGTGCCGACCGGGTTGGCGCTGTTGTCGGCCCCGCCTCCATCGTTGAAACTGAACGTGACGGTACGATCCGCCGTATTCGGCGTCTGTGAGCTGTTGAAATAGGTAATGTTGCGCATCAACGCCTGCACCGCCGCGGTCGTGACGTTGCCCGCCGTCACCGGAATGGCGGCGCCGTCGGTGAAGCTGATGGTCAGCGTGCGACCGCCATCGGTGCTGGCGTAGGTGCCAATATTGTTTCCATTGTAGGTGACCGCGCCACCCGAACTGCCGCCAGCGCCGCCGGACAAGCGGATGGTGTTGCTGCCCGCGCCTTCATCGCGGATCGACAACTGGTCTTCGGCATGGCTGCCGGAAAGGCTGACGGTCAGCGTCGCGCCCTTGTAGTTGGGAGTGAAATCGTCGGCTGACAGAGTGACGTTCGGCGCAACCAGCACGGCGGTATTGGCCGTGCTGCTGTTCGGGCCGGCCTCGGTCCAGGTAGTGGTCGTGCCGGTAGTCGTGGCGTTGTTTGCTGCGGTATCCGCTGTCAGCGTCGGCGCTTCATTCACCTTGACGACCGTAATCGTGAAGGTCTGGTCGACGCTGTTGACGCCACCATTGGCGGTGCCGCCGTCATCACTCAGGCGTACCGTCACGGTCGCCGTGCCGTTCTTGTTGGCGGGGGTGAAAGTCAGGTGGCCGGTGACGGTATCGATGGCTGGCGCGGAGGTGAAGATCGTTGCGTCGGTGTTGCCGACGACGCTGAAGGTCAGTACCTGCCCGGCCTCGTCACCAACACCACCCTTGCCAATTCCGGTGGCCCAGGCGCTGCGCGTTTGCGCGCCGGAAGTACCCAGGACAGTGACATCCAGTCCCTTGGTGAACACCGGGGAGTCATTGACGGGGTTGGCTGTGGCGTTGAATGCCGTGTCGGTGCTGGTGATGCCATCCGATACCCGTACGGTGATCGACTGCGTACCGTTGTAGTTGGCAGCGGGCGTGAGGGTGATCTGGCTGCCGTTCAGCGTCGCGAGGATGGTGGAAGAATTTCCGGCATTGACCAGCGAGTAGGTCAGGGTATCGGTGGTTGCGCTTCCGTCGCCCGCATAGGTGATGGAGTCCGTATCTGCGGCGGCCAGGTTGACAACCGGCGGAACGGCATCCTCGTTGAATGTCTGTGTCGCCACCGGCAAGGTCGGGGCGGCGTTGCTGCGCGTGGTAGCGGTAAATGTCTCGGTGAAACTGCCGCCGATATGGACCGTCAGCGTGGAGGCCGTGTTGATGGCATTGGCGGTGGTGAGCCGGACGGTAACGGTGTCGCCGTTCTGCACGCTGCCCGGGGCGCTGGTCCATGTGCCGCCGTTGATCCGGTACTCGAAGCCACTGCCGTTGCCGTTGTCGGTAATCCAGATCGGCGCCGGACCGGACATGCCGGCGACGGTGACGGTGTTCGACGTGACCGTGTTGTCGAGGCGCACGGGAGTCTGGTCGGTGAGATCGAATCCGCTGCCGGCGCCGCGCGTGGGGGAAAAGGTTCCGGTGGTGAAATTGAAGCTGGTTGTGTCGTCGATGGCCACCGGACTGCCGGAAGCGATGCCATGATCGGTATCGGCCACGCTGGCCAGCGCGGTACTGGCGTACTGGATGTAATAGCTGGTATTGTCGAGCAACAGGTTGGCGGGATCGATGGTGACGACGCTGCCGTCGAAACTGATGCGACTGGAATTAAACGCAAAGGTTTCGACGATGCTGTTGTCGCTCTTGTAAAGGACGATGCTGCCGACCGAACCGGCACTCATCGCCCGGTCGAAACGCAACACGATATTGGTGTCGGAGGCCATCCCGGTGGCATCATCCGCCGGGCCGGTGGAGCGAAGGACGGGTGTGACGGTGTCGATGCCGGTGATGCTTACCGTCACATCCTTGGTGCCGCCGTTGCCGTCGCTTAGGGTAATGACGAAAGTATCCGTTCCGGCGCTGCCCGGAATGGGGGTGTAAATGTAGTTGTCACCGGAGATGACCACCTGGCCTTTGCCCGCCGGGGTCTTGAGTACCGCCGTTACGGTGTCGCCCTCGGGATCGCTGGCGTTGGCATGCGTGCCATCCTTCCAGGAGAAGGTCTGCGCGCCAAGGCCGGCCGCCAGTGCCTGGCTGAAATTGCTGGCCACCGGGGCGTCGTTGGTGGGTGTGACGGCGATGAGATCGTTCCGCGTAGCGCTGTCGCTACCGTCATTGACGGTAAAGGTGGCGGTACGGATGGCGGTCGACGGGTTGTCGGAACTGCTGCGGTATCCGATTGCCCGGGCCAGCGCCTGAACGGCGGCGGGAGTGGCGTTGGTGTTGAGGGAAATCTTGAGCGGATTGCCGTTGATGCCGTTGGCGTTTGTGTCCGAGTTGGTATAGCTGCCGATGGCGGTGCCACTGTTGCTGATGGTCGTCGTCGTTCCGTCGGAGCTGACGGTGATTGAGCCACCCGGAACGACGGACAGTTGATCCGTCGCCTGGCCGTTCGACGTCAGCGCGACTTGCAGATAGCCGCCGTTCAGGTTGGGGTTGTCGACGTCACCGATGGTGATGCCCGGATCGATGGCGTAGGCCGTGGTTGTGCCGGCCGCATCTATCGGCTCGATGAAGTTGAGCACTGCCGGGTCGCCGCCGAGGACGGCAACGTCATTGACTGCGGCGACGTTGATGCTGACCGTTCCGCTGGCGGTCTTTGAACCGCCGCTGCCATCGTTGCCGTTATCGTCGATGCCGATGGACAACGTATCGTTGCCGTTGTAGTTGGCCGCAGGCATATAAGTCAGGCCGGACAGTGCGGTGTTGATTGCGTCGCGACTGCCATCGACGGTGATGCTGCCGGAACCGTTCGCCCCGGCGGCAATCGTTAGGCCGTCCGTACCATCAAGACGCAGTGTGCCATGAGTAACCGACAGCGTGAGCCGCATCGTGGCCGAACTGGCGTCCGCATCGCTGATCGACAGGCCGGTAATGGCAAGCGAAGTATCTTCGGTGGCGTTGCGCAGGGCGTTGACGCTGTCGCCTATTGTCGGCGCATCGTTTACCGGTGCGACCGCCAGGGTATGGGTAACGGTGCCGCTGGAGGCACCGTCCTGATCCCATGCCTCGAAGCGGATGCTGCGGGTGCCGTTGGTGGGGTTGTCGCTGGTACTGTAGAACGCGACTTGTCGCAGGGCATCGCGGAACTCGGTAATGGTTGGTGATTGTCCCGACTTGGCGGTCAGCGTCAACGTCCCTGCTGCGCTGTCCCAGGCTGCGTCGAACAGGGTGGCGGTCACGCTGCTCGGCACGCCGAGCGTGTCGCCGCTGACCTGGCCCGTGGCGATTTTTACCGTCGCGCTGGAAATATGGTCGTTGACCGTGCCGTCTACGTCGGTCAGCGTCAGTATCGAATCGATAACCCTGCCATCGTCGATCGTGGCTGTGCCGGAGGCGGGCTCGGCAAAGGCGGCTGGGTTACCAGCGGCGGTCGCCATCACCGGCGCATCGTTGACCGGGACGACGTAGATTTTTACAAGTTTGTCGCCAGCCCCGCCGTTATATGTAAATTGATCGACACCCGAATAGTTGAGGGTGGGGGTGTAGTCGTATGCGCCCGTCGTCGTGTCGAGCGTTAGCCCACCATTCGCAACTGACGAAACGATGGAATAAGTTCCATCGGCACCAAGATCGCCGTGAAGTACCGTGTCTTCGAGTACAGCTTCGGCGCCGTCGTACCCGGCGGGTATGCCACCGGCAAGTACCGTGACCAGCGATAACCGGGTCGTGGCGGACTTTGCGCCGCCGGCACCGGTATTGCCTTGATCGCTGATGGTGATGGTCAAGGTATCGGCGCCACCGGAAGTTTCGTAGGTGGCGCTGTTCTTGTATTGCAGCGTATTGAGCGCGTTATTGACATCGGTCAGCGTGCCGGTGAATTCGAGCACTTGGCGACCTGCCCCGCCGTTCGTATCTTTGCCCGCATCCGCAAAGGTAAGTCCGGTGGTAGTCAGTTTGAGCAGCGCGGTGCCTTGAGTGGCGCTGAGGGTGACCTTGACCAAGCTGGCGCTTGCATCCACGTCGGCCACCTGAACATGGGTGGAGGTGCCGACCGTGACGAAGCTATTCTGCGTCATCAACTGGCTGCTGCTGGGCAAGGCGATAGTTGGGGCGTCGTTGAACGCCGTAACAGTGAGGTCGAATGTTGTTTCTGCTGTTCCGGCGGGAACGCGCGTGGTGCCATCTGAAACGTGGAAGGTAAAGCTGTCACTGACCGCTTCCGCACCGCCGTGGGTATAGTTGATGCGACCGGCATCGATGTCGGCCTGGGTGAAGGTGCCGTCGGCGGCGAGTGCAACGCCATTCTTGTAGAGAATGCCGCCGGTCGGGGTGGTGGCGAGGGTGTAGGTGATCTGGCTCGGCGTGTTGTCGACGTCGGTGGCTTGCAGCATGGAACTGGTAAGCGTAACGCTTTGGCCTTCGGCAACCGTAGCGGCATGCACACCCTGCGTCGGCGCATCGCTGAGGGCGGTTACTCCGATGCTTGTGGTGCGCGTGCCCTGCAGCGCGCCGCCGGTACCGGTATTGCCGCCGTCATCGACAGTGAAACTGACGGTGCGCGTAGCGATGGAGGGAGTATCGGAGGTGTTGCGGTAGCCGATGGCACGTGAAAGTGCCTGGACGACCGTGGGCGTCGCCGCAGAATTCAGGGCGATCTTGAGGGCCTTGCCGCTGCTGCCGTCGTCTGTGCCGTCAATGGTGCCGATTGTGGTGCCGGCATAGCTGACGGTAGCGCCAGAAACGCCGATCTGACCAGCGCCACTACCGGAGTGGATGACGCCCAGCACGTCCTCCGCCAACCCGTTGCTGGTGATCTGGATACGCAGAAAACCGCCGTTTAGGGTCGTGTTGTCGGGGTCGGTGACGGTGAAGCCGCTGTCGATGGCGACAAGGGTGCTGGCCGAACCGAGGCCGGCGGGTTCGGCATAGGCCAGGGTGGGGCTGCCGGCCGTTCCGCCCAGTAGCGGCTGATCGTTCACCCGTTGCGGCGTCAGGGTCAGTGTCTTGGCGACCGTGTCGGCGCCGCCGCTGTTGGTGAGGTCGATGCTGAGGGTGCGGGCGGCGGCAGTCGGATTCTCGCTGCTGTTGCTGTAGGTGACAGTGCGTAAGGCGGCCTGGTATTCGGCGGCGGTGCCGCTGCCGCTGAGGGTGAGGATGCCGGTAGTAGCGTTGTAGCTGGCACTGATGCTGCCGATGGTCGCCATTGCCAAGACGTCTTCGCCGGTCTGGAAGCCGGTACCGATGCTGACCGTGGCGCCGGTAACGGTGCCGCCATCGGCGTCGGTCAGCGTCAGGCTGCCGTCCACGACGAAACCGGAGGCATTTTCCGTGTAGTTGACCGCGCTACGGCTGAGGGCGATCACCGGGGCGTCGTCGACGGCGGCAACAGTGGTGCCGAGCGCAACCGTCGCGGTGCTGTAAGGCGTGGCGGCGCCGTTGCTGCTGACATCGAGGGTGGCGCCGGAGGTTACGGTAGTGCTGCTGTCGATCAGGCGGACGCTGAGGCCGGTGGGCGTGCCGTTATAGTCGGCGGCAGGCAGGAAGCGCAGGTAGTCGGTGCTTTTTAAGGTGCGCGCCAGGGAGTTGCTGACGCCGCCGATGTTGTTCCAGTTGGTGCCGTCGGTCGACCATTGCCAGATGCCCTGACTCGTCGCGGTCGTATTGCCGACGACGGCGATGCCGGCCAGCGTGTTGGCGCTGCTGCCGCCCGAAGCAGCATTGCCGGTCTGCGTGTCGGTGCTGTCGTTGAAGCGGGCATCGAACAGGGTAGCGACCGTCGCGTTGCTTGGGGTCGCATCTTCGTTGGAACTAGCGAGGGTGGCAGCGCCGCTGGCAACCGGTGCATCGTTAACGGCGGTGATGCTGGTATTGAGCGTGCGCGGTGTGGCCGAAACAGCCGTAATCCCGCCGTTGCTGCTGGCATTGACGGTGACGCGGGCTTCCGACGCGGTGCTGGCAGTAAAGCTGCCGCTGTAACTACTGTCGATGGCGCGGAAGCTCAGCGCACCCGGCGTGCCGTTGAAGTCGGTCGCCGGAAAGAAGGCGAGTTTGGCACTCGTGTCGAGTACGAGGGCCGTGCCGTTGTCGGCGACGTTGCCGATGGCGTGCCAGTTGGCGCCGTCGGCCGAATATTTCCATGTGCCCTGAGCTTCGGTGGCGGCGTTGCCGACCACGGCGATGCCAGCGAGCGTGTTGGCGCTGCTGCCACCTGTCTGGGTGTCGGTGCTGTCGCCGAACAAACCGCCAATAAGTGCCGTCACGGTGGCGCCGACAGGTGCGGCACCTTCGTTAATGGCGCCGAGGCTGGCGTTACCGGAAAGCGTCGGGGCGTCGTTGACGGCGGCGACAGTCACCTTTACCTGCACGGGCGCAGCGGAAGTGGCGTTGGCGGTATCGATGGCCTTGATGGTGAAGGCGTCGAGGGTGCCGTTGGTGTTGGCGACGGGGGTCCAGACCAGCTCCTCGCCACTGCCCAGGGTGGTGGTGCCAGCGCTGATGGGAATACCACTCTTGGTCAGCGTGCCGTTGCTCAGGGCCTCGATACGGAAGCGCATGGTATCGGCGACGTCGACGTCGCCTTCGTTGGCGGCGGCAAGCAGTGCGGCGTAGGTAATGGTGTAGGCGGCATCTTCGCTGGCGCCGGCAAGCGTATCGACCGTGGTGAGAGTCGGCGCGTCGTTGACGGCGGTAACGCTGGTGGTGAGGGTCTTGAGCGTACTTTCGGCGGAGACCGGGGTGATGCCGCCATAGGTGGTCGTGTTGAGCAGTGCGCGGCTGGCGCCGACGGTGTAACTGCCGGAATAGGTGTTGTCGAGCGCGCGCAGGGTCAACGCGCCGGGCGTACCGCTGTAGTTGGCGGCAGGCAGGAAGCGCAGCTTGCTGCTGGCGGAGAGCGCAAGGGCACTGGTGCCGTCGCCGAGGCTGCCGCTGCCGGGGTTGACGGCGTACCAGTTGACACCGCCGTCGCTGGAGTATTGCCACGCACCGTGGGCCGAGTCGGCGGCGTTAGCGGTGACGGCGATGCCGCCAAGCGTGGCGCCGGGGTCGGCATCGGTGATGCTGACAAGACTCGCAATGCTGGCGCCGGACGGGGTGGCGGCGTCTTCGAGAACGGCGCCGAGCGCCGGATTGTTGCTGATGACAGGAGCATCATTCACCGGATTCACCGTGATGGTGAACGTCTGCGCGGCGGAGGTATCAACGCCTGAATTGGCCGTGCCGCCGTTGTCGTGTATCTGGACGGTGACGGTAGCCGTGCCGCTCAGGTTGGCGGTGGAGGTATAGGTGAGGTTGCCGTTGGTGTCGATAGCCGGCTGGACCGAAAACAGGCCATTGTTGTTGTTGGTGACAATGAAGTCGAGCGCTTGCGCCGTTTCGTCGCTCGGCCCCTTGGAAAGCGCGGTGGCCCAGCCGCTGACAGTCTGGAGGCCGGCATCCTCGTTTGCCGCCTGATTGGCGCCCTTGATGAAGCTGGGCGTGTCGTTAACCGCGGTGACGGCAATGCTGGCGGTGCCGGCATTGGTGCTGAAGGCGGTCGTCGCGCCGTTGGTCGCGACGTTGGCAGTGGCGCCGTTGCTGCCGCTGGTCTGATCCCAGGCGCGGTAGCTGAAGGTGGCGTTGCCGTTCCAGTTGGCATTGGGGGCGAAGCGGATTTTCGTGTTTGCATCGTCACCACGCAGCAGCAGGGCGCTGGCATCGCTGGCGCTGTTTAGCGCAACCCAGGTGCTGCCGTTGGTGGTGTACTGCCAGGTGCCGTTGGTGGTGTTGGTGAGGCCGGTGATGGCGATGCCCTTGACAGCACCGGTATCGACATCGGAGATATTGGTCAGCAGCGAAGAAACCGCTGTGCCGGCGTTGCTGCTCGCATCCTCGATGATGCCGGCAAGGTTCACCGTTGTGCCACTCGTCAGCACCGGGGCATCGTTGACCGGATTGACCGTCAGGCTGGCATTGGCCGCACCGCTGCTGAAGTGGGCATCGGTTGCAGCATTGGTGCCACCTGCGCTGTAGGTGCCGCCGTCCCAGGTCTTGTAGCTGAGCGATGACGAACCATTCCAGTCGGCATTGGGGACAAAGCGTACGGAGTAGGTGCTGCCCAGCAGGCGCGCCGAAGCGCCAAGATCAACGTTGCTGCCGCGGGTGGCAGAAAAATCGGTCCAACTGCCGCCGCTGGCCTGGTACTGCCAATATCCGTTCGTATTATTGACCGAGGTGATGGCGGCTGCGCCACCGAAGCCGCTGGCAACCGTCTGGCCAGCGGTCGAACCGGCATCTTCGTTGATCGCCGCCAGGGTCTTGGAATCGGCGGCAGCGATGGAACTGATGATGGTGCCAATGGGACGGTTGTCGAGCGAGGTGTAGTAAGTCACCGTCGCCGAGGCGCCCGGCGCCAGTGAGCCGACATCGAAGGCAATGGTGATGGCCTGGTCGGCCGTGACGGTATAACCCTTGGCCGAGGCGGAGTTGTAGGCTGCGGCGGCGTAAGGATCGGAATTCTTGAAGCCGAAGGTGGAAACGCGTGCGCGGCTGTCGGAGGAATAGTAGAGGATGGTCGCCTGCTTGTTGCCTGCCAAGGTGTAATACGTATCGTTGAGCTGGCTGGTGGCGGCTACGACCGCGACGCCGTCGCCGGCGGCGAAGGTGTTCTGGACGGTGTTGATGGTCCTGTAGGCGTTTACGGCGGAGGTGTTTTTGTAAACCGTGTTGTCCGGGTCGAAGGAGCGCATGAAGCGCACCGCAGTGAGGGTGCTGCCGCTGGTGTTGGTGAGCGTGACGGCATTCTTGAAAAACAGGTCGTTGACGCCGAAGGTCATGTCCTGCTGCACTTGCAGCGTGCTGCCGACGGTACCGACGAAACGTGCGGCAAGGTTGGTGCCGGACGAGAGGTTGGTCACCGAGGTGCCGGTCAGGGCGGCGCCGACATTGCCGGCCAGCGCGCTGAAACCGCCCGAGATGTTGCCGTTGTAGCCCACCGCCCAGCGTTCTTCCGGGGTGCCGGGCAGGAAGTAGTCGATGGCGAGGTTGGTGCCGGTGCCGAAGCCATCGGCATCGCCGGTCATGCCGATGCGCGTGGTATTGGAGGTGCCGACGAACCCGCTCGGCTTGGAACCGCTGGTGCCGAAGGAACCGACTGCACTGATGCCGAGTTCGATGTAATTGCCGCCGAGGAATACTTCGCTGCCGACTTTGGCGGAGTGCGCGCCCGGCACTGCCAGAAGATTGTCGTAAGCTGCTTGTGCCTCAGGCGTCAGCGCGATGCCAGCCTCGATGGCGCCGGTGGTGGCTTCCAGAGTCCAGTCGCCGCCCGAGGTGGCGAGTCCGGTATCGTCGGTGGAGGCGGCAAGGTCGGCGCCGGTGATCGAGGAGAGCCGTTGCAGCAGCGTTGGGCCGGTATCGCCGGCTGCAACGTTACAACCGTAGAGCAGGATGTCGGCGCCCGGGGTGAGATGGTCGCGCCAGGCAGCCAGCGCCGCGCCGAGCGTCGGATTGCTGTCGAGACTGGCGATATCGACCGAGGTATCACCGATACTGACTGCGCCGGGTGAGCCGTGCGACAGAATGTGCAGGGCCGATACCTGGCCGAGGCTTTGCAGCTTTTCGCTCACTTGGGCAATGCCGTTGCTCGCGCCATTGAGTACCAGTATCTGCGCTTCGGGGCGCACGCCCTGCACCAGGGTCTCCCAGCCATTGACGCCGGAATCGACGACGACCAGTTCCAGTGGGTTGGGTACCGGCGCCGGCTCCTGGGGCGGGGCGGCAAGGTCGGTTAGTGGCGCCCCATCGAACAGGATGCGCGGTTCCAGTGCCAGCATGTGCTTGCGGGTACGGCGCGGGGAACTGCTCGTGCGGCGGCCATGGGTTTTCATCGTGGTACTCCTTTTCAACTTTGTTCGTAACTGGTCAGGTCGCCGGAATAGTTGGTGAAGTTGTAGCGGAGCCCCAGCTTTACTCCCTCGGCGGCGTGACGATAGACCGCGAGCAAGGCGCCGGCGCGGGCGTCGGTCGACTCGTCGTGGCCCTGTGCAAGAACAATTGCGGAAAATCGGCGATAACCAGCAAGCTGGTACCCTCGCTTTTCAGGCATCCTTCGGTAGCCTATATTTGTGGCTCATGAGTGACCAGGTTCTGGACTTTGAAGCGCGCAGGCGTAAAGCAGCGGCGTGGCACGATTCCCGTGCCGCGATTCTCGCACCGGCAAAGCCATGGACTTTTGGCTTGGATACTATTACCTTTGGTAGGGAGACTTTTTTGTTTTCGGCCATGGAATGGAACCAACTTCTCGACCGCGTTCAAGGGCCGCTTCGGTACTTCGCCTCGCGGTTTTCGCGCCTGTCTGCGCCGTGGGCGCGAGAAAAATGAGCCTGGCGTCGAGTAGGGCAGGTAGCGGCTTGCGGGCTGCGCTGTTATTCATGCTGGCGTTGCTGTTTGCGGAGTGCGCTGCGGCGGCGACGGTGGCGGTGCGCGGCGATGCGCAGCGCATCGATCTTTCCGACGCTTTCGACTACCGCGCCGATTCATCGGGCCTGCTCGGGGTTGCCGCAGTCGCCGCGGATGTTCAGGAGTTCCGCGCCATCGACCGCCGGAACCTCAATCGCGGTTTTTCCCGCGACGCCCACTGGTTGCGTATCACCCTGGTCAATTCAGCGGATGCGCCGTTGACGCGCTGGCTGGAAATCGGCCACGCGCGCCTGCAATCGGTGCGGCTGTATTGGCGCGAAGGCGGCGAGTGGCGCGAACTGGCGACGGGTACGCTGGTGCCGCGCGACAATAAGCCGGTGGTGGCGGCGGTGCCGGTGCTGCCATTTACGCTGGCGCCGCGCGAGCAGCGCACCGTGTTCGTCCGCGTGGCGAGCGAGACGGCGGTGACGCTGGAGGGAACCCTGTGGGAACCCCTGGCTTTTCGCGGCGAGGAGGGCGCCTATTTCCTGGGCCGGGGCGCGTATCTGGCGGCACAGATGCTGGCGGCGGTCTTCGCTCTGCTGACCTACATCCTGATGCGCGACCGGATTTATCTTTTCTTTGCACTGGGGCTGATGTTTCAGCTTGGTTTCGAGGCCTGCATGGCCGGCGTGGTTCAGCGATACCTGTGGCCGGCCGCCTTGCCTTTTTCATCGGGTTTCATCACCTTCTGCTCGGGGCTGGCGGTATTCTTCCATTCGCTGTTCCTGCGCGCTTTTCTCGATCTGCGCCGCAACCTTCCGTTCTGGGATTACGTCTACATTGCGCTTGCCGGATTGGCATTGCTTGGCGCACTGGGCGCCCAGTTCCACAACTTCGGACTTTGGGCGCGGGTGATCACGCCGCTCGTCCTGATATTGGTCGTGCTTGCACCCTCGCTCTGTCTGGTGCTGGTGCGCCGCGGTAATCGCCCTGCGCGTTTCCTGATGACGGGGTTGGCGACGATGTGGCTGGCGCTATTCCAAAAACAGGCAATGACGCTCGGACTGATGCCCGCCTGGTCTTATGGCGAGATAGCCGTGCCGCTGGCGACGGTACTGGCTTCGACGCTGATCTTGCTCGCCATTACCGAGCGCACCCGCGAACTGCGTGACGCACTGACCGATGCGAATGCTGTCAACGCGGCGAAAACGATGTTCATCGCGCACATGAGCCATGAGTTGCGTTCGCCGCTCGGTACGGTGATCGGTTTCGCGCGTCTGCTGCGCCGGGGGGCCGCGTATGTGGCGCCCCGGGAGGCCGGTCGCGCCATAGAGCGTAGCGGGCTTCACCTGTTATCGATAATCGACGATCTGCTCGACCTCGCGCGCGGCGAACTCGGCAGGTCGTGCCTTGATCCGGCGCCGACCGCATGGACGGAATTCATCGACACGATCGCCGAGGCGGCGCGCGCCATGACGCATACGACGGGGAATCGTTTTGTACTCGATGTCGGCGGCACATTTCCGGCGGCGGTCATGATCGATGCCCGCCGCCTGCGGCAGGTGCTGGAGAATCTTCTCGCCAATGCCAACCGTCATACGCATGGCGGCGTGGTGAAACTGGCATGTCACGCCGAGCCGGTCGCAGAGTCCGCCAATGTACGCTTGCGCTTCCACGTGATCGATACCGGCGAGGGCATCGCGACCGGTGACGTCGAGCGGATTTTTGAGCCGTTCCAGCGTGGCGAGCGGCACTCGGTACAGCATGGCGCGCAGGGCGCCGGTCTCGGTTTGTTCATTGCGCGGCAATTGACGGCGCAGATGGGCGGCGAACTGCGGTTGGAGGAAACCTCGCCGCAAGGAACAACCTTTGGTTTCGCCATCGAATGCGCGGCGTTTGCCAACGCCGAGACGACGTTGCCAGTGGATACCCAGTGGTGGCCGGAATATAGGGACAGGAAGGAAACCGTTCTGGTGGTCGAAGACATGGCCGAGGCGCGTGATTTTCTCGCCGGTATGCTGCGCGCGGTGGGCTTCAAGGTGATTGCGGCTGCCAGCGGGCAGGAGGCATTGAAACGAGTCGATGCCAGCGTCGATCTGGTGCTGACCGACCAGTTCATGCCGGATGGCGATGGTTGGGATGTGCTGCGCTGGCTACGGCAACGAGAGTTTTCAGCGCCGGTGATTCTCGTTTCCGCCGCCGCGCCGCTGCGTCCGGTGGACTTTCCGGAACATCTCGATTTCGATGCGATGATCGACAAGCCGCTCGATCCGGCGCAGTTGTTCGGCGTGATGGGCGAATTGCTGGGAATCGCATGGGAAACGAAACAGGCCGTCGAGTTGCCGCTGCCGGCAAGCGGCGACGCTATCGCCATGCCGCCTGCGGAGCGGCGCGCAGAGCTTGCCGGTCTTCTTGCGGAAGGGCGCGTGACGGATATCGAAGAATGGGCTTGCATCTTGCAAGAGGGATCGCCCGAGTGGCAGGATTATGCAATTCGGGTTAGAGATGCTGTATTGCGGCTGGACTTCGCCACGCTGAAGCGGCTGGCCTCCTGTTGAGTCCGTGTTGCTTCAGGGATGGCGACGACGGGCGGCTGGATGCGATGTCGCGGAAAATCCCGGTATTCAGCACCCAGGCATCAGAATTTCCGGCCGATTCTGAACTGCCACTCGCGGTCGAGACGGAATCCGTTCCCGATTCCGGTGTCGGCGCCGTAGCGTATGGAAACAACGGTGTTGCGGTCGAGCGCGCGCGCTAAACCCAGCATCAGCCGCGTGTTGCGCGCGACGTCGTTCTGCGGCACGTTATTGATGGACGTTTCTCCACCTCCATTGACCTGCGCGCCGACATGCACTTCCCACTGCGTCGCCATGCGCCAGCGCAGATAGCTGGTGAGCGCAAGCGTATTGTCCTGCGTGCGCCTGCGCCCACCGAGGTAGTCGCCGTTCGCGCCATAGATGGCGAGTTCGGGAATGATTTCGAGTCGAAGGTTCTTTGTTACCGGTGTCGACCAACCGGCCAGCAGCGCGAGCTTGCGGCGATTCTCGCCGATGTTGAGAATGCGCTGGTTTGAATAGTTGCCGGTCGGTTCGAACCAGGCGGCGGTAAGGCCGACATACTCGCCTCGCTGGACATCGGCCACGGGCCAAAGCGTGGCGCTCAGGCGTACATCGCCTGAGCCGCCGGCATCGCGACCGAATGCTGATGGCATGGTACCTTCGGCGAGCTTCGCCGTCGACCACAGCGGCGTCACCGACCAGGCCCAGATCATGCCGGCCACATCGTGAAAACCGCTGAAGCGCAAGGCGGCAGCATCGATGCTTACGCCAGCATTGCCCGTGCGCGTGCCCGACGTGTAGGGACCGGCGCTGTTACGCCGATAGAGGTAGCCGGTCACGCCGCGCTCCCCTGAACGTAACGCTACATAGTCGCCCGGCAGAATGTCGACTACCGCAGCTTGCGCGCAAGTGGCGCAGCCGGCGAGAAATGCGAGTACAAGGGTGTGCTTGGCGGCGGGAATCATTGGCGGGACAGATCACCTGATCGTGGGCGAGCAGTATAGCGGGTTGCCGACAGCGGTAGCTCATCCAGCGACCACGTGACGCTCCGAACCGGTCCGCCGGGGAGTCGCTTCAGCAGTGGCCTCAATGCCAAGGGTCACACCAATCCCGGCAATTCCGGACTATTGGCCAGAGCAAAAAGACCAGAGTACTATTCTCCCGGTATTTGCTGCACGCTGCTCCCAAGGATCGGTTTTCCGATCGGGACGGTTAGCCTGCACAGGGGGAATGATGACAGTGGGGAGACGGGAAGAAGTCGAAGCAGCGCCGGCGGCGACCGAGGCCCAGGAGGGACTTGGCATTGACGGCAATGGTCTTGGGCGCTCCACCTCGTGTCGGTTCGGTAGAACGGCCATTCAGGGATCCGTAGCGACGGCCCTGATTGCCATTGCGGGCCTGCTTGCTTATGTTCCCGGGCTGAGGGCTCTCGGCAGTATCCGACCCGATTACATCCCCATGGCGCCCAGCACGGCGGGCTGTTTCCTTGTCCTCAGCGTGGCTGTGTTCTGCCATGTCCAAAAATGTTGGCAAGGGCGGAGCCAAACGCTTCTGTTCGCGCTGGTTTTCCTCGCCACGATTTTTGGCCTGCTGGAGGCCGTCCAGCCGTGGATGGGAATCGAACTGGAAGACTGGTTCATTCCCGTGGCAGGGACGCTTGACGCAATTCCGGTCGGGCGAATGTCACCGGCGACGGGCGCCGGATTCGTGGTGGCGGGACTTGGCACATTTCTGCTGCTTCGATCGCCGGGTTCCCGGTACGCGCAGCGCACCGGAAGTTGCATATCGAGCCTGGGAGTCCTGACGGTGCTGGTCGGGGCAACGGTGTTATTGGCCTACCTGTACGGCGATCCCCTCATGTACGGCGGCACCACCGTGCCGATGGCGGGAACGACAGCCTTTGCTTTCATGTTCCTTGGCATTGCGCTGGTCGCGGCGACTGGTCCGGAAAGCTTCCCGATGCGCTTGGTAGTCGGTGACTCGACGTCGGCCCGGTTGTCGCGGGCGTTTCTCCCTCTTACCGTGGCCGCGGTTTTTCTCCAAAGCGTTCTGTCCCAATTCTTGCTGGCATCATTCAAGGTCCACGAAGCGGTGTTCCTGGCTGTTCTGGTCATTGTCGTGGCAACGGTTACGGTGTCCGTGATCGCGCGCGTTGCGCACTCGATAGGCAGCCGTCTCGATGAGTTCAACAGGCGGTTGCAGGAAAGCGAGGAAAACCTCGCCATCACGCTTCACTCCATCGGCGACGCGGTAATAGCGACCGACCCGACCGGATGCGTGACCCGCATGAACGATGCCGCCGAACGCCTGTCCGGATGGCCGCAGGCCGACGCCGCCAACGTCGCCAAGAGCGCCTTTTTGGCCAACATGAGCCACGAAATTCGCACGCCGATGAACGGCATCGTCGGCATGGCAAACCTCCTGCGCCGGGGCGGGGTAACGCCGCTCCAGGCAGAGCGCCTGGACAAGATCGATACCGCCGCCCAGCACCTGCTCAGCATCATCAACAATATTCTCGACATCTCGAAGATCGAGGCCGGGAAGTTCGTACTGGAGGAAACTCCGGTCAACATCGGCAGCCTGCTGACCAATGTCAGTTCGATTCTTTCCGGACGCGCCAAAGAAAAGAACATCCGCCTGCTGATCGAGACCGGGTCCTTTCCGCACAACCTGGTGGGCGACTCCACGCGGCTGCAACAGGCTTTGCTCAACTACGCCGCCAACGCCGTCAAATTCACCGAAAAAGGTTCGGTTACCCTGCGTACCCTCATGCAGGAGGAAACCGACGAGTCAGTGCGGGTGCGCTTCGAGGTCCAGGATACCGGCATCGGCATCGCGCCCGAAACGCTTTCCCGGCTCTTCAGCGCCTTTGAGCAGGCCGACAATTCAATGACCCGCAGGTATGGTGGCACGGGTCTCGGACTGGCGATTACCCGAAGCCTCGCCGAACTGATGGGCGGAGAAATCGGCGCCGAGAGCACGCCGGGGGTGGGCAGTACCTTCTGGTTTACCGTCAAGCTGAAGAAGAGCGCAGAGCTGGCCGTGATGCAACCGATGGCCAACGTCGATGTCGAGGTGCTTATCCAGCGACATTATTCCGGCCACCGCATTCTGGTGGTCGACGACGATCCGATGAACCGGGAAGTGGCCCGGATGCAACTGGAAGCGGTCGAACTCGTCGTGGACACTGCGGACGATGGAGCAGAAGCGATCGCCCTGACGCGAAAGACCGCCTATGCGGCGATCTTTATGGACATGCAGATGCCGAAGGTCAACGGGCTGGAGGCGACGCGGCAGATACGCCTGACGCCTGGATACCGGCAAACGCCGATCATCGCCATGACGGCCAACGTCTTTGCCGAGGACAAGGCGCGCTGCATCGCTGCCGGGATGAATGACTTCCTGGTCAAGCCCTTCAATCCCGAGGATCTGTTTGACATTTTGCTGCGCTCGCTGAGTCGGCGCGAGTGAGCTGCCCGTTCATGATTGCCGGCCAGTTGCACCCAGTCTAGCGCCATCAGGAAACCCGCGCCGCGAGGTGGCCGAGATGCAGGCGGGGCAGGGCGGCATGCAAGCGACCAGTTGCGCGCGCGCGCCGACGATTTCCGTCAGCAGCGGGGCGAGAAAGCTGTAATGCGTGCAGCCCAGCACGATGCGGTCGACGCCCTTTTCCAGCAGCGGTTCGATGCGGGCGCGGGCGTCGGTCGCCAGCGCCGGATCGTCGAGTTGCAGCATCTCGACATGCGTGGCCCAGCCGGGGCAAGGCTCGACGAAGACCTCGACATGGCCGGCGTGGTCGCGGATCAGGTGTTGCAGGCGCGGGCTGCGGGCGGTGGCTTCGGTCGTCAGCACCGCGATGCGGCCGGTCCTGGAGTCCTGCGCCGCCGGCTTGATGCCGGGTTCGACGCCGACCACCGGGATGCCGGGATGCGCGGCGCGCAGGGCCTGCACCGCAGTGGCGGTGGCGGTGTTGCAGGCCACCACCAGCAGGCCGCAGCCGGCATCCGCCAGATGGTGGCCGATGGCCAGCACGCGGCCCTGAATCTGTTCTTCGCTCTTGTTGCCGTAGGGAACGTGGGCGGTGTCGGCGAAGTAGCAGAAGTCGGCCTGCGGCAGCGCATCGACCAGCGCCGCCAGTACCGAGAGGCCGCCGAGGCCGGAATCGAAGACGCCGATCATGACGCAGGAGTCGGCGCTGGCGATACGGCGATCAGGATCTCGTCTGGGCGGAAATCAGGCGACCTTGACCGGAATCCCTCCGATTTTTGCCTTCCATTCCGCGGGCCCGGTGATGTGCACCGAAGTGCCCAGCGAATCGACGGCGACGGTGACCGGCATGTCCTTCACATCGAACTCGTAGATGGCTTCCATGCCGAGGTCGGCAAAACCGACGACCTTGGCAGACTGGATCGCCTTGGCGACGAGGTAGGCGGCGCCGCCGACGGCCATCAGGTAGGCCGACTTGTTGTCCTTGATCGCCTCGATGGCGGTCGGGCCGCGTTCGGACTTGCCGATCATGGAAATCAGACCGGTCTGTTCCAGCATCATGCGGGTGAACTTGTCCATCCGCGTCGCAGTGGTGGGGCCGGCGGGGCCCATGACTTCGTCCCTGACCGGATCGACCGGGCCGACGTAGTAGATGACGCGGTTGGTGAAGTCGACCGGGAGCTTTTCGCCCTTCGCCAGCATGTCGGCGATGCGCTTGTGGGCGGCGTCGCGACCGGTGAGCATCTTGCCGTTGAGCAACAGCTTTTGCCCCGGCGTCCAGGCGGCGACTTGCGCCTTGGAGAGGCTGTTCAGGTCGACGCGGGTGGCGGTGGCGGCATCGGCCTGCCAGGTCACTTTGGGCCAGTCTTCCAGGCTGGGCGGCTGCAACTTCGCGGGACCGGAGCCGTCGAGTTCAAAATGGATGTGGCGCGTCGCGGCGCAGTTGGGGATCAAGGCGACCGGCAGGTTGGCGGCGTGCGTCGGGTAGTCGAGCACCTTGACATCGAGCACCGTGGTCAGGCCGCCGAGGCCTTGCGCGCCGATGCCCAGGGCATTGACCTTGTCGTAGAGTTCGAGGCGCAGTTCTTCGGCCCTGTTCTTCGCGCCGCGCGCCTTGAGGTCCTGGATATCAACCGGCGCCATGATGGCTTCCTTGGCCAGCAGCATGGCCTTTTCCGGCGTGCCGCCAATGCCGACTCCGAGGATGCCGGGCGGGCACCAGCCGGCGCCCATGGTCGGCACGGTTTTCAGTATCCAGTCGACCAGGTCGTCGGAGGGATTGAGCATGGCGAACTTGGCCTTGGCTTCCGAGCCGCCGCCCTTGGCCGCGCAGATGACTTCGACATGATGGCCGGGGACGATTTCGTAATGCACTACGGCCGGGGTGTTGTCCTTGGTGTTCCTGCGCGCGCCGGCCGGGTCGGCCAGCACCGAGGCGCGCAGCGGATTGTCGGGGTTGGCGTAGGCGCGGCGGACGCCTTCATTGACCATTTCCTGCACCGAGAGCGTGGCGTCCCACTGCACCTGCATGCCGACCTTGAGGAACACCAGGGCGATGCCGGTGTCCTGACAGATCGGGCGGTGGCCCTCGGCCGACATGCGGCTGTTGGTCAGAATCTGGGCAATGGCGTCCTTCGCTGCGGGCGACTCCTCGCGCTCGTAAGCCGCGCCGAGCGCCTTGATGTAATCGAGCGGGTGGTAGTAGCTGATGAACTGGAAGGCGTCGGCGATGGACTGGACGAAATCGTCCTGGCGGATGGTGGTCATGGCGGCTCCGGTGGTGGATTAGTGTTTTCCCACGGCCAAGGTCTGCATCATGATCTTGTCCGTGTAGGCGATGGCGATGGCGGAAAACAGGAAGGAGACATGGATGGCGATCTGCGCGACGATGACGCGATCTTCGACGTGCGGGGCGTTGATGAAGGTGCGCAGCAGGTGGATCGACGAAATGCTGATGAGGGCGACCGCCAGCTTGACCTTGAGCACGCCGGCGTTGACGTGGGAGAGCCATTCCGGCTGGTCCGGATGCCCTTCCAGGTCGAGCCGCGAGACGAAGGTTTCATAGCCGCCGATGATGACCATGATCAGCAGGTTGGCGATCATGACCACGTCGATCAGGCCCAGCACGACGAGCATGACCTCGTTTTCGCTGAGGCTGCCGGCCTTGGTCACCAGCAGCGCCAGTTCGTGCATGAACTGGTACACATAGACGCCCTGCGCGACGATCAGCCCGAGATAGAGCGGGGCTTGCAGCCAGCGGCTCCAGAATATGAAAAACTCCAGCGGCTTGATGATTTTGTTCATGGCGGGCGGACCACAGTGGTGCGGGGCGGCAATATTACCCCACCCAGGAGCCAGGAGGTAATGCCCGGCGACCGCGTAAGCCGTATGTAAGGCTGTTTCGCTTTAATCCGGGAGCAAACAAAAATAATAGAATTGTCGAGGAATGCAGTCATCACTGGCGGCGGTTTCTTGTCCCGGCAGGAAGCGGGTCCGCCTGCAGGTTGTCCGACCAACGCGGCTGAAGATCATAGTCATCCGGATTTCATCCGGTTACATGCGAGAGGAGTGGTGTCAATGTCCAGCATCGAATCAAATGTCACGGAAACCCGTGTATTTCCCCCGGCCGACGCCGTGGTCAAGAACGCCACCATTTCCGGGATGGCGGCCTACGAGGCGCTGTGCAAGGAAGCCGAACAGGATTACGCCGGCTACTGGGCGCGCCTGGCCCGCGAACATGTCATCTGGAAGCAGCCGTTCACCCAGTCGCTGGACGACTCCAAGGCGCCTTTCTACCAGTGGTTTGCCGATGGCAAGCTGAATGTCTCCTACAACTGTCTCGATCGCAACATCGAGGCCGGCCTGGGCGACAAGGTCGCGATCATTTTCGAGGCCGACGGCGGCCAGGTCGCCAAAGTGACCTACAAGGAACTGCTGTCCCGCGTCGCCAAGTTCGCCAACGCACTGAAGGCGCAGGGCATCAAGAAGGGCGACCGCGTGCTGATCTACATGCCGATGTCGGTCGAAGGCGTGATCGCCATGCAGGCTTGCGCCCGCATCGGCGCCATCCATTCGGTGGTGTTCGGCGGCTTCTCCGCCAAGAGCGTGCAGGAGCGCATCCAGGATGCCGGCGCCATCGCTGTCATCACCGCCGACGAGCAGTGTCGCGGCGGCAAGCACATTCCGCTGAAGCCGGCGGTCGACGACGGCATCAGTATGGGCGGCTGCGAGTCGATCAAGACGGTGATCGTCTACAAGCGCACCGGCGGCGACTGCAACATGGTGGCCGGTCGCGATCTGTGGTGGGATGACGCCATCGCCGGTCAGTCCGACGTTTGCGAGCCGGAGTGGGTCGAGGCCGAACATCCGCTGTTCCTGCTGTATACCTCCGGTTCCACTGGCAAGCCCAAGGGTGTGCAGCACAGTTCCGGCGGTTATCTGCTGCATGCGATGCTGACCATGAAGTGGACCTTCGACATCAAGCCGGACGATGTCTTCTGGTGCACCGCCGACATCGGCTGGGTCACCGGCCACACCTACATCACCTACGGCCCGCTGGCCTGCGGCGCCACCGAGATCGTCTTCGAAGGCGTGCCGACCTACCCCGATGCCGGTCGTTTCTGGAAGACCATCGAGAAGCACAAGGTCAGCGTTTTCTACACCGCGCCGACGGCAATCCGCTCGCTGATCAAGGCTGGCGAGAACGCGCCGGCGACGCACCCGAAGAACCACGACCTGACCAGCCTGCGCATTCTCGGCACGGTGGGCGAGCCGATCAATCCGGAAGCCTGGATGTGGTACTACAACAATGTCGGCGGCGCGCGCTGCCCGATCGTGGATACCTTCTGGCAGACCGAGACCGGCGGTCACATGATCACCCCGCTGCCGGGCGTGACACCGCTGGTGCCGGGTTCGTGCACCCTGCCGTTCCCCGGCATCCAGGCCGCCATCGTGGACGAAACCGGGCACGAGGTCGAATGGGGCAAGGGCGGTTTCCTCGTCGTCAAGAAGCCCTGGCCGGCCATGATTCGCACCATCTGGGGCGATCCGGAGCGCTACAGGAAGTCCTACTTCCCCGTGGATTTCGGCGGCAACTTGTATCTGGCGGGCGACGGCGCGATGCGCGACGCCAAGACCGGCTACTTCACCATCATGGGCCGCATCGACGACGTGCTGAATGTTTCCGGCCACCGCATGGGCACCATGGAAATCGAGTCGGCGCTGGTCTCCAACCCGCTGGTGGCGGAAGCCGCCGTGGTCGGTCGTCCCGATGACGTGACCGGCGAGGCCATCTGCGCCTTTGTGGTGCTCAAGCAGTCGCGTCCCAGCGCCGAAGAGGCGAAGAAGATCGCCGCCGAGCTGCGCAACTGGGTCGGCAAGGAAATCGGTCCGATCGCCAAGCCGAAGGACATCCGCTTCGGCGAGAACCTGCCCAAGACGCGTTCCGGCAAGATCATGCGGCGCCTGTTGCGCAGCCTGGCCAAGGGCGAAGAGATCACCCAGGACGTGTCGACGCTGGAGAATCCGGGCATCCTCGATCAGTTGAAGCAGAACGCCTGATTCTTGTCATGAGCGAAAAAAAGCGCCCCTCGCGAGACGGGCGCTTTTTTTCTGGGCTATCCGGCGTCTTTGGTTATCTGAGAGTCCGCCGTAAATGAACACCGCGACGTCCAACTCTGCGGTGCAGGGGACGCTGCGGGATAAAGTCAACGCTGGGGGCTTGTCTTGACATACATCACTTCTTCAATACACTGTACGTATGATTAGGTTCGAGTGGGATACCTCCAAGTCCACAGCCAACGCTAGAAAGCACGGGGTTTCCTTCGAGGAAGCCCAGTCTATTTTCTATGATGAGTTTGCCGTTCAGTTCTTCGATGCAGAACACTCGACTGATGAGGAGCGTTTTTTGTTGTTGGGCAAGAGCACGGAGGCAAGACTGCTTCTGGTCTGTCACTGCGAACGGGATGCAGGAAACGTCATCCGCATTATTTCCGCCCGCAAGGCCACCAAGCGTGAAAGTACTTTTTACGGAAGTGAAATGCCATGAAAGCCGAATACGACCTTTCCAAGATGAAGTCGCGCAGGAATCCCTACGCATCGAAGCTCAAGAAGCCTGTGACGATGCGTCTCTCCGAAGATGTTGTTGCCTATTTCAAGGGTATGGCAGCCAATGCCGGCGTTCCTTACCAGAGCCTTATCAATCTTTACCTCCGCGACTGCGTTACGCAGCATCGGCAGGTGCAGATTGACTGGCCAGCCAAATCCTGACTTTCCGCTGCAGAGGGACACTTCGCCGGCAAGCCCGGACCAAAGGGGTCAGAGACATTTCAGCTATGCGGCATCACATTGAATTTGCATGGCCACCCATCTGTCCTGCAAAAGTCGGCGCTGGCGGGACGGCGAGAGGGACGACATTCGCTGCGCAGCGAATGATATGGAGTTCGTGAAAAGGGAATGTTATGAGAAATGAATTCACACTGACCCCTATAGTCTAGAACTGGCAGTCTCGGTTCGGCCAATTCTTGGCGGTCGAGCTAAGCATTCCATTTAGTTTGGAAACGGCGCTATTTGGTGACGATGTGTAATCCAATGCCTTGCCTTATGTAATTTCCTGAATTACACTTTAACGCATGATCAAGAGCTTCCGGCACAAAGGCCTCGAGCGTTTCTTTCGCAAGAACGATCCCCGTGGTATCCAGGCGCAGCATGGCAGCCGCGTTGGGCGAATCCTCAGCCTTCTGGACGAAGCGAGCAGTCCCGAGCAGTTGAGTATTCCGGGCATGTTCCTTCATCCGCTGAAGGGCGAACGGAAGGGCGAATGGGCAATGACAGTGTCAGGCAATTGGCGTATCACGTTTCGCTTCGACGGTGAGGACGTGATCGTAGTCAACCTGGAGGATTATCACTGATGGCTAAGTCTCTACGAGACCCTAACCGGCGCCCGACGCACCCCGGCGCCATCTTGCGCGAGGATGTACTGCCGCACCTTCGCATGACGCAGAAGGAGTTTGCCGATCACCTCGGCGTCTCCCGGCTAACCGTGTCCGAAGTGATCCATGAGAAGCGCCCTGTGACGCCGGACATGGCCATGCGCTTGGGCCGACTTCTGGGGAATGGTCCTGAAATCTGGCTACGCATGCAGCAGACTCTCGATCTATGGGAACTTGAGCAGCGCGGCAGCTACAACCATATTGAGGCGCTGAAGGCCGCATGAGTATAAGAGCTGCTCCTGTGGCATCGTTCGCTGAACGGCCAAAAGCGGCTAGGCGAGGTTGTTATTCCATTTACGTAGTAGGGACCAAAGGGGTCAGAGACATTTCAGCTATACGGCATCACATTGAATTTGCATGGCCACCCACCTGTTCTGCAAAAGTCGGCGCTGGCGGGACGGCGAGAGGGACGACATTCGCTGCGCAGCGAATGATATGGAGTTCGTGAAAAGGAAATGTTATGAAAAATGAATTCACACTGACCCCTATAGTCGCTGTTAGCGATCATGGTTGTTCCTGACGATATTCGGAAATGTGTTGCCTTCATTGGTCTTCGAAAGGCTGATGGCACGTTCCGCTTTGCGGGTTCTTTATTCTTTCTGGGAAAGACTACCGAAGGAGGGGTTCTTGCAGGTTCGATGTACGCTGTGACCGCACGGCATGTCATAGACAATATTCGCAAAATTGGAGTGACGGAGTCATTTCTTCGCGTGAATCTGAAGGATGGGCAGGCGCAATGGGTCAAGGCACCGTTGGATGCATGGTTTGTGCATCCGACAGATTTCTCTATCGACGTAGCAATTCTTCCAATGGGGTTGCCGGAGCCTCTCGATCATCTATTTCTTCCATACTCGCTGTGCGCTACGGAGCGGCATATGAAGGACAACGAAGTTGGGGTTGGAGAAGAAGTATTTGTTACTGGACTGTTCAAACATCATCACGGCTCCCGCAGAAACATCCCAATTGTCCGCGTCGGCAATCTCGCATGCATGACCGAGGAGAAGGTTGCAACAAATCACTTCGGAGAAATGGACGCATTCCTCATTGAGGCGCGGTCAATTGGTGGTTTAAGCGGCTCGCCGGTATTCTTGAGTTTGGGATCATCTCGAGTGATCAAGGGCACAGTGAGGCTCGGACCAAGCAATCCACCGTTTCTCCTGCTTGGGCTAGTTCACGGGCACTATGATGTCGGAACGACTGAGATTGACCGGGTAGCTGATGACGGTACGGACGCGGCGCAAAATGATCAGGTAAATACAGGAATCGCGATCGTTGTTCCGTTCAACAAGATCGATGCCGTAGTTTCCGCATTTGAGGCGTCACGTGCGGTAAGCGGTCAGGCGGCAAACCTCTCATGATCGATAACATGCAAGTGCAAGCGACGCGCCTCGCTCGCGCCTGACTTGCGACGTTGAACGGCAGCTTTTGAGTTACCGCCATGTCCGCAAAGGGCACACAGGAGTCATCGACAGCTTTATACCCGAATCGCAATTATCTTGAGGAGATGACAGCATGATTCGCTCCCGACTCACCGCGCAGCGTCTGGCTTTCCTGTTTCTGCTCGGCTGCTTCTTTTTCAACTACCCGCTGCTTTCCGTGTTCAACCGCGGTGGCGACTTTTTCGGTCTGCCGCCGCTGTATGCGTGGCTGATGGGATCGTGGCTGGCGCTGATTGTGCAAATGGCATGGGTGGTCGAGAGCCGGAAGGATTGAGATGCTGCAAGGCTGGGTAATCGTCCTCGCTTCGTTTTCCTACCTCGGCATCCTGTTCGGCATTGCCTGGTATGCCGACCGGCGCGCGGATGCGGGGCGCTCGCTGATCGCCAATCCGGTGGTGTATGCGCTTTCGCTGGGCGTGTATTGCACGACGTGGACCTTCTACGGCAGCGTCGGTCGCGCGGCGGCCAGCGGCATCGGCTTTCTGCCGATCTATCTCGGTCCCACCCTGCTGTTTGCGCTGGCCGGTTTCGTCCTGCACAAGATGATCCGGGTGGCCAAAACCAATCGCATTACCTCGATTGCCGACTTTGTCGCCTCGCGCTACGGCAAGAGCCAGTTGCTCGGCGGACTGGTGACGGTGATCGCCGTGGTCGGCGTGATTCCCTATATCGCCTTGCAGCTCAAGGCGGTCTCCAACAGTTTTGCAATTCTCGCCAGTTACCCGGATATCATCATGCCGGCGAAGGCCGGCGCGGTGCCGGTGTTTCAGGACAGCGCGCTGTATGTGGCGATGATCCTGGCGGCGTTCACCATTCTGTTCGGCACCCGCCATCTGGATGCCACCGAACGCCACGAAGGCATGGTGGCGGCGATCGCCGTGGAGTCGGTGGTCAAGCTGGTGGCCTTTCTGGCGGTCGGCGTGTTCGTCGTCTGGGGCATGCACGACGGCGTCGGCGACATTTTTGCGCAGGCGGCGGCCGTGCCGGAGGTGGCGCGCCGTCTCGCCACCGCCGACTCTCCGGCCGCCTACGGTACCTGGGGCACCCTGATATTTCTTTCCCTGTTCGCTTCGCTGTTGCTGCCGCGCCAGTTCCAGATCGCGGTGGTGGAAAACGTCGACGAAAGCCATCTGCGGCGCGCGGTGTGGATGTTCCCGCTCTATCTGTTCCTCATCAACCTGTTCGTGCTGCCCGTGGCGCTGGCCGGGTTGCTGCACTTTCCGGGCGGCGGGGTCGATGCCGACACATTCGTGCTGACCCTGCCGATGGCCCGCCAGCAGGAGACGCTGGCGCTGTTCGTGTATATCGGCGGTTTGTCGGCGGCCACCGGCATGGTCATCGTCGAAACCATCGCCCTGTCGACCATGGTCTGCAACGACCTGGTGATGCCCCTGTTGCTGCGCCTGCCGATGCTGGGGCTGGCGGCGCGCGCCGATCTGTCGGGTCTGCTGCTGGAGATTCGGCGCTGGGCCATTGTCATTATTCTCGGCCTCGGCTATCTGTATTTTCGCGTCGCCGGCGAAGCCTACGCGCTGGTGTCGATCGGCCTGATTTCGTTTGCCGCAGTGGCGCAGTTCGCGCCGGTGGTGATCGGCGGCCTGTTCTGGAAGGGCGGCACGCGCGATGGCGCGCTGGCCGGCCTGACGGCGGGATTCGTGCTGTGGGCCTATACCCTGCTGCTGCCGTCGTTCGCCAAGTCGGGCTGGCTGCCGGACGGCTTCATCGCGCATGGTCTGTTCGGCATCGAGATACTGCGTCCGCAACACCTGTTCGGGCTCACCGGGCTCGACGAGATCACGCATTGCCTGGTGTGGAGCCTGCTGGCGAATCTGGGCGCCTACATCGGCATTTCCCTGCAACGCGTGCCCAACATGCGCGAGGCGCGGCAGGCGACCTTGTTTGTCGGCGGCGCCGAGGCAGCCGGCATTCCAGGCTGGCGCGGCAGTGCCGGGGTGGCCGATCTGCTGCCGCTGGCCGGGCGCTTCCTGGGCATGGAGCGCGCGCAGGAAGCCTTTGCCCGTCATGCGCTGCAGCGGGGATTGAAGGGTATCGAGGAACTTCCCGCCGATACGCTGCTGGTCAACTTCGCGGAAACCCTGCTGGCGGGCGCCATCGGTTCGGCGTCGGCGCGGGCGATGGTGGCGTCGGTGGTGACCGAGGAGCCGCTCGGCATCGACGAGGTGATGAACATTCTCGACGAGGCCTCGGAGGTGCGGGCCTACACCCGCGAACTGGAGCAGAAGTCGCTGGAGCTGAGAATCGCCACGGCGGAGCTGCGCCAGGCCAACGACCGCCTGCGCGAACTGGATCGCATGAAGGACGATTTCATATCGACCGTGACCCACGAACTGCGCACGCCGCTGACATCGATCCGCGCCTTCTCGGAAATTCTGCAAGAGGATCCGAGCATCGATCTGGCGCAACGACAGCGCTTTGTCGGCATCATCGTCAGCGAAACCGTGCGCCTGTCGCGACTGATCAACCAGATACTCGATCTGGCCAAGCTCGAATCCGGCCGCGCCGAATGGACGGTGACCGCCGTCGATGTCGCCGAAGTGATCCGCGAGGCGGCGGAATCGCTGGCTGCGCTGTTTGCCGAGAAGCGCGTCGCGCTGGAGCTTGACGGTTGCGAGCCAGGCTTGGTGGTGCAGGCCGACCGCGACCGGCTGATGCAGGTGATGGTCAATCTGCTGTCGAACGCGCTGAAGTTTGTCGCGGCGGATAGCGGTCGCGTGAAAGTCGGCGCTGGCGGGACGGCGAGTGAAGTGCGCGTCAATGTCGCCGACAACGGCCCCGGCATCCAGCTTGAGGATCATGAGGTGATTTTCGACAAGTTCCGGCAGGGCGCGGGCACCACCGACGTGCTCATCGACAAGCCGCAGGGCACCGGTCTTGGCCTGCCGATCAGCCGTCAGATCATCGAGTATTTCAACGGTCGGCTGTGGGTGGAAAGTACGCCGGGCGCCGGTGCGCGTTTCGTCTTCACCTTGCCCCGGCAAGCCGGCGATAATGGCGCAAACCAGAAGACGGGAGGAGAGCCGTGAGCCATCGCATCCTGATTGTCGATGACGAGCCGAACATTGTCATATCGCTTGAGTACCTGATGAAGAAGGAAGGCTTTCAGGTTGCCGTGGCCACCAACGGCGAGGCCGCGCTACAGCAGGCGACCGGGTTTGCGCCGGACCTGATCCTGCTCGACATCATGATGCCAAAGAAATCCGGCTTCGAGATATGTCAGGCCTTGCGCGCCGATCCGGCGCTGGCGGCGGTAAAGATCATCATTCTTACCGCCAAGGGCCGCGAGACGGAAATCGCCAAGGGGCTGGCGCTGGGGGCCGATGCCTACATCACCAAGCCGTTCTCGACCAAGGACCTCGTGCTGCGGATCAAGTCGCTGCTGGCATGAAGGCAAGGTTTCGTTTTGCTTTGGCGGCCGGCGCGCTTGGGCTGCTGATGACCGCTCCCTTCATGCTTGCCGCCTTGCTGCTGTATGCCGAGGCCAGGGATGTCGAGCGGGCCGTCTTTGCGGGCTTCCTCGTGCCGCGCCTGCCGCTGGTCGTCGTGGTCGCCGTCATGGGTCTGATTGCCGGCATGGTCGCGCTGCGCGGACTGTTTCGGCCGTATGCGCAGGATTTGCCGCGCATGGCCGAAACAATGCGCCTGATGCTCGGCGCCAATCGCAACTTTCGCGTTGCGCTCGAAGGTCCGCCCGAGATTCGCGATCTGGCGCGCGCCGCCAACGACCTGGCGCAGCAGCGCGACGAACTGCTGCTCGATGTCGAGACCCGCATCGGGCAGGCCAGGGCGACGGTGGAGGAAGAGAAAAACCGGCTTGCCGCCCTGATGTCGGAACTGGCGCTGGGCGTGGTGGTATGCAATCTCGATGGCCGCATCCTGCTCTACAACAGCCGCGCCCGGTTGCAGTTCAAGGCGCTGGCGCAGGGGCCGACATCGATGAGCGGCGGCGCGCTGATCGGTCTCGGCCGCTCGATTTTTTCCATCCTCGAGCGCGGGCAGATCACCCATGCGCTGGAAAACATCCAGCAGCGCCTGCACAAGGGCAGCGCCGAGCCGACGGCGAACTTCATCACCTCGACGCGCACCGGGCAGTTGCTCAGGGCGCAGATGGCTCCGGTGATTGCGCCGACGGCGGAGGCTGAAAGGGCGCCTCAGGTCACCGGCTACGTGCTGACCATCGAAAACATCACGCGCAGTTTCGAGCGCGAGGCCGAGCGCGATCAGGCCTTGCAGTCGCTGACCGATGGCAGTCGCGCGGCGTTGGCCAATATTCGCGCGGCGGTGGAAACGCTGGTCGACTCGCCGGAGATGGAGGCGGACTACCGCGAGCGCTTCATGCGCGTGATCGCCGACGAAACTTCGGCCATGAGCGGGCGCCTTGAGGCCACCATGAGCCGCTTTGCGGATGCGCTGAAGACGCGCTGGCCGCTGGAAGACGTGCTGGGCATCGACATCCTTGCCGCCGCCGCGAGGCGCATCGAGGACCGGCTGCAACTACCGATCAAGAACGAGGATCAGGATGTGACGCTGTGGATGCGGGTGGATAGCTTCGCCCTGATCCAGGCCATCACCTTCCTCGCTTCGCGCCTGCGCGATGACTATGCCATCCGCGAATTGCGCCTGCGTCTTTGCGCCGAGGGCAAGATGGTGTTCGTCGATCTGATCTGGTCGGGCACGCCGGTTTCGTCCGAAACTTTGTATACGTGGGAGCTGGAGCCGATGAATGTCGGCGCCGAGACCAGTCCGCTGACGCTGCGCGACGTGATCGACCGGCATGGCGGCGAGATCTGGTACCAGCGCGACAAGGCCGCGCACAACGCCTTTTTCCGCATCGTCTTGCCGGCGGCGGCCATGCCCGAGGCGCAGGCCGTGGATCAGGCGCAGCATCTGCGCAGCGACAGCCGTCCGGAATATTATGACTTCGACCTGTTCGCCGCGCGCGACGCCGAAGGCTCGGGCATCGATCCGGATCGCCGGCTGACCGATCTCGTCTATTCGGTGTTCGATACCGAAACCACCGGGCTGGAGCCTGCCAGCGGCGACGAGATCATTCAGATGGGCGCCGTGCGCATCGTCAATAATCGCCTGCTGCGGCAGGAAATCTTCGATCAACTGGTCGATCCGGTGATTCCCCTGAAGCCGGAAGGCATGCTGGTTCACGGCATCACCGAGGCCATGCTGAATGGCCAGCCGCGCCTGGACGCGGTGCTTCCCGCGTTCCACGAGTTTTGCGCGGAAACCGTGCTGGTGGCGCATAACGCGGCGTTCGACATGCGTTTTTTGCAATTGAAGGAGGCCAGTCTCGGCGTGCGTTTCACGCAGCCCGTGCTCGACACTTTGCTGCTGTCGGCGGTGATTCATCCCAGCCAGGAATCGCACAGCCTGGAGAGCATCGCGGAACGTCTCGGCATCAGTGTCATCGGTCGTCACACGGCGCTGGGCGACGCCTATGTCACTGGTGAAGTGTTCCTCAAGATGATTCCGCTGCTGGCCGACATGGGAATTCTTACCCTGCGCCAGGCGCTCGATGCCGCGCGGCAAACCTGGTTTGCCCGCGTCAAGTATTGACATGAACGACAGCGAGATCCTGCCGCAGGCCGGCGTCATTGACCGATGCCGCGCCGGCATCGCCGCCGCTCCCGATATCGCCGCTTTGGCGGCGTGTGCCGCCGAGGCGCGCCGGATAGCCGTGGCCCTGCAAAATGAGGAAGCCGGGTCGGCGCTGGTGACACGGGTCTTGTCGCGCCTCAACGATGCCATTGCCGCGCGAGTGCTGGCGCTGCTTCAGTCGCGCTTTCGCCTGCCGCCGACGCGCTGGTGCTGGCTGGGCCTCGGTTCGGAAGGGCGGCTGGAGCAGACGCTGACCACCGACCAGGACAACGGGCTGGTGTTCTCCGCCAGCGATGACGGCGAAGCGCGCCGCTTGCGCGAACTGTTTCTTCCTTTCGCCCGCGCGGCGAATCAGGCGCTGGCGGAATGCGGCTTTCCGCTGTGCGACGGCGGGGTGATGGCGGGCAATCCGCGCTGGTGCCTTTCGCTGTCCGAATGGGTGGAAAGTTTTACGACCTGGGTGCGCACGCCGGAGCCGGAGGCGCTGCTCAACGCCGCGATTTTCTTCGATTTCCGCTCGCTCGCCGGCGATGCCGAACTGGCTGCGGAACTGCGCCGGGCCTTGTCGCAACTCACGCGCGGCAACGAGATTTTCCTGCGCATGATGGCCGTCAATGCGCTGGCGGCGGCGCCGCCGCTGGGGCGCTTGCGCGATTTCGTCACCGAGGCCGAAGCCGGTGGCGCGATCGATCTGAAGAAATTCGGTTCGCGCATTTTTGTCGATGCGGCGCGCATTCTGGCGCTGGGCGCCGGCATCGCCGCAACAGGAACCGCGCCGCGTCTGCGCCGGGTCGCGGCGGAAGGCGTCATGACGCCCGCCGACGCCGACGCCGCTGCGCACGCTTTCCATGCCTTGCAGGGCGTTCGCCTCGGGGTGCAGACCGGCGGCGGTTTCGAGGCCGGCGCACAGGGCAATTACGTCGATCCGGGTCGGCTCAACGAGTTCGATCGTCGCGTTTTGCTTGAGGCGCTGCGCCAGGCGCGCGCGCTTCAGCAGAGACTGAAGACCCGATACCATATTGAAAACTGAGTTGAAAACTGAGTTGAAAACCGAGTTGAAAACCGAGTTGAAAACCGAGTCGAAACATGAGTGCAAGGGAAACTGATCATGGCTTCTGAATCCCGCGAGGAACTGCTTGCATTTCTGCGCCGCCACCCGCCTTTCAGGGACATGGGCGCGCTCGCCATCGATGAACTGGCGGCCAGCCTGACGCCGGTTGCCGTGGCTGGCGGGGGCTTCATTCTGACGCCGAGCGAATTGCCGCCGGATCTGTTCATCATTCAATCCGGCAAGGTGCAGGCCCGGCTGGCGGTGGACATCACCCTCACCGAAAAGCCGCTGTACGAGCTGGAGTCGGGGCAAAGCTTTCCTCTGGCGGCGGTGGCGGCGAGACGACCGCCGATCAACGTCTATACCGCGGTCGATGACGTGCGCGCATGGCGTCTCGCCAGCGCCGACTTCTTCAAACTGCTGCTTTCCAGCGGCGAGTTCAGTCGCTTTGTGCTCGACCAGGTGGCCAGATTGCTCGACGAATCGCGGCGCCTGATTGAACTTCAGTTCGGCCAGAGCAACGCCGAACAGCAGTCGCTGAATGCGCAGCTTTCTTCCCTGCCGCGCCAGAATGTGGTTCGCGTCATGCCGCAGGCGTCGATCCGCGAAGCCATGGGCGCCATGGTGAGCGCCAGGGTGGGCTCGGTGGTGGTGGCCGACGCCGCGGACAAGCCGGTCGGCATCTTCACCCAGTCCGACGTAATGCGTCGCGTGATGTTTCCGGACTACCTGACCACCGCGCCGGTCGAAGAGGTGATGACGACCGCGCCGGCGACCCTTCCGGGCCATGCCACGATGTATGACGCCATGCTGGCGATGGCGACCCACGGCGTTCGTCATCTGGTGATCGTCGACGACGAAGGACGCGCGACCGGGGTGGTTTCCGAGCGCGACCTGTTCGCCATGCAGCGCGTGGGCCTGCGCAACATCCGCAAGGTGATCGAGGCGGCGACCGACATCGACGCCCTGAGCCGGGCAGCCGGCGATGTGCGCCGTTTGTGCCTCAACATGCTGGCCCAGGGCGTCAGCGCGGAAAAGCTGACGCAGTTCATTTCCGGTCTCAACGACCGGCTGACGCGCCGCGTCATCGAGATCACGCTGGCGCGGCACGACCTGTTCGGCCTCGACTGGGCCTGGCTGGCGTTCGGCTCGGAAGGGCGCGACGAACAGACCTTCAGCACCGATCAGGACAATGGGATCATTTTCGTCTGCCCGGATTTTGCCGACCGCGATGCGCTGCAACTGCGCTTTCTCGACTTCGCCCGCGAGGTCAATGAGGGTCTGGCGCGCTGCGGCTTCCCGCTGTGCAAGGGCAACATCATGGCCGGCAACCCGCAGTGGTGCCTGACGCAGGACGAGTGGCGGGAGCGCTTTACGCAATGGATACGGCTGCCGGAGCCGGAAGCGCTGCTCAACGCCACGATCTTCTTCGATTTCCGCCCCTTGTATGGCAACGAGGCGCTGTCCAGGGCCTTGCGCAAGTGGCTGCTGGAGCTTACCGGCAACGCCCGGATTTTTCTCCGTTTCATGGCGGAGAACGCGGTGAAAGTCGCGCCGCCGCTGGGCATGATCCGCGACTTCGTTTATGACAACAATCCGGAATTCCCCCACACGCTCGATCTCAAGGCCTTCGGCGCGCGGCTCTTCGTCGATGCGGCGCGCATCGTGGCGCTGGCCAACGGCATTCCCCACACCAGCACCACGGCCCGCCTGCGGGCGGCCGCCGAACAAATGAAGCTGGGCAGCGACGACATCAATGCGGTGATCGAGGGCTTCTTTTTCATCCAGAAGCTGCGTTTGCGCAATCAGCGCGCCGACACTCCGCCCGGCGCGGAAAATCGCATCGACCCGGACCAGCTCAACGAACTGGATCGCCAGGTGCTGAAGGAGGCGTTCAAGCTGGCAAAACGGTTACAGTCGAGGCTTCAGCTTGAGTACAGACTCTGAGAAAATGAATTCCACCACCCGCCTGACAGAAACCGCCGTTCCCTTGCGTACGCCGCTGTTCCGCGGCGAGCGGCGGCTGCGCATCGCCCTGGTCGGCCTGCCGGGCGGCGGCAAGACGACGCTGTTCGACGCCGTGTCGAGCACCGCGCCGCAGAGCGGGGAGTTGACCGGCACCCATCGCGTTTATAGCGAGTGCACGGTACAGATCGGGTTCGACGAAGCCAGCGTCGTCGATCTGCCGAGCGTTCATTCGCTGCATCACCTGGAGGGCGACGATCTTTCCGCGCTGAAGTATCTGCTGTGGGGCGACGAGCGGCCGCCCGTCTCGGCGCACGAAGCGTCCCGCCCGCCGGCGCCCTTCGCGCCCCCCGACCTGATCATCCAGGTGGTCGATGCCACCAGTCTGCAAAGCCATATCGAGCTGACGCTGGAATTGAGCAAGCTCGGGCGGCCCATCGTCATGGCGCTGAACCACATGGACGAGGCGGCGAAGAAGGGCCTCTACATCAACATCAAGGCGCTGGAAACGCTGCTGGGCCTGCCGGTGGTGCCGACGGTGGCGCTGATGGGGCAGGGCCTGGCGCAACTTTTCAGCGCCGCCGTGAATGCCGCGCGCGAGGAGACCTGTCCCCTGCCGCAGCCGCCCAGCCGGTACCTCGTCGAGACTATGCAGCCGCTTTCGGAAGCGTTGAACCGTCCCGAAATCCATGCCGCGTTTCGCCTGCCGCATCCCTTGCTGCTGATGCATTTCGCCGCCCATGACGGCTTCATCGAGGACGAACTGCGCGAGCATTTCCCTGGGCTGTTGCCGCAACTGGAAGCCTTGCGCGAAGCCGCCGGTCTGCGGCTGCCGCGCCCGCTGGCGGAGGAGCTGCATGCCGATCGCCATCATCGCGCCGCGACCCTGGTCGAGGCGGCGATGCGCATGGGATCGCCGACGGAGACTCGCGGCTGGCGCTACTGGCTCGACGAGTTGTTTCTGCATCCGCAATGGGGGCTGATCGGCAGCCTCGCGGTGTTTTCTGCGGTGCTGTTCGTGGTGTTCGAGATCAGCGGCTGGATCGATTCGATGACCACGGTGCGCCTCGCCGCGGCCTTTGCCGACTGGCAACCCGTGGCGACCTCCGGCGTGGTCGGGCGCGCCGTGCTCGATGGCCTGATCGGCCTGGTCGGCATCGTGGTGCCCTACATGATTCCGCTGGTCATGCTGCTGGTATCGCTGGAAGAGGCCGGACTGATGCACCGCATCGCGTTTGTCGTAGACCGCAGCTTTCACAAGATCGGGCTGCATGGCGGCGTGGCCGTACCCTTTCTGCTCGGGCTGGGTTGCAACGTGCCGGCCATTTCCGGCGCGGCCAAGGCTACCAGCGGTCGCGAGCGTGTGATCGCCTCGGTGCTGATCACCTTCGTCCCCTGCTCGGCGCGTTCGGCCATCATCCTTGCCATCGCCGGCAAGTACCTCGGCGCCGCCGGTGTCTTCGGCATGTTTGCGCTGACGTTTGTCGTCATTGCCGTCATGGGCCGCCTGCTCGCGCGCGGCGGTCGTGAATCCGGCCCCGGCCAGGTGCAGGAAATTCCCGCCTATGCGCTGCCGACCTGGCGAATACTGCTGACCGAGACCTGGGCCCGCACCAGCGACATTCTCACCATCGTGACACCTTTGCTGGTGGGCGGCAGCGTGGTGCTGGCGCTGCTCAATCACGTCGGCGCCGACAGTTTCATCAATGCCCTGCTGATGCCGGTGACGGTTTGGGGGCTGGGCCTGCCGCTGGCGCTGGGCGTGCCGCTGCTGTTCGGCGTGCTGCGCAAGGAACTCTCGCTGCTGATGATCTACCAGGCGCTGGGGACGCAGGAAATCGGCGGCATGCTCGGTACGGTACAGATCGTGACGCTGCTGCTGTTCCTCACGTTCTACATTCCCTGTGTCGCCACCTTCGCCGTCATGCTGAAGACCATCGGGCGGCGGGATGCGTTGTTCTCGGTGGCGGTATCGGTGGGCATGGCCCTGCTGGTGGCGGGCGTCGTGCGGGTGGCCATGAGCGGGGTGCACATGTTTGTGGGCTGACATCCGCCACAACCATTCAGCATGGTGCCGTTTAATTTGACATCCGGGTCGCTGCAAGCCGCCGTCGATGCCGTCATGGCCGGACGCCATTCGGTGCGCGCCTACCTGCCGCAACACGTGCCGCCTTCGCTGATTGCCGAAGTGCTCACTAGCGCCGGTCGCGCGCCGTCCGGCACCAATCTCCAGCCCTGGCGCGTGCATGTGCTGTGCGGCGAATCGCGGCGCAAGCTGGTGGCCGCCGTGTGCGCCGCCTTCGACGCCAACGACGGCGGCGATCAGGCGGAGTATCAGTATTATCCCGTCCGGTTTTTCGAGCCTTACCTTGGCCGGCGGCGCAAGGTTGGCTGGGATCTGTACGGCCTGCTCGGCATCGGCAAGACGGATGGCGAACGCATGCACGCCCAGCAGCGGCGGAATTTCACGTTCTTCGATGCCCCGGTCGGCCTGATTTTCAGCATTGACCGGCGCTTGGCGCTGGGTAGCTGGCTCGACTACGGCATGTTCCTGCAAAACGTCATGCTTGCGGCGCGCGCCAGGGGCCTCGATACCTGCCCGCAGGCGTCGTGGAACCGCTATTGCCGCATCGTCGCCGAGGTGCTGGGTTTTGGCGAGCAGGAACAACTGGTCTGCGGCATGGCGTTGGGCTATGCCGATCCGGCGGCCATCGAAAACAGTCTGTGCACCGAGCGCGCCGGGCTGGACGAATTCGTGGTGTTTCATGAGTGACGATGGCGATTCGCCGCGACAACGCATCGACAAGTGGTTGTGGGCCGCGCGCTTTTTCAAGACGCGCGGGCTGGCCGCCGCCGCGGTCGACGGCGGTCGGGTCAAGTGGAACGGCCAGCACGTCAAACCGGCGCGCGAACTGAAAGCGGGCGACGAACTGGAGATTGTCGCCGGCGAAGTGCGCTGGACCGTCATCGTGCGCGGCGTGAACGGCCAGCGCCGTCCCGCGCCGGAAGCGCGTCTGCTCTATGAGGAAACCGTCGAGAGCGTCGCCCGCCGCGAGCGGCAGCAGGAAATCCGCCGCCTGGCGCCAATGCCCGGCGCGGACCTGAAGGGCCGACCGACGAAAAAGGCGGGCCGGCTGATTCGCGGTTTCAACGAGTGAGGGTCATCCGGTGAGCCAGGCCGGAGTGATACTCTCGCCTTCGGTATCGAATTGAGACGGAGCGGCGCATGGAAATGAGCATTGCACTGGTGGCGGGCCTGCTGCTTGGCGGCGGCCTGGTCGCCTGGGTTCTTGGCGCGCGCGTGCGCGAAGCGCAGGGCCGGCTTGGCGAGCGCGAAAGCGAACTGGCCGCGTTGCGGATGCAAGAGTCGGCGCTGGCGGTACGCTGCGCGACCCTGCAAACCGAGCTGGAAAAGGACCAGGCGCTGTTCGCCGAAAGGCAGGCCACCCTCGAAGTCGCGCGCGACAGTTTCGCCGATGCCTTCAAGGTGATATCCGCCGACGCGCTGGCCAAAAACAACCAGTCCTTCCTCGAACTTGCCCGCGCCACGCTGGAAGCGCAGCAGGCGGCGGCGCTGGCCTCGGCCAAGACCGATCTGGACAAGCGCCAGTTGGCCATCGGCGAACTGGTGGCGCCCGTAAGAGTGTCGCTGGAAAAATTCGATTTGCAGATCCAGGGCATCGAAAAATCCCGCATCGACGCCTACGCCACGCTGACCGAACAAGTGCGCGCCATGGCCGACGCACAGGGCGCCTTGCGCCAGGAGACCGGCAATCTGGTCAAGGCCCTGCGCGCACCGCAAACGCGCGGGCGCTGGGGCGAGCTGCAACTCAAGCGCGTGGTCGAGATGGCCGGCATGCTCGATCACTGCGACTTTTTCGAGCAGGAAAGCACCAACACCGAAGACGGCCGGCTGCGTCCCGACATGGTCGTCAAGCTGCCCGGCGGCAAGAACATCGTGGTCGATGCCAAGGCGCCGCTGGCCGCCTACCTCGAAGCGCTGGAAGCCACCGACGAGGAGGAGAAGAAGCGCAAGCTGGCCGATCACGCCCGCCAGGTGCGCGAACACCTCAGGAAGCTCGGCCAGAAAGCCTACTGGGAGCAGTTCCAGCCCTCGCCGGATTTCGTCGTGCTGTTCCTGCCCGGCGAAATGTTCTACTCGGCGGCGCTGGAAGCCGACCCCTCGCTGATCGAAGCCGGCGTCGATGCGCGTGTCATCCTCGCGACGCCGACCACGCTGATCGCCCTGTTGCGCGCCGTCGCCTACGGCTGGACGCAGCAGGCGCTGACCGAGAATGCCGAGCGCATCAGCCTGCTCGGGCGCGAGCTTTACGAGCGCATCGCCACCGTCACCGAGCACTGGGGCCGCGTCGGCAAGAATCTCGGCGAAGCGGTCGGCGCCTACAACAAGTCGGTGGCCTCGATGGAAACCCGCGTCCTGGTTTCCGCCCGCAAGTTCCGCGACCTCAAGGTGGCCGGCGAGGACAAGGAGATCGCCGACCTCAACCCGGTCGAGGCGCTGCCGCGCGAAGTGCAGGCGCCGGAATTGCTGGAAAAAGACTTGCCGGTGAAAGACGACAGGCTCATCCCATGAGCTTTGCCCGGTGCAGACTCACCTCCATTCTCAAGGAGGAAGTCCCATGTACATCGACCAGGTATTCGCCCAGCACCCCGTCCATCCCGCCGATCTCGCCGTGTTCATCATCACCACCACGCTGTGCGCCGTCGGCGCCCTGATACTGCCGCTGGCGGGGTGATCGCCCCTATAATCCGGCAATGTCAAATACATCGGTCGGCTGGAATGTCATAGCGCTTTCGCAGCTACGGAAAGGCACCAGTCCCTAATGCCCAAGCTCATGCCCAAACCGGAAAACCTGGCCTCGCTGATCTTCTTTATCCGAGGGGAGAAGGTGTTACTCGATACCGATCTTGCCGTGCTGTATGGTGTGGAAGCCCGTGCATTGAACCAAGCGGTCGCACGGAATCGCAAACGTTTTCCCGACGACTTCATGTTTCAGGTCTCGGCAGATGAGTACGAGCACATCCGGTCACGATTTGTGACCACATCGGATGCCAAAGATAGCAACTCGTCACAATCTGTGACGAGTGGCAAAAAGGGTGAATCTTTGAGATCACAAACTGTGATCTCAAAGGGAAGAGGAGGGCGGCGGTACCTTCCCTACGCCTTCACCGAGCAAGGCGTCGCCATGCTTTCCAGCGTGCTGCGTTCGCCGCGCGCGGTTGAAGTGAATATCGCCATCATGCGCACCTTCGTCCAGTTACGGCGTCTCATGGACTCGAATCGCGACCTCGCGCGCAAGATCGAGGCGATGGAAATGAGATACGACGAACAGTTCTCCGCGATCTTCGATGCCATCAAGCAACTGATCGCGGACGATCAGACGCGCAAGGCCAAGCCCAAGCGCTCCATCGGATTCATTTGATCCGCATGTTTCTGCCGAAAGCCCATTCCAAAGACGCCGTGGCCAGGACTCCCGCCCCCAAATACGGCGAAGCCTTCAAGTTCTACGAGGCGGCGCGCAAGAATATTCCCATCGCCGAAATCGGCGATGATGCAGTGGTTACGCTCGACTGTGGCATATTCTGTTTGTTCCCCACGTCATCAAGAGTCGGCGCTGGCGATGCGGCGAATGGGGTCTCGTGAGTGTAGGCGTTTCCCGTTCTGTCGACGAGCAGGGCGGATTGCGGTGGAGGTCACCAACCACCTGGGGGATGAGGTGATGAAGGTGTTCCGGGTATGATGTATGTCACTAGGTAATGGAGATTTGTAATGGCGAGTGCGGAGCAACTGAAGGCATTGATCAAATCGCACATTAGTCGTGACGAAGGGCAGTTTTATTCTGTCGCGATGCAGGTGGCTGCACACGAGGCCAAGATGGGTCACGGTAATCTCGCCGTCGAACTGCGCGACATGATCGACTCAGCCAAGGCCAGACTTGTGCCCAGCGAAACGGGCAAGCTAGTCCCTCTCGCCAAACCCCGTGGCGAACTGGCTAACCTTTTAAGTGTGACGTATCCGCAGAATCGGCTTGTGGATATGGTGTTGGACGATACGGCGTTGGCGCAACTTCAGCAGGTCATCAAGGAGCAGCGCCTATTCGCTCGAATTCGAGAGCACGGCTTGGCTCCGCGCAGAAAACTGCTGCTGGTGGGGCCCCCGGGTACAGGTAAGACCATGACGGCTTCAGTGTTGGCTGGCGAGTTGGGTATTCCACTGTTCCTGGTGCGACTAGATTCCTTGATTACGAAATTTATGGGAGAAACCGCAGCCAAGCTTCGACAGGTATTTGACTCAATAAGCGATATGCGTGGTGTATATTTCTTTGATGAATTTGACGCCATTGGTTCGCAGCGAGGTATGGCAAACGATGTTGGTGAGATCCGTCGTGTGCTGAATAGCTTCCTGCAAATGATCGAGCACGATCAATCGAACAGCCTGATCGTGGCCGCAACGAATCACCCCGAAATTCTCGACTACGCGCTGTTCCGTCGTTTCGACGATGTGGTCGAATACATGCTACCCACGCCTGATCAAATTAGAGGGCTCATACGCTCGCGTCTGGGAAGCTTTCTGCCGCAACGATTGGCTGTGAAGGCCGTCGCAGCAAGGGCCGACGGATTGAGCTACGCGGAAATTTGCCGGGCAGTCGATGGGGCCATCAAGGTGGCCATCATGCATGATCAGGATTCGGTGAAGGAGGCAAACCTGAATCGCATGATCGAGGAGCGTCGGCTAATCAGCGACAAGCTGGCCAGGAACGAAAAAATCACGCCAATCCATGCCGGATCAGCCAAGCGATAAGCGGCCACACTTCGTTCTCACGAATACCTCCGAGGCCAAGCCATTCACGGCACATGGCGGTGGAGGCTCGGAGCCGCCACCTGAATTGCCGAGAGCGCAGCACGGCGCTGCACTTCAGGCCCAACTGCTGGCCTTGCGACCCATTGCCGAGGCTGCGGTTGCGAAGCAGACGGAGGAGGGATTGGAAAGTGGGCTGGGGCTACAGATCCATTTCGTCAGCCAGCCCGACATCGAACTCGCGTTCGAAAGTTTGGCGAATGACACGAAGGGGATTGAACTACTGAGCGTGCATAAGGAGGGCGATGTAACCATCGCTAATGTCTTCGTCCCAGACGGGAAGCTGGACCATTTTGAGAAGTACGTTGCCGACTATCTGGCGGAGAAGAAGAAAAGTAACGGCGATGCCAGCGATCACAAATCACTTATCAACACGATTGCATCTATCCGCGCCGCAGAGCTTAGCGCTCTTTGGAATGATGATTCCGATCAATTTCCGCAATCCGTAGATGAACAGTTCTGGTGGGAGGTCTGGCTCCCCACCCGTGGACATCGCGACAAAGTCGTGTCGGACTTCCGAAAGGTGGCAATGCTAGCGGATTGCACTGTCAGCGAGCATCAGGTGAACTTTCCTGAGCGAACTGTGGTGCTGATGTATGGCTCGCGGCGGCAGCTATCCCAGTCGGTGATGACGCTGAATTGTGTCGCTGAACTTCGCCGTGCCAAGGACACAGCGGAGTTCTTCGATGGCATGGATCGCGAGGATCAGCAAGAGTGGTTAGACGACGCTCTCGGACGGCTTACCGTGGCAAGCGACGACGATTCAACGCCGCGGGTGTGTCTGCTGGATTCCGGCGTCAATCGTAGCCACCCGCTGCTTGCGCCGCTGCTTGACGCCGCCGACCTGCATACGGTCAAGCCCGCATGGGGAACTGATGACCAGGCTAACCATGGGACTGGATTGGCAGGACTGGCTGGCTTCGGTGATCTTGTTGAGACACTGGCTTCAACCGGACCTATTGCGGTGTCGCATCGACTCGAATCCGTCAAGCTCACCCCAGATGACGGTGGCAACGTGGGCGACGCAAGGCTTCATGCCTATCTCTTTGGAGAGGCGGTCAGTCGCCCAGAGATTTCAGCGCCGAATCGGCCACGGATTTTCTCGTCTGCCGTAACCGCTTCCGACTACCGCGACAGAGGTCGTCCTTCATCGTGGTCGGCAACTGTCGATCGGCTTGCGTCGGATGCCGATGGCGCAGGGCAATTTCCCCGTTTGTTTGTCTTATCCGCCGGCAACACACGTGACGGTGGGGCCTGGCTAGGTTATCCAGATAGCCTATCTACAAACCTGATTCACGACCCAGGGCAGGCGTGGAATGCGCTAACCGTCGGCGCCTACACTGCGAAGACGGAGACTGAGGTAGCCACGCTTACGGCCATTGCCGAAGAGGGCGGTCCAAGCCCGTACACAACAACGTCGAGAACTTGGGACAGCGTTTGGCCGCTGAAGCCAGACGTGGTGATGGAAGGTGGCAACGTAGGCAAGGATGCAATGGGCGCTGTTGGTGTTCCAAGCCTCAATTTGTTGACGACCCACTACCGCCCGATCGATCGACTGTTTACGACCACTAATGCGACCAGTGCCGCATCTGCCCTATGCGCTCGTATGGCGGCGCAACTCACGGCCGCTTACCCAGATTTGCGCCCTGAAACGATTCGCGCGCTCATCGTGCATTCGGCTGAGTGGACGGAAGTTATGCGGCAGATGTACCTGCCAGCCAACAATGCCGCGACAAAGATCGACTACGTGCATCTCATCCGGCATTGTGGCTGGGGCGTGCCCGATTTGAATCAGGCTCTCTGGAGCGCGGGTAACTCGTTGACGTTGATCGTCGAAGACTTTGTGCATCCCTACAAGAAGGTCGCTGGGAAGGGTATCAAGAGCAGAGACATGAATCTGCACGCATTGCCATGGCCGAAGGAGCAACTCCAAGCGTTGCAGAATACAAAGGTACAGATGCGGGTCACGCTGTCTTACTTTGTCGAACCGAACCCGTCCGCTCGGGGTACGGCGTCGAAGTTCTACTACCCTTCGCATCGACTGCGATTCGATGTGCAGCGACCGCTGGATGCATCTACCGATGACTTTATGGCTCGGATCAATGCCGCCGCTGAGCGCGAGGATGAGGGGGACCCGGTCAACCCGAAAGATCCGGATTGGCGGCTTGGCGACCGACTCCGACATCGTGGCTCGTTGCATCAAGATATCTGGGAAGGTACTGCGGCTGACCTTGCCAGCCGCGGCTTTATCGCTGTGTATCCCTCAAAGGGATGGTGGCGAACGCGCCCCGCGCTGGATCGGTACAACCTCCCCGCGCACTACAGCCTCATCGTGTCGATCCGAACTGAGCAGTCTGAGATTGATCTCTACAACGCCATTGCCAATCAGATCGCCGCTGTTGTTGCGGTGGAGTACTGATGTGGTTTTCCGCATCGGTGACGACTTCATCGATAGCTTCGCCAAACTCCCCTACGATGGTGAACTCAATGAAGATTCAGTTGTTCGGTATTTCCGAACAACTGCCGCAGGCGTCGAGTCCGTCGAGAAATTCCTGAATGACCCACGGACGTAATTGCGGTTTGGCGTTGCAATGATCCGCCCCGATCTGCCACACATCCCCCTGTCCGACCTTCCCGGCGGGCCGGAGCCGGTGGTGCTTTGCGCCACGGCGCGGCTGGCTTCGAGCTTGCGCTGGGCGCATGGCGAGTTGCAGGCGGCGCGCGGGGCCGAGACCTGGCGGGCGTTGCAGAGCGCGACGCCGGCGCAGTGGCTCGACCACCTGACTTCGGCGGCGCTGCTGCGCGGCGAGATTCCGGCGGAGAGCATGGCCGGCACTTTTCTCTCGTGGCCGCAGGAACGCAGTTTGTGGGAGCAGGCGATTGCGGCGGATACCGGCGCGGCGGCGGATTTGTTCGACCGCGAAGGCCTGGCGCTGGCGGCGATGGAGGCGGCGAGCTGGCAGCGGGCGTGGCGCATCGAGGTGCCCGTGGCGGCGTTTACAGAGGAATACCGCGCCTTTTTGCGATGGCGGGAAACCGTGGGCGGCGCTTGTCGGGCCGGCGGCTGGCGCGTTTCCGATGAGGTCATGGCCTGGCGCATCGAGTGTATTGGGCGCGGCATTGGCGGCTTGCCGGCGCGTCTCGGTCTTGCCGGCTTCATCGCGCCCGATCCGCTGGTCTCGCGCCTGCTGGTGGCGCTGGAAGCGCGCGGCGTCGAACTGTTCCAGCTCGATTTCGGTCGGGGCGAAGCCGCGCCTGCGCTTGGTGTCGAACTGCCCGATGCGGAAGCCGAATGCGTGGCGGCGGCGGAGTGGGCACATGACCGCCTGACGCACGATGCGGGGGCGCGATTACGCATCGCCGTAGCCGATCTGCCGGCGCGACGTCAATTGCTGGAATCGGCGCTGGAGGACACGCTCCATCCCGATGTCGTAGGTGCCGGCTGGGCTGGGTTGGAACGGGACCATGCGTTCGTCGCCGGGACGCCGCTGGCGGCGGAGCCGCTGGTCGATGTCGCCCTGCGTCTGCTGCAACTTTTCGTGCATCCGCAACGCGTGGCGCAGGCCGAATTCGGCGCCATGCTTTGCGGCCCCGGCTGGTCGGCCGATGTTGATGAAGCCGATGCCCGCGCCCGTATCGAAGCCGCATTGCGCGAACTGTTGCCGCCCGAAACCAGCCTGGAACGCCTTGTGCGTGCAGCGGTGCGCTCGGTTGGCGACGATGTTCCGGCGCCGCATCTGGTCGCGCATTTGGGCGCCTTGCTCGAAGCCGCCCGCGCCGCGCCGCGCCGCCAGTTGCCTGCAGCGTGGGGCAAGGGCTTCACCGAACTGCTCGATGTGCTCGGCTGGCCCGGTCAGCGCATGCGGCTGGCGGCGGAGGGCGCGGCCTGCGACGCATTGCGCGAGGCCTTGAGCGGCCTGTCGGCGCTGGACGCCATTCTGGGTCGCGTCGATGCCGGCGATGCCTTGCGCCAGTTGCAACGCCAGTGTCGCGACCAGGCGTTTGCCGGCGCGAGGCAGGGCGTGGCGCGGGTGGAAATATGCAGTCTGGCTGATGCCGTCGCCGGCGCGGTGGATGGGCTGTGGGTCATGGGCCTCAACGAAGGGGCGTGGCCACCGGCGCCGCGCGCCAATCCGTTGTTGCCGGCCGAATTGCAGCGCCGCGCCGGCATTTCCGCCGCGCGCGCCGACAGTCTGGCCGCCGAGGCGCAGAGCATGCAGGCCTTGTGGTGTGAATGCGCTGCCGAGGTGGTGTTTTCCTGGGCGCAGCGCGAGGGCGAGCGGTCGTTGCGCGTCAGCCCGCTGCTGGCGGATATTTCCCGCCGCGAGCAGTCGCCCGCGCCGGTGACTGTGCCGGAGCGCGTCGATGACGAAGTTATGGAGCGCGTCGATGACGCGCGGGCGCCGCCGGTCGGCGCCGCCGAGCGCATTCGCGGCGGCACGGCGCTGCTGGCGGCGCAGGCGGTGTGTCCGGCCTGGGGGTTTTATCAATATCGGCTCGGCGCCGCCGTGTTGCCAGCGCCGACTTTCGGCCTCGATGCGCGCGCGCGCGGCTCGCTGTTGCATGCGGCGCTGGAGGAGTTCTGGCGCGGTCGCGGCCTGGCTGAGTTGACCCAAATGGATGAGGCTGCGCGCGGCGCGGAAATTCAGCGCGTGGTGGCGCATGCGCTGGCCGAATTCGACCGTCGCGCCGTCGAGCCGCTGCCGCCGCGCTTGCGGCAACTGGAACACGAGCGACTGCAAGTGCTGCTCGCGGTCTGGCTGGAGGTCGAGGCGCGGCGTTCGCCCTTCCGCGTGATCGCTTGCGAGGAAAGGCACGAACTCGACATCGAAGGCCTGCCGGTGCGCGTGGTGATCGACCGCCTCGACCAGCTTGATGACGGGCGGCTGGTGGTGATCGACTACAAGAGCGGGCGCAACGATTCGGCCGACAGTTGGGCGGAGCCGCGCATTACGGAACCGCAGTTGCCGATCTACGCCGCGCTGGCGTTTCCCGACCGCGAAGTGGCGGCGGTGGCCCTGGCCCGCGTCACGCCGGATGCGCCGGGTTTTCTCGGCGTCGCGGAAAGCGACGGTCTGTTGCCGGAGGTAAAGTCATTGGAGGCGCTGCGCAAGCGCTATGCGGAGGACGAGTTTCCCGACTGGGCCGCCTTGCGTCGCTTGTGGGCCGAGCGCGTCAGCGAAGTCGCGCGCGAGGTGAAGGACGGCGTCGCCGCCGTGGTATTCGCCGATGAAAAGGACATCCGGTACTGCGATGCAAAACCGCTGCTGCGCGTCGCCGAGCGCAAGGCCCAATTCGACGAGAGCGGCGAGCCATGAGCGACCTGTTGCGGGAAGACGAGGACAGCCGCAGGCGTGCGCTGGAGCTTGATTCCTTCATCGTCGAGGCTCCCGCCGGGGCGGGCAAGACCGAGTTGCTGACGCAGCGCTATCTGCGCCTGCTGGCGACGGTCGAGGAACCCGAGGAAATCATCGCCATTACCTTCACCAACAAGGCGGCGGGCGAGATGCGGCAACGCATCCAGGACAGTCTGGCGTTGGCGCGCGAGGCGGTCGAGCCGCAAGCCGCGCACAAGCGCATCACCCATGAGCTGGCGCGCGCCGCGCTGGCGCGGTCGGCTGAACGCGGATGGCATATTGAAAGCCAGCCGGGGCGGCTGCGGCTGACCACCATCGATGCGCTGTGCGCCAGCCTGGCGCGGCAAATGCCGCTGCTTTCGCGCTTCGGCGCGCAGCCGACCGTGGCCGAGGAAGCCAAACGGTATTACGACGAGGCGGCGCGGCGGGCGCTGGATCATCTCGAAGGCCGTGGCGAAGACGAGCGAGAACATGCCGAGGCTGTGGCGACGGCGCTGGAGCATATGGACAACGACGTGACGCGACTGGCGCGCCTGCTGGCCGAGATGCTGGCGCGGCGCGAACAGTGGCGCGAGATCGCGGCGCTCGACCATCCCGAATCGGCCATCGGCGAAGCGCTGGAGGAAATGGTCGGCGAGGAGATGGAATTGATCGCCGATGTACTCGATGGCGCCTGGCAAGGGCAGTGGATGCCGCTGGCGCGTTTCGCCGCCGCCAATCTGGAAGATGCGAATTTGCCAAGTGCGCTGGCCGACTGGAACGCGCCGCTCGCCGCCATGCCGGACGAATTGCCGCGCTGGCGCGCGCTGGCGGAGTTTCTGCTGACGCAGAAGGACGAGCCGCGCAAGACCGTGACGGTGAAGAACGGCTTTCCGGCCGGCAAGGAATTCAAGGCACGGAAGGACGCCATGCTGGCAGGGCTGGCCGCGCTCGATGCCGCCGCCGTTTCCGCCCTGCGCCGCCTGCGCGAACTGCCGGCGCCCGATCACGACAATGACGATGTGGTACGCGCGCTGGCGCGCCTGATGAAGCTGGCCGCCGCCGAACTGTGGCTGGTGTTTCGCGAGGCTGGCGAGGTCGATTTCGGCGAGCTTTCGGCGCGCGCCATCGCCGCTCTGGGCGACGAACTCGATCCCTCGGAACTTGGCCTGCGCCTCGATTACCGCATTCGCCATTTATTGGTCGACGAGTTCCAGGACACCAGCCCGACGCAGATCGAGTTGCTGGAACGGCTGACCGCCGGCTGGCAGCCGGACGACGGTCGCACGCTGTTCGCGGTGGGCGATCCGATGCAGTCGGTATACCGCTTTCGCAAGGCCGATGTCGGGTTGTTTCTGCGCGCCGCCGAACATGGCATCGGCGCGCTGCGGCTGACGCGCTTGCGCCTGTCGCGCAACAACCGCTCCTGCCCGCAGGTGGTGGACTGGATCAACGCCTGCTTTCCGGCGTTGTTTCCGGCGGTCGACGATCCGCTGCGCGGCGAGATTTGCTACCGCGAGTTCGTCGCCACGCGCGACTCGTCGCCCCAGGCCGGCGTCATGATTCATCCCGTGCTGGCGGAAAAGGGCGAGAGCGCCGCCGCAAGCCGTGACGAGGCGCAGCAGATCATCGCCCTGATCGACGCCGAATGGCGCGCAGAGCCGACGCGGACGATCGCCGTGCTGGTGCGCGCGCGAAATCATCTGGCGGCGCTGGTCGCCGCAATCCGCCGGCATGGCGTCGGCTGGCATTTTTCGGCGGTGGAAATCGAGCCGCTGGCGGGGCGTCAGGCGGTGCAGGATTTGATCTCGCTGACCCGCGCCCTGCACCACCGGGCGGATCGCGTGCATTGGCTGGCGATTCTGCGCGCGCCGTGGTGCGGCCTGCGCCTGGCCGACCTGCACGCGCTCGCTGGCGACGATCACGCCGCGACGATCTGGTCGCTCATGAACGATGCCGAACGCATCGGGCGGCTGTCGGCGGATGGGCAGCAGCGGCTGGCTCATGTGCGCGCGGTGCTGGCCGAAGCGCTGGCCGGGCAGGGCCGGCAGCGGCGGCGACGCTGGATCGAGGATGCCTGGAAGAAGCTCGGCGGGCCGGACTGCCTCGGTGCGGCGAACGAGGTCGCCGACGCTCGGGCTTTCTTCAGGCGTCTCGATGCGCTGGATGCGGCGGGGCGCTTCACGCTCGACAGTCTCGAAGACGACATGGGGCGTTTGTACGCGGCGCCGGACGCACAGGCCGACGGTCGGCTGCAACTGATGACCATCCACAAGGCCAAGGGACTGGAGTTCGATACCGTGATCCTGCCTGGACTGCATCGCGAGACGGCGGGGCGGGATATGCCGCTGCTGGCGTGGGACAGCTTTCCGCTGGCCTCCGGCGAGCGCCTGATCGCCGCGCCGGTGAATCCGCGACGTGGCAGGAAAGCGGTGGAGCCGACCGCCTATGATTTCCTGCAACGCATGGAACGCGAACGCAGCCGCAATGAGGAGGCCCGCGTGCTCTACGTCGCCGCCACGCGCGCGGTGCGCCGGCTGCATCTGGTCGGGGTCGCGCAGCGCGACGGGGAGGGGGCGCTGCTTGCGCCGCGCGCCGGCTCGCCGTTGGCGCGGCTGTGGCCGGCGGTCGAGGCGGATTTTCGCGCCGTGGTCGCCGCCCCGCCAGCGCCGACTTTCGACGACGACCGCGAGCTGAAGGATTTCGTGCCGCAACTGTTGCGTCTGCGCGCGCCGGGCGTGCCGCCTCGGTGGTGCGCGCCCGCGCTGCCGGTTTACACCGAGGACGGACGCGAGGACACAGCCGACGCGCTGGCTGCGGCAGTGGGCACGCTGTGCCACGCCGTGCTGGAACTGATCGCCGCCGATCCCGACGCATGGCCGGCGCAGCGCGTGATCGAGCGTCAGCCCGGCTTCGAGCGCTGGCTGGCCAGTCGCGGCTGGTCGCCGGTGGAGGCGCGAGCGGGCGCGGCGCGGGTTGCCCGCATGCTGGCGACGACGCTGGCCAGCGCCGATGGCCAATGGGTGCTGCGCCGCCGCGCCGATGCGGGCGCAGAACTGGCGCTGATGAGAGTCGGCGCGAATGACGACGGCGCGCTCTGCGTACCTGGGTGCTCTGCACGCCTGGGAATCCCCTGCGGGGGCAGGCGTCCGCTTCGCGGGCAGGTAACGCGCGTCGTGGATCGCAGTTTTGTCGCCGACGGCGTGCGCTGGATCATCGACTACAAGACCGTCGATCTGGGTGACGGCGCCGAGATATCAAGGCTGACCGCCCACACCGAACGCTATCGCCCGCAACTGGAGTCCTATGCCGCCCTGTTCGCCGACGAGGGTTTGCCGCAGCGACTGGCCGTGTTTTATGTGGCGCATGGCATCCTCGTGAGTCTGGAATACAATCCGGTTTTGGATTGAGGTAATGGAGAAAAACATGTCCGACAAAAAATACCGCCTCGTGACGCGCAGCGATTTCGACGGTCTGGCCTGTGCGGTTCTGCTCAACGAGCTGGACCTGATCGACGATATCAAGTTTGTCCATCCGAAGGACATGCAGGACGGCAAGATCGAGATTTCCGACCGCGACATCACCACCAATCTGCCTTTTGTTCCGGGTGTGCATCTGGCGTTCGATCATCACCTCTCCGAGACTTTCCGCAACCCCGGCGAGCGCCCCAACCACATCATTTACCCCGATGCACCGTCCGCCGCGCGCGTGGTGTTCGAGCATTTCGGCGGCAAGAACCGTTTTCCGGTTTCTTTCACCGAGATGATGATCGCCGTCGACAAGAGCGATTCGGCGAATTTCACGCGCCAGGAAATCCTTGACCCGAAAGACTGGGTGCTGCTCAACTACCTGATGGATTCGCGCACCGGTCTCGGTCGCTTCCGCGAATTTCGCGTCAGCAATTACCAGTTGATGATGGATCTGATCGCCTACTGCCGCAATCATGGCATCGACGACATCCTGGCCCTGCCGGACGTGAAGGAGCGTGTCGAGCTCTATTTCGAACACGCGGAAAAGGCCAAGGAGCAGATCAAGCGCTGCACCACGGTGTACAAGAATCTTGCGGTGCTCGATTTGCGTAATGAGGAAACGATATTCGCCGTCAATCGTTTCATGATTTATGCGCTTTTCCCGGAGACCAATATCTCCATCCATGTCCTGTGGGGCGTGCAGAAGCAGAACACGGTATTCGCCACCGGAAAGTCGATCGTCAATCGCACCTCGAACACCAAGATCGGCGAACTGATGCTGTTCCATGGCGGCGGCGGGCACGAGAATGCCGGCACCTGCCAGATTGCCAACGAGCGGGCCGATATCGTCTTGCAGGAGTTGATTGGCAAGATCAACGCCGACGGCTGATAGCCGTTTCGCCTGACTTAAGCGTTTCCGCCGCCGTTGCCGCAGCGCTTCTTCGTCGCGTCGCGATGAGCGGGCAACCCATAAGCATTATCGCGGGGGGTAACCATGCGCCTGCAACGCCCTGACTGCCTGGCAGCGATCTTCGCACTGGCCTTGATCGCAGGTCCGCAACTGGCTTATGCCCAGCCGGGTGGAGCCGCGTCCAGCGATCCAAACAGTCTGGCGACGAATGTTGTGCTGACCGTTCCCCTCAAGGATTACAGCATTTCGGGATTGGTAACCCATTTGCCGGAAGCGAAAACCTTCAAGTACGGCATTGCCCTGTTTCCAGGTTATCCGTCGATCATGAAGCTGCGCGAAGAAGCAGGGCAGCCCCGTTTCGAACTGCGCGGCAACTTTCTGATTCGCTCGCGGCGGCACTGGCTGGATGACGAGACTCTGGTCATTTCAATCGACGCGCCTTCCGACCAGTGGACCAGCTTCAGCCGACAGTTTCGCCAGGACCCGCGCTACGGCGCGGATGTCGCGGCGCTGCTGGCGGAGGCCTCGCGCCGCTACGTAGTTCGCGACTGGACACTGGTTGGCACCAGCGAAGGAACGATCAGTGCCTTTCATGCGGCGCGGATGAATCCGGGAATGGCGCAACGGGTGATTCTTACCTCGTCGTTGTTTCTCAATAGCGGCAAGGGGCGGGGCCTGTCCGGAGTGAGCTGGGATGGCATGAAGGCGCGTTTGTTGTGGGTGCACCATGAGTTTGATCCATGCGAGTACACCCCCTACCGGGAGGCGCAGCAGTTTGCCGAAATGACCCGCAGCCCCCTGCTGACCGTGCGCGGCGGCGGGCCTTCCAGCGGTGCACCCTGCGAGGCCCGCAGCGCACACGGCTTCATAGGAATGGAACGCGAAACCGTGCTGGCCATGCGTTCGTGGGTGAAGACCGGCGTGACACCGGTCGACGTGGGCAAGGAGTAACCGGCGGCGAGACAGGCGGCTAGAGCCGCCAGGCCAGCAATTCGTCCGCCGCACGCAGGCGGGCGGAGAGCACCTTGGTGATGTTGCGATAGACCTTGAGGCCGATCTCGGGGCGCGAGTTGATGATCTGGTCGTTGATGCGGACCAGTACGCAATCGGAATCGGCGACGACGCTGGCGCTGCGCGCTTCGTTATCCGCCAGCGCCATTTCGCCGAAGCTGTCGGCGGGCATCAGGCGGGCGAGTTCGACCTGGCCGTCGCGGCCCGACTTGAGCACCTTGGCCTCGCCATTGAGGATGATGTACATGTGCGTGCCGACACTGCCTTCCTTGACGATATCGGCGCCCGGCGCGAAGGTGCATTTCTCGGAGTTGCCGAGCAGGTCGCTGATTTCCGCCGGGGTGAGCCCCTGAAAAGCCTTGACGTGCTCCGAAAGCTTGAACAGCAGGCGCTGCAGGTCGGTAAAGGTGAATTGCTCGCGGATCCAGTTCATCGCGCGATCATACCTGAAGTACGGTGAGGAGGTCCTGTTCGAGCCTGACCAGCGTGGCGGTCTGCGCCAGTTCCTTGCCGCTGATGAGGAACACGTCTTCGACGCGCTCGCCGAGCGTGGCGATCTTCGCCGTGTGCAGGGTGATGCCGTGCTGGCCCAGCACGCGGGCAATGGCATACAGGAGCCCGGGCCGGTCGGCGGCATTGATCGACATCAGGTACTGGTTGCCGCGCTCGTCGGCGCGAATATCCACTTCCGGCGTGACTGGAAAGTGGCGTACCTGCCGCGACAGGCGTCCACTGATCGCCGGGGGCAGCGGTCCCTGCTGGATGAGTTGCTCGACGATGTCGTGTTCGATCAGGCCGATCATGTCGCGATAGACCTGGGTCGCGTCGGAGGCGAACACCACGAAGCTGTCCAGCGCATAGCCATGACGCGTGGTGTGAATCTTGGCGTCCACGATGCTATAGCCGAGCCGGGCAAAGAAGCCGCAGAGGCGGGCAAACAGCAGGGCTTGGTCCTGCACGTAAACCATCACCTGCAAGCCTTCGCCCATCGGGTTGAGGCGCGCCTTTACCACCGGCTGCGCGCTGTCCGGTCGATGGTAGAGCACGCGTGTATGCCAGGCGATTTCATCGGCGGCGTGCCGCATGAAGTAGCCGGTGTCGAGATGGCTCCACAGCTCGACTTCGACGTCCGGACGCAGGCCGTGACGGCGCAGGATGCTTCGCGCTTCTTCCTGTCGCTCGGCGACACCCGTGAGCTGGAGCACTGCCGTGCCGCCGAGGACGCTGGCGGTCATGCGGAACAGGTCTTCAAGCAGTTTGCCTTTCCAGGCGTTCCACACTTTCGGGCTGGTGCCGCGAATGTCGGCCACCGTCAGCAGGTAGAGCGCGGTGAGCCGGCGCAGGTCGCCCACCATGCGGGCAAAGGCGAGGATGACCTCGGGATCGGCCAGATCCTGTTTTTGCGCCACGTGCGACATGGTCAGGTGCCGCTCGACGAGGAACACCACGAGTTCGGCATCGTCCCCCGTGATGCCGTGGTCGCGGCAAAAGCGCGCGGCGTCCTTCTTGCCGAGCTGGGAATGGTCGCCGCCGCGACCCTTGGCAATGTCGTGGAACAAGGTGGCGACATAGAGCAGCCAGCGATTCTCGAAGCCGGCCATCAGCCGCGAACAGAATGGGTACTCGTGGGCAAACTCGGGCTGGGCGAAGCGCCGCATATTGCGCATCACCTGCAGGATGTGCTGGTCGACGGTATAGACATGGAACAGGTCGTGCTGCATCTGGCCGACGATGTGGCCGAAGGCCGGCAGATAGCGGCCCAGGATGTCGTACTGATTCATGCGCCGCAGCGCGTGGATCAGGTGCGGTTGCTGGAACAACTGGAGAAACAGCTCACGGTTTTGCGGGTCGCGACGAAATTCGGTGTCGATGCAGCCCTGCGCCCGCCACAAGGCGCGCAAGGTGCGCGGCGTCATGCCCTTGAGCTCGGAACGCTGCATTTGCAGCAGGAAGCATTCGAGAATGGCGCGCGGAAAACGCTGGAAAATGTCTTCCTCGCGCACGTCGAGCTGCTCGCGCACCACCTGAAAGTACTCGTCGATGATGACCGGCGGCCCCTGCCGCGCCGGCAGCAGGCGGTCGGCCAGCACCTGCATCACCAGCGCATTGAGTTGCGTGACCAGCTTGGCATTCCGGTAGTAGCGCTGCATCAGCACTTCGGCCGCGCGTTTGGCATGAGTCGGGCCGATGCCCATGGCCAGGGCGAGTTTTTCCTGATGATCGAACAGCAGCTTGTCTTCGCGGCGACCGACGAGGACATGCAGTTCGATGCGCAAGTCGCGCAGCAGCCGGTCAACGCGTTTGAACTGGCTAACCTCGGATGCGGTGATCAGGCCCGCCTTTGCCAGTGACGGCCAGTCGTCGCCGATGCCCGCCGCGCGCGCCACCCATTGGATGACCTGCAAATCGCGGCGACCGCCGGGGCCTTCCTTGAAGTTGGGTTCGAGACTGTAGGGCGTGTCGCTGAACTTGGCGTAGCGCTCGGCCTGCTCCAGTTGTTTGGCCTTGAAGAAAACCGCAGGATGCAGCGCGGCCTTGTAACTCTGCTCGAAATCATCGTAGAGCGTACGCGTTCCGGCCAGATAGCGCGCTTCGAGCATCGCGGTTTCAACCGTGATGTCGCGATCGGCTTCGTCCAGGCACTGGTTGACGCTGCGCACACTGTGGCCGATGTCGAGTCCGATGTCCCACAGCAGGCCGATCAGTTGTTCAAGTTGCGGCGCTGCGCCTGATTTGCGGGACATGTGTTGTTCATCGGCCACCAGGATCAGCAGATCCACGTCGGAGCCGGGGTAGAGCTCGCCGCGTCCGTAGCCGCCGACGGCCGCCAGGGCGCAGTTTTCAGGCATGTCGAGCGCGGTCCAGATTTCCTGCAGCACGCTATCCACCAGCGCCGTGCGGTCGCTGAGCAGGGCGGCGCTATCCTTGTTTTCCCGCCAGGCGGCGGTCAGCGCCTGCTGTCCCGCGGTCAGCCGCTGTCTGGCGCGGGCGGCCAGTCGGCGCGGACCGCTCATGCTGTTGCGCTATGCCGCCGCGGACGTGACAGAAAACGAGTTGTCATGCTCAGGGATTGATCCGGATGTGAGGCGGGCACGGCGGGGTGCCCGCGGAGAGCGTCATTACCTCGACGCCGGTTTCAGTGACGCGGACGGTGTGCTCCCACTGGGCCGAAAGACTGTGATCCTTGGTGACGATGGTCCAGCCATCCGGCAGCTCGGAAATCGCCGCCTTGCCGGCGTTGATCATCGGTTCTATGGTGAATACCATGCCTGGCACCAGCAAGGGACCATCACTGGCCTTGCCATAGTGCAGCACCTGCGGTTCTTCGTGAAAATTGCGACCGATGCCATGGCCGCAGAACTCGCGCACCACGGAAAATCCGGCGCCTTCGGCATGTTTCTGGATCGCCGCGCCGACCACGCCCAGATGCACGCCAGGGCGCACTTGCGCGATGCCTGTCCACATGCATTCGTGGGTTATCGACACCAGCCGTCGGGCGAGAATCGACACCTCGCCGACGCAGAAGGTACGGCTGGTATCGCCGTGCCAGCCGTCCTTGATGGTGGTGATGTCGAGGTTGACGATATCGCCTTTCTTCAGCGTGCGGTCGTTGGGAATGCCGTGGCAAACCTGATGATTGACCGAGGCGCAGATCGATTTGGGGTAGGGCGTATAGCCCGGAGGCGCATAGTCGAGCGGCGCCGGAATGCAGCCCTGAACATTGACCATGTAGTCGTGACAGAGCCGATCCAGTTCTGCCGTGGTGATGCCCGGCTTGACCAGTGGCGCGATGTAATCGAGGACTTCACCCGCCAGGCGGCAGGCGGCCCGCATCTCGGCGATGTCTTGGGCGGTCTTTATGGAAATGGCCATGAATGATGGACGGGATTCGGAATCCGCATTTTACCCGCAGGCCGCCCGTGGCGGGCGCTGGACGCGGGAGCATGACGCAAAACCGCGCGGCGGTCGTCATCCCTTCCATCAGGGCATCCGAATGGATCGCAAAGTCGCGATACACCGGGCCAAGTATTCGCCATGACCGGGATTTTTTGCTAGGATTCGGCCATGCAAGCGGCGACAGTCGCTGCAATTCATAGTGCCGCCAGGCTGCGGATGCGGCAATCAGGCAGCAATACTCCCCGAGGAATCCATGAGCGAACACATTCACCACGTCACCGACAGCACTTTCAAAGCAGAAGTGCTCGACTCCGCTGTGCCCACCCTGGTCGACTTCTGGGCCGAGTGGTGCGGTCCATGCAAGATGATTGCGCCGATTCTCGAAGAGGTGGCCAAGGATTATTCCGGCAAGCTGCGCGTGGCCAAACTGAACATCGACGACAACCCAAAGACTCCCGGTGAATTCGGCATTCGCGGCATTCCGACGCTGCTTTTGTTCAAGGGTGGCAACGTCGAGGCGCAAAAAGTGGGCGCCCTGTCAAAGTCGCAACTTACCGCATTCATTGACAGCAATCTCTGATCCCGTTACATTCCGGCTCGGAGTCTGATTCCGGGCCGCTGACGAGCAAGACAGGCGCCCACTCTCTGGTGGCGCCGATTCGGTTCCCCTCCTGATTGAATTCTTTCCTGAATTCATCCTCTACATCCATCGGTTCCGGCGCTTCCGCCGGGATTTCTACGCAGGTAGTCCATGCACCTATCCGAGCTCAAAGCCCATCATGTCAGCCAACTGCTGGAGATGGCGGCCGCCAACAATATCGAAAACGCCAACCGGCTGCGCAAGCAGGAGCTGATTTATGCCCTGCTGAAAAACGAGGCCAAGAAAGGCGAAACGATCTTTGGCGACGGCGTCCTGGAAATCCTCCCCGATGGTTTCGGCTTCCTGCGCTCGCCCGAGGCGTCCTACCTCTCCAGCACTGATGACATTTATATAAGCCCGAGCCAGGTACGCCGCTTCAACCTGCATTCCGGCGACACCATTGAGGGCGAGATCCGCACACCCAAGGAAGGCGAACGGTATTTCGCGCTGGTCAAGGTGGATCGCGTCAATGGCGAGGGCCCGGAGGCGGCGAAACACAAAATTCTGTTCGAGAATCTGACGCCGCTGCATCCGACCAATCACATGCTGCTGGAACGCGACATCCGCAGCGAAGAAAACATCACCAGCCGCGTCATCGACATGATCGCGCCAATCGGCAAGGGCCAGCGCGGCCTGATCGTATCGCCGCCCAAGGCGGGCAAGACCGTGCTGATGCAGCACGTCGCCCACGCCATCACCACCAATCATCCCGATGTCACGCTGATCGTCCTGCTGATCGACGAGCGACCCGAAGAAGTGACCGAAATGTCCCGCACCGTCAAGGGCGAAGTGATCGCGTCTACCTTCGACGAACCGGCTACGCGTCACGTCCAGGTGGCGGAAATGGTCATCGAAAAGGCCAAGCGCCTGGTCGAGCACAAACGCGACGTGGTGATCCTGCTTGATTCCATCACCCGTCTGGCGCGCGCCTACAACACGGTGCAACCGGCTTCGGGCAAGGTGCTCACCGGCGGCGTCGATGCCAACGCCCTGCAAAAGCCCAAGCGCTTCTTCGGCGCCGCGCGCAATATCGAGGAAGGCGGCTCGCTGACCATCATCGCCACCGCGCTGATCGAAACCGGCTCGCGCATGGACGACGTGATCTACGAGGAATTCAAGGGCACCGGCAACATGGAAATCCACCTTGACCGCAAGATGGCGGAAAAGCGTGTCTATCCGGCGATCAACGTCAATCGTTCCGGCACCCGCCGCGAGGAACTTCTGCTGGTACCTGCCGTGCTGCAAAAGATGTGGATTCTGCGCAAGCTGCTGTACAACATGGACGATATGGAGGCCATGGAATTCCTGCTGGACAAGGTCAAGGCCACCAAGAACAACGCCGAGTTCTTCGACGCCATGCGCCAGCGCTGAAGTTCGGGAAAAAAACCGCGTTCGGCGTAGCATAATCACGGATGTGACCGCCTGATCCCCGCCCACTTTCATGGCAACAGAACCGACCTACTGCTACCACTGTCGCACGCATCATCCGCGAAATGAAATGCGCCTGATCGTGACCAAGACCGGCAAGCGCTGGCGCTGCATACGCAGCATCGAAGCCACGCAGCAAGGCCCGGAAGCGCGCGAGGCCTATGGTCGCCAGGTGTCCGAGATCAACAAGGCCGAGTCCAAGAGCCGGGCACAGCGGATGAACAATCTCCTTCAGGAAAAATAGGCCGCATGAAAGCCGCCGCTACCGGCAAGCTCGACCGCATCGTCGCCGATGCCCGCCGCGCGGCGGAAATTCGCGATCAAGGCTATCGCGAGCAGGCATTGAAAATCTACCCATGGATATGCGGTCGCTGCGCCCGCGAATTCACGCGCGCCAATCTGCGCGAGCTGACCGTGCACCACCGCGATCACAACCACGACAACAACCCGCCCGATGGCAGCAACTGGGAGCTGCTGTGCCTTTACTGCCACGACAATGAGCATCAGCGGCAGTTGGAAGCCGGGGGCAGCGCCACCGGAGTCGGCGCTGGCGGCACGGCGGCGACGCACTCGCCGTTTGCCAATCTCAAGGCGATGCTGGGCAAAGGGGACTAAACCAAAAGGGTTTTCGTCTTTCGACGGAAACCCTTGGTATCACATGGTCGGGGTGAAAGGATTCGAACCTTCGACATCTTGCTCCCAAAGCAAGCGCGCTACCGGGCTGCGCCACACCCCGAACCGGCGCGATTCTACAGAACCCGGTCTATCGCGGTCAATCGATCATTGCCGGTCCGTGTCAATAAACCACGACTTGCAGTAGTCCCCGGATTCGTTTATAAAGCCGGTTCTCCGAAAATACGGACATTCTGCAATGGCTGAAGATCTGCTGCACAAGAAGCAATTCCCGCCCTACCTTCCGAAGAAGGGCGAGGAGTACATGGGCAAGAAACAACTTGCCCACTTTCGCGCCATCATGGCCTCTCTCAAGGATGAATTGAGCGAGGACATCGAACGCACGGTGCATACCATGCAGGACGAGGCCACCGTGTTCGCCGATCCGAACGATCGCGCCAGCCAGGAATCCGACATCGCGCTGGAACTGCGCAACCGCGACCGCGAGCGCAAACTGATCAAGAAGATCGACGAGTCGATTGCCCGCATTGAAAGCGGCGACTACGGCTACTGCGATTCCTGCGGCGTCGAGATCGGCCTCAAGCGTCTTGAGGCACGTCCCACGGCCACGCTGTGCATCGACTGCAAGACCCTGGAAGAGCACCGCGAAAAACAGGTTGGAAAGTAATTCCAGCCTGTTTTCGGTGCAGGCTAACGTGAGCGTAGCGAACGTTAAGCGTAGCGGCCGAAGCCAAAAACAGGTTGGCAAGTAAGCCGCCAGTGGGCGCGCAAGCGCCGACCAACAAAAAAGGACGCCGCAGCGTCCTTTTTTGTTGCCTGCGGCAGAGACCTTATTGTTGCGCCGCCGGAGCGGGCGCTGCTGCTTCAACGGCGATGGCCTTCATCGACAGGCGCACGCGGCCCTTGTCGTCGGTTTCGATGACCTTGACCTTGACTATCTGGCCTTCCTTGAGGTAATCGGCGACGGCATTTACCCGCTCGGTGGCGATCTGCGAAATGTGCAGCAGGCCATCCTTGCCCGGCAGCAGGCTGACGATGGCGCCGAAATCGAGCAGGCGCAGCACCGTGCCTTCGTAGATGCGACCGACCTCGACCTCGGCGGTGATGTCCTCGATGCGCTTCTTGGCCACTTGCGCGGCATCGGCGTTCACCGACGAAATGGTGATCGAGCCGTCGTCCTCGATATCGATGACGCAGCCGGTTTCTTCGGTCAGCCCGCGAATCACCGCGCCGCCCTTGCCGATCACGTCGCGAATCTTTTCCGGGTTGATC
>Ga0209211_10000340_pt1 | contig 100934 bp, 104 predicted proteins | sample RifGroA2_FD_183992 | JGI IMG/M metagenome (GOLD analysis project Ga0209211, IMG submission 183992) | Groundwater microbial communities from Rifle, Colorado, USA - Groundwater A2 (SPAdes) (version 2) | ecosystem: Environmental > Aquatic > Deep subsurface > Groundwater | place: Rifle, Colorado...
CCGAAGTGAGCCTTTGCTGTCGTGGAATCCCACGTGTCTATTGGTTGCGGAGGCTAGATTTGAACTAACGACCTTTGGGTTATGAGCCCAACGAGCTACCAGGCTGCTCCACTCCGCGTCAAGACTTGAATTATAACCTATTCTGCTGCCGCTGCTGAAGAAACTTCAGAAACTTCTTCAGCGCGGTCCACCAATTCGACCAAGGCCATGGGCGCATTGTCACCCACGCGGAAGCCCATCTTCAGGATGCGGGTATAGCCACCGGGGCGGGCCTTGAAACGGGGACCCAGCACGTCAAACAACTTAGTCACGCTGTCGCGGTCGCGCAGGCGATCAAAGGCCAAACGGCGGTTGGCCACAGTGGCTTCTTTGGCCAAAGTAATCATGGGCTCCACAACGCGGCGCAACTCCTTGGCTTTGGGTACTGTGGTTTTGATGACTTCGTGTTCGATCAACGAGTTCATCATGTTGCGCAGCATTGCCAGGCGGTGCGAGCTTGTGCGATTGAGTTTACGTAGTCCGTGTCCGTGACGCATGGTAATTTTCCTTCAGTTTTATTAACGGGCAGCCGGATCAGGTACTGCCCGTGGCACGGAACCCCATGGGGGTTCGATTTGGTTTAACGCTTTTCCAGGGAAGCGGGAGGCCAGCTTTCCAGCTTCATTCCCAATGTCAAACCGCGAGAGGCCAACACTTCCTTGATTTCGTTGAGCGACTTGCGACCCAGGTTGGGAGTCTTGAGCAACTCGTTCTCGGTGCGCTGAATCAGGTCACCGATGTAATAGATGTTTTCGGCCTTCAGGCAGTTGGCGGAACGCACGGTCAATTCCAGCTCGTCCACGGGGCGCAGCAGAATCGGATCGAACTGCGTGTTGCCGCGCGGTGCAGGAGAGTCGAACGCAGCCAACTCGCTGCCTTCCAGCTGTGCAAACACAGCTAGCTGCTCCACCAGGATCTTGGCCGATGCGCGCACCGCGTCTTCAGCAGACACGGCACCATTGGTTTCGATCTCGACGACCAGCTTGTCCAAGTCGGTACGTTGTTCAACGCGCGCACTTTCCACTGTGTAGCTCACGCGCTTCACGGGAGAGAACGATGCGTCCAAAACGATGCGACCAATGGACTTGTTGGGTTCATCGGCGTAACGGCGCATGCTGCCGGGCACATAGCCGCGGCCTTTTTCAACCTTGATCTGCATGTCCAGTTTGCCGCCATGCGACAGCGTGGCAATCACGTGCTCAGGGTTGATGATTTCAACATCATGCGGAGTCTGGATGTCTGCGGCGGTCACAACACCGTCGGAGTCCTTGCGCAAGCTCAAGGTCACTTCTTCGCGGTTGTGGAGCTTGAACACCACACCCTTGAGGTTCAGAAGAATGTTCACGACATCTTCCTGCACACCGTCGATCGAAGAGTACTCATGCAGCACACCTGCGATGGTCACTTCGGTTGCTGCAAATCCAGGCATGGAAGACAAGAGCACACGCCGCAGGGCATTGCCAAGCGTATGGCCGTAGCCACGCTCAAACGGCTCCAGAGCGACTTTGGCGCGATTGACACCGGTCTGTTCAACGCTGATGGACTTGGGCTTCAGCAAACTATTTTGCATTCAAACTTCCTCTCAATACCCCCGACTCGTTACGTCAGTAAGGCTGGTGAAGCACCTACATCGCGGGACCCGCGACGTAGGAACGATTTCAACGACTCAGATGCTATTAGCGCGAATACAGTTCGACGATCAACGATTCGTTGATGTCGGCACCGAATTGGTCACGGTCGGGAACTGCCTTGAAAGTGCCTTCTGCCTTTTCGATGCTGACTTCCACCCAAGCAGGCATGCCGACTTGTTGGGCCAACTGCAGGGCTTCGACAATGCGGTTCTGCTTCTTAGACTTGTCGCGCACGGCGATCACGTCACCAGCCTTGACCATGTACGAAGGAATGTTCACGGATTGGCCGTTCACAGTCAGCGCCTTGTGGGAGACCAATTGGCGTGCTTCGGCACGTGTGGAGCCAAAGCCCATGCGGTACACCACGTTGTCCAGACGCGATTCCAGCAGGAACATCAGGTTGGCACCGGTGTTGCCCTTGCGGCGGTCGGCTTCTGCAAAGTAGCGACGGAACTGACGCTCCAGCACGCCGTACATGCGTTTGACTTTTTGCTTTTCGCGCAGTTGCAGGCCGTAGTCGGAGGTACGGGCACCCGAAGTGCGTCCGTGCTGACCTGGCTTGGAGTCGAATTTGGCCTTGTCACCAATGGAGCGACGTGCGCTCTTCAGGAACAGGTCCGTGCCTTCGCGGCGGGAGAGTTTGGCCTTGGGGCCGAGATAGCGTGCCACTTGAACTTCCTTTTATGTCATCTGCCGCATACAAATGCGGGAGCCGTCAACGGAAGTTGACGGCGGTGGGCTTGTTGATAAATTAAATGCGGCGGCGCTTTTGAGGGCGGCAACCGTTGTGCGGCACGGGCGTCACATCAGCAATCATGTTGATGCGAATACCCAGTGCTGCCAAGGCGCGAACCGAGGATTCGCGACCAGGACCGGGGCCTTTGATCTCGACGTCGAGGTTCTTGATACCTTGCTCCAAGGCTGCTCGTCCAGCCACTTCGGATGCTACCTGGGCAGCAAACGGTGTGGATTTACGCGAACCCTTGAAACCTTGACCACCGGAAGAAGCCCAGGACAAAGCATTTCCTTGGCGATCGGTGATGGTAATGATGGTGTTGTTAAACGACGCATGCACGTGTGCGATACCGTCCGCAACGTTCTTGCGAACCTTCTTGCGAACACGCTGTGCAGCGCTATTGGAGGGAGCTTTTGCCATGTTGGTTTATCCCAATTATTTCTTCAAGGACGCAGCAGCCTTACGCGGGCCTTTGCGGGTACGTGCGTTCGTGCGAGTGCGTTGCCCACGCATGGGCAAGCCACGACGATGGCGGAAGCCGCGATAGCAACCAATATCCATCAAACGCTTGATGTTCATGGTTGTTTCACGACGCAAATCACCCTCAATTGTAAACTGAGCGATTTGGTCGCGAATTTTCTCCAAATCACCATCAGTCAAGTCTTTGACTTTTTTGGAGTAAGCAATGCCGCAAGCTTCGCAAATTTTGCGTGCGCGGGTGCGACCGATGCCAAAAATAGCTGTCAAGCCAATTTCGGAATGCTGATGCGGCGGAATGTTGATGCCAGCGATACGTGCCATTTTCGTCCTCTAAAACTCTTGCAATTAACCCTGACGCTGCTTGTGACGTGGATCTGTACAGATCACACGCACAACGCCCTTGCGACGGATAATTTTGCAGTTACGGCAAATTTTCTTGACCGAAGCCGAAACTTTCATATTTCTCTCCTAAAACTCTTCGCCCCGTTCCGACTTTGAATCGCGCGGAACATGCGCTGTTACTTTCGTTCTAAACACAATGTGCACACGATAGAAACCGTGCGACTTGATCTATCTTCAAGAAGCCTTGAAGTTCGCCTTCTTTAGCAGTGACTCATATTGCTGCGACATCATGTAGTTCTGAACTTGAGCCATGAAATCCATGGTTACCACCACAATGATCAATAGCGAAGTGCCACCGAAGTAGAACGGAACGTTGTACTTCAAGATCAAAAACTCGGGCAACAGACATACAAAGGTGATGTAAATCGCACCAGCCAATGTCAGGCGGAGCAGTATTTTATCGATGTATTTGGCTGTCTGATCACCAGGCCGAATTCCCGGGATGAACGCGCCGCTCTTTTTCAAGTTATCGGCAGTCTCACGGCTGTTAAAGACCAAGGCCGTGTAGAAAAAACAAAAAAATACAATCGCCGCCGCGTACAACATCACATAGACCGGCTGACCTGGACTCAGTGTGCTGGAGATATCTTTTAGCCAGCGCATGGAGTCTCCGGCACTGAACCAATTTGCAATGGTTGCAGGCAGCAAGATGATCGACGAAGCAAAGATCGGAGGAATCACGCCCGCCATATTGAGCTTCAAGGGCAGATGAGACGACTGTCCACCATAGACCTTGTTACCCACCTGGCGACGCGCATAGTTCACCAATATCTTGCGTTGACCACGCTCAACAAATACTACAAAGTAGGTAACCAACGCTACCAAAACAACGATCAACAACGCCACGATGATGCTCATCGAACCGGTGCGAACCAACTCCAACAAACCACCCACAGCATTGGGCAGACCTGCAGCAATACCGCCAAAGATCAGAATCGAAATTCCGTTGCCCAAACCGCGCTCAGTAATCTGCTCGCCCAACCACATCAAAAACATGGTACCGGCGGTCAAGGTCACAACTGTCGTCATCCGGAAGCCGAAGCCAGGGGCAATAACCAAGCCAGCAGAAGCCTCCAGCGCCATGGCAATACCCAAGGATTGGAACAGTGCCAAACCAAGCGTTCCATAGCGGGTGTACTGCGTAATCTTACGACGGCCTGCTTCGCCTTCTTTCTTCAGTTGCTCAAACGCCGGCAAGACGTATGTCAACAACTGCATCACGATGGAGGCCGAAATGTACGGCATGATCCCCAGCGCAAAAATCGTAAAGCGAGAAAGCGCACCACCAGAGAACATATTGAACAAGCTCAATATGCCGCCTTGCTGACCCTTGAACAGCTGCTGGAGCTGCGCAGGATCAATGCCAGGCACAGGAATGTGTGCGCCCAGGCGGTAAACCACCAGAGCGAGCAGCAAAAAGACAAGTCGACGACGCAAGTCGCCGAACTTACCTGTTTTTGCTGTGTGAGCCGCGTTTGTTGCCACTTGCTAACTTTCGCCTAAGCAAACTTACGCAACGCTTCCGCCAGCTGCTTCAATCGCAGCTTTGGCACCAGCGGTTGCACCAATACCATTGAGCTTGACAGCCTTGGCAATCGCGCCGGTATTGATGACCTTCACGACCTTGGCCAATTGACCTACGAGACCTGCTTGCTTAAGCGACAACAGATCCACTTCAGCCGCGCCCAGCGCTTCCAGAGCCGTCAAGGTGATTTCTGCATTGAACTGCAGCAAGTGCGACTTGAAGCCACGCTTGGGCAAACGACGATGCATAGGCATCTGACCGCCTTCAAAGCCAACCTTGTGGTAGCCGCCCGAACGGGACTTTTGACCTTTGTGACCACGGCCGGCGGTTTTACCCAGACCGGAACCGATACCACGGCCGACGCGACGCTTCGCGTGCTTTGCACCCTCTGCGGGCTTGATGTTATTGAGTTCCATCATCAACCTTTAGAGCACTTTGACCAGGTAGCTGATCTTGTTGATCATTCCGCGCACAGCCGGTGTGTCTTGCAACTCACTGGTACTGTTGAGCTTGCGCAGACCCAAACCACGCACAGTTGCACGGTGGGATTCTTTTGTACCAATTGGGCTACGCACCAATTGGATCTTCACAGTTTGTTGTGTTGTCATTTTGAATTCCTCGATTAGGCGAAGATTTCTTCAACAGTCTTGCCGCGTTTGGCTGCAACTTCCGACGGTGTTGTAGACACAGACAGGGCATCCAAAGTGGCACGAACCATGTTGTAGGGGTTGGAAGAACCATGGCTCTTGGCCACGATGTCAGTAATACCAACCACTTCAAACACTGCGCGCATAGGACCGCCAGCGATGATGCCGGTACCCTTGGGAGCTGGCGCCATCATGACACTGGCCGCGCCGTGGTGGCCCATCACTTTGTGGTGAATGGTGCCGTTTTTCAAGGAGACCTTGAGCATGTTGCGACGGGCCTCTTCCATAGCCTTCTGCACTGCTGCAGGGACTTCTTTGGATTTGCCTTTACCCATACCAATGCGACCATCGCCATCACCCACCACGGTCAAAGCAGCGAAACCGAGAATACGGCCGCCCTTTACCACTTTGGTGACGCGATTGATCGCGATCATCTTCTCGCGCAGACCGTCCTCAGGACCCTCGGCCTTACCTTGCATTTTTGCTTGAACTTTAGCCATCTTTATTTCCGATCTGCTTAGAACTGCAAGCCAGCTTCACGCGCGGCATCTGCCAACGCCTTGACGCGACCATGGTAGGCGAATCCGGAGCGATCGAACGCGACCTTCTCCACACCCACTGCCTTGGCTTTTTCAGCCACGCGCTTGCCAATGATCTGGGCTGCGGCGACGTTGCCGCCCTTGCCTGCTGCACCCAGGGACTTGCGCACTTCTGCTTCTGCAGTGGATGCACTTGCCAGCACCTTGCCGCCGTCGCCAGAGATAACGCTGGCGTAGATGTGCAGATTGGTGCGTGTCACTGTCAAACGTGCCACGCCTTGCGTTGCAATGCGGATACGGGTTTGACGGGCTCTGCGAAGACGCTGCTCTTTTTTGGTCAACATGTTGCAGCTCCTTATTTCTTCTTGGTTTCTTTGATCGTGATCTTCTCATCCGCATAGCGGATGCCCTTGCCCTTGTAAGGCTCAGGAGGACGAATCGCACGAATCTCGGCTGCAATCTGGCCAACACGTTGGCGATCAGCACCCTTGATCAAGATTTCGGTGGGCGTGGGGGTAGCCACGGTGATACCAACAGGCATATCCAGGTTGACTGGGTGGGAGTACCCCACAGCCAAGTTCAACTTGTTGCCGGACGCTTGTGCTTTGTAACCCACACCAATCAGGGTCAGCTTGCGCTCAAAACCCTTGGTCACACCAACCACCATGTTGTTGACCAACTGGCGGAAAGTACCGGTCATTGCGTCAGCTTCACGGGATTCATTGGCGGGCTGGAAGCTGAGCTTGCCAGCGTCATTAGCGATTTTCACCAGGCTGTTTTGAGCCAACTGCAGAGAGCCGCCAGTACCCTTCACGCTGATTTGATCAGCCTTGATGGACACCTCGACACCCGCAGGGATGGTGACAGGAAGTTTGCCTACACGGGACATTGTTTATTACTCCTCAATGTAGTGTTAAGCGACGTAGCACAGCACTTCGCCACCGACACCGGAGGCACGCGCTTTGCGATCAGTCATAACACCCTTGGGGGTGGTCACGATAGCGACACCGAGTCCATTTTGGACTTGCGGAATTGCTTCGCTACCACGGTACACGCGCAGGCCGGGACGGCTTACACGCTCAATACGTTCGATCACTGGGCGACCGGCGTAATATTTCAAGGCGATTTCGAGTTCAGCCTTTCCACCTTCGGTAGAAACTTTGAAGCCGTCAATGTAGCCTTCGTCTTTCAACACTTGGGCAATGGCAATCTTCACTTTGGAAGAAGGCACCGAGACAGTCGTCTTGGCAACCATTTGTGCATTGCGAATGCGTGTCAACAGGTCGGCGATGGGATCACTCATACTCATGTTCAGTTCTCCTATCGCTTACCAGCTGGCCTTGACAATGCCGGGAATCTCACCGGCAAAAGCCATTTCACGGATCTTCGCACGAGCCAGACCGAAGTGCTGGAACGTTCCACGGGGACGACCCGTAATGGAGCAGCGGTTACGCTGGCGTGTGGGGTTTGCGTTGCGGGGCAACTTTTGCAGACCCAAACGGGCTGCTGCGCGCTCTTCGTCAGAACGCTTTGCATCACCTGCGACAGCCTTCAGTTCCGCGTATTTCTTCGCGTACTTGGCAGCCAGCTGATCACGCTTCAGCTCGCGCTGGATTAAAGCCATTTTTGCCATAGGTGACCTCAGTTCTTGAACGGAAAGCGGAAACCAGCGAGCAGCGCCTTGCACTCTTCGTCGGTCTTGGCCGTTGTGGTGATACTGATATTGAGGCCGCGCAAGGCATCAACCTTGTCGTATTCAATTTCAGGAAAAATGATCTGCTCTTTGACGCCGATGTTGTAGTTACCACGGCCATCGAACGCACGACCAGAAATACCACGGAAGTCGCGAACACGGGGCAAAGCCACCGTCACGAAACGATCCAGGAATTCATACATCTGAACGCCACGCAAAGTCACCATGCAGCCAATAGCCTGGTTTTCGCGGATTTTGAAACCAGCGATAGCTTTCTTGGACTTGGTCACCACAGGCTTTTGGCCTGCAATTTTGGTCAGGTCGCTGACAGCGTTATCCATAACCTTCTTGTCGGCAACCGCTTCGCTCACACCCATGTTCAGAGTGATCTTGGTCAAACGGGGCACTTGCATGGGCGAGGTGTAGCCAAACTTGGCTGTCAGCTCAGCTGCCACTTTTTCGCGGTAGTGTTGTTGGAGACGTGCCATGGTTATGCCACCTTGATTTCTTCGCCGCTGGATTTGTAAACGCGAACACGCTTACCATCCGCCAGCACCTTGATACCAACACGGTCAGCCTTGCCAGTCGCAGCATTGAAGATTGCCACGTTGGATTGGTGAATGGGCATGGTCTTTTCAACGATGCCGCCGGTTGTGCCCTTCATGGGATTTGGCTTGGTGTGTTTTTTCACCAAGTTAATACCATCAACGACCACGTGAGAGTCGTCTTTGCGCAAGGAGATCACTCCGCGCTTACCCTTATCGCGACCTGCGATAACGATGACTTCGTCGCCTTTGCGAATCTTGTTCATGGCGGGTCCTTACAAAACTTCAGGAGCCAGAGACACGATCTTCATGAACTTTTCAGTGCGCAGTTCGCGGGTCACTGGTCCAAAGATGCGGGTGCCGATAGGCTCCAACTTGGCGTTGAGCAACACTGCAGCGTTGCCGTCGAATTTCACCAAAGAACCGTCGCCACGGCGGATGCCCTTGGCAGTACGAACCACCACAGCACTGTAAACCTCGCCTTTTTTGACGCGGCCACGGGGAGCGGCTTCTTTGATGCTAACTTTGATGATGTCGCCAACACTTGCATAGCGACGCTTAGAACCACCCAGCACCTTGATGCACAGGACGGACTTAGCGCCAGTGTTGTCAGCGACTTCCAATCGAGATTCAGTTTGGATCATTTCAATATTCCCAACTTGCACCAGAAGATTGCACTTGCCACTACGGCAAAAACAACCAACCAGTCAGTCTTGGGCCCGCTGTCTGCAGCACAAACCACTCATGCTGCATTCATTTGGGCAGAACCTTCATACTTTTTCAAGCGAAGCCCACGATTGTGCCTGCTCTTCTTCCGGTCGTCAACACCTTTTTACTCAAGAAAGTAAATATTGTTGTCCCAACGCCCTGAATTCCTCCACCTGGGGCGGCAATCCAGTCTCCTCCAGCAGGATTTCTCCCACACGCGGAGCCAAACCCAAGGCCAAAGCGGCATCCAGAAATAAAAGCCGCGACCGGCGGGCAAGTACATCCTCAACCGTCAGTGCATATTCGTGGCGCGCGGCAAACCGCACCATACCCTCGGTCAGGCCAGGCGCCAGCACGTTCCCTGCGCCCGGCATCTGCGCCACCAGATTCTGCTCATCACCATAACTTGGCAAGCCCGGTGGCAAGCAGATGGACTGCGCCGCAGGGCCGCCCTGCATGGCCCCCACCAGCTTGAGATGCACCGTCGCGCCGCCCGGACGCCGAGGCAGCAGCTGCTTTTCTGCGCACTTTTCAAGCACATCCTCAGCCATGGCCCGGTAAGTGGTCCATTTGCCACCAGTCACCGTAACCAGCCCACTGCGACTGACCAACACCGTGTGCTCCCGGCTGATACCCTTGGTGCTGTTGCCATCGTCATCCTGAGGTTTCACCAGCGGCCGCAGGCCCACCCAAATGCTTTTGACATCAGCACGCGTAGGAGACCGCCGCAGGTAACGGGCGGATTCGGTCAGGATGAACTCGATTTCCTCTTCAAAGGCCAAAGGCTCGCGCGCGAGGTCGTCGCGCGGCGTATCCGTGGTCCCCAAAATCACCTTTCCCAGCCACGGCACGGCAAACAACACCCGGCCATCAGCCGTTTTGGGCACCATGAGAGCCGTATCACCGCCCAGGAACTCCCGGTCCACAACAATGTGAACACCCTGGCTCGGAGCCACCATCGGTTTGGTGGGTTTGCGGCCGTCCCCGGCATTGGCTGCACCATCTTTTTGCCGCAACGCATCCACCCACACGCCCGTGGCATTGACCACGCAGCGCGCTTTTACGGAGTATTGCCGGCCAGTCAGGGTGTCTTCGCAGAGGACACCCTGCACCTTGTTATCTATATAGATGAGGTCCGCCGCCCGACAGTAATTGACCAACAGCGCCCCTTTGGTAGCCGCTGTACGGGCCAGGGCCAAGGCGAGGCGGGCGTCATTGAATTGCCCATCCCAGTACTTCACCCCGCCCTTGAGCCCTTGGACTCGGGCCGTAGGCAGCAACTTCAAGGTGGCATCTCGCCCAAGAAACTGGGTTTTCCCCAGACCGGCCTTGCCCGCCAAGGCGTCATACGCGAGCAAGCCGGCACCATAAAACGGGGTTTCCCACCATTGGTAAGACGGCATCACAAAAGGGAGCGGCTGCGCCAGGTGGGGTGCGTTATTCAAGAGCGTGGTTCGCTCATGCAGCGCTTCGCGTACCAGGGAAATATTGCCCTGTGCCAGGTAGCGTACCCCGCCGTGCACCAATTTGGTGGCGCGTGATGAGGTGCCTTTGGCAAAGTCATGCGACTCCACCAGCACCACACTGAACCCGCGTGCGGCGGCATCCAAGGCGACGCCCAAGCCAGTCGCGCCGCCGCCGACGACCGCTATGTCGTACGTATTGTCTTGCGCCAAGCGGGCGATCAGGTCTTCACGCTGGGTGGGGAGGGCGCGCACATCAATGGCCATATGTCTTTTCTAAATGCGCGGCGGTCGAGCGCACCGCTCGCCCCCCGCTGAGAGAACCTTGTGAAGAGCTGCCACATAGAAAGTTCCTGTGCGGCAGCTCTTTCACGATTCGCGAATCAGCGAACCTTACCGTTTTTCCATGCGTTCAACAAAGTGTCGTAAGCAATGGTTTCACCCTTGGGCTTTTCGTTGGCGAGCTTCTTCCACGGCGCACCCTTGTCGCTCAGCCACTTGTCGGGGCTGCTCTTGGCATTGAGCTTGGGCGGGCAAACTGCCATACCAGCACGCTCCAGGCGCCCCATCACGTTGTCCATTTCTTCGGCCAAGTTGTCCATAGCAGCTTGCGGGGTTTTCTCACCCGTCACCGCCACGGCCACATTCTTCCACCACAGCTGAGCCAGCTTAGGGTAGTCAGGCACGTTGGTACCTGTAGGGGTCCATGCCACGCGCGCTGGGCTGCGGTAGAACTCCACCAGACCGCCCAGCTTGGGTGCCATGTCCGTCATCGCCTTGGACTGGATGTCGGACTCGCGAATAGGCGTCAAGCCCACGATGGTCTTCTTCAGCGAAGTTGTCTTGGCCGTCACAAACTGCGCGTACAACCAAGCGGCTGCCACCTTGTTCGCATCGTGGTCCTTGAAGAAGGTCCAGGAGCCTACGTCCTGGTAGCCGTTCTGCATGCCTTGCTTCCAGTACGGGCCATTGGGGCCAGGGGCCATGCGCCACTTGGGCGTGCCATCGGCATTCACCACGGGCAAACCGGGCTTGATCATGTCTGCGGTGAAAGCGGTGTACCAGAAGATCTGCTGGGCGATCTGGCCCTGTGCAGGAACGGGTCCGGCTTCGCCAAAGGTCATGCCAATGGCCTCTTTCGGCGAGTACTTCTTCATCCAGTCGATGTACTTGGTGAGCGCGTACACAGCGGCAGGCGAGTTGGTAGCACCACCACGAGACACCGATGCCCCCTGGGGCGTACAGCCATCGGCAGATGCGCGGATACCCCACTCATCGACAGGACGGCCATTGGGAATGCCTACGTCTGCCGTACCGGCCATGGACAACCAGGCATCCGTGAAACGCCAGCCCAGGGAAGGATCTTTCTTGCCGTAATCCATGTGTCCATAAATTGGCTTGCCGTCGATGGTCTTCACGTCTTCGCTGAAGAAGGCGGCGATATCCTCGTAGGCACTCCAGTTCAAGGGCACGCCCAGGTCGTAACCGTACTTGGCTTTGAACTTGGCTTTCAGTTCGGGTTTTTCAAACAAATCGGCACGGAACCAGTACAGGTTGGCGAACTGTTGGTCAGGCAACTGGTACAACTTCTTGTCGGGACCGGACGTGAAGCTGGTACCGATGAAATCCTTGATATCCAGGCCAGGATTGGTCCACTCTTTGCCAGAGCCCGCCATGTAATCGGTCAGATTCATGATCTTGCCGTAGCGGTAGTGGGTACCGATCAGGTCGGAATCCGTGATCCAGCCGTCGTAAATGGACTTGCCAGATTGCATGGAAGTCTGCAGCTTCTCAACCACATCACCTTCGCCGATCAGGTCGTGCTTGACCTTGATGCCGGTAATTTCTTCAAAGGCCTTCGCCAATGTTTTGGACTCGTATTCATGAGTCGTAATCGTCTCGGACACCACCGAAATTTCCTTCACGCCCTTGCCTTGCAGTTTTTGGGCGGCGTCAATAAACCACTTCATCTCGGCGGTTTGTTGTGCCTTGCTCAAGGTGGAAGGCTGAAACTCGCTGTCAATCCACTTCTTGGCCGACGCCTCATCGGCCCACCCTTGTGTTCCCACGGCGCAAGCCATGGCAACAGCCAGTACGGAATATTTCAATTTCATTGTCAATCTCCTCGGTCTAATAAGCCCCTGTTTGAACACATGGTGCGGCCCCAGGGGAGATAGGCCGAACCTTTCGACATGCCCTCAACCCTTGCGCATCACCAGTCCCAGCAGAGCCATGGACAGCACAAAACTGATCCAGATCGAGGGCTCGGATTCCAGGCCCATCCACTCGACCAAACGACCACTGATGCCCACAAACGCCAGGTTCACATAGGCCGCACTCAACAGCCCCACAAACAGTCGATCTCCCCGGGTGGTCTCCATGGGCAGAAAACCCTTGCGTGACAGGGTGGGCGATTTGATCTCCCACACGGTCATACCCACCAGCATCAGTGCAATGCAGCAAAAAAATACGGCCACGGGTGTGGTCCACGCCATCCAATCAAACATCGTGCGCTCCTCTCAAACACGGCCCATCGCGAAACCCTTCGCGATGTAATTGCGGACAAACCAGATGACGATGGCGCCGGGCACGATGGTCAACACCCCCGCCGCGGCCAGCGTCGCCCAATCCATGCCCGAGGCAGACACCGTGCGGGTCATGGTGGCGGCAATCGGCTTGGCATTCACACTGGTCAGTGTGCGGGCCAGCAAGAGCTCCACCCAGCTGAACATGAAGCAGAAGAACGCTGCCACGCCCACACCGGCCTTGATCAGCGGGATGTAGATGCGGATGAAGAAGCGCGGGAACGAGTAGCCGTCGATGTAAGCGGTCTCATCGATCTCGCGCGGAATTCCGCTCATGAAACCTTCCAGAATCCACACCGCCAGCGGCACGTTGAACAACAGGTGCACCAACGCTACGGCAATGTGCGTGTCCATCAACCCGACCGAGGTGTAAAGCTGGAAGAACGGCAGCAGAAACACTGCGGGCGGCGTCATCCGGTTGGTCAGCAGCCAGAAGAACACATGCTTGTCGCCCAGAAAGCTGTAGCGCGAAAACGCATAGGCTGCGGGCAGGGCCACCGTCAGGGAGATGACCGTGTTGATGCCCACATAGATCAGGCTGTTGATGTAGCCCGAGTACCAGGCCGGGTCTGTCAGGATGGTCTTGTAGTTGTCCCACGTGAAGTGGTCCGGGAACAACGTGAAGCCCGCAAGAATTTCGTTGTTCGTCTTGAACGACATGTTGACCATCCAGTAGATGGGCAGCAGCGCAAACACGATGTACGCCAGCATGAACAGCGAGCGTTTCTGGAATTTTGGCTTAGTCATGGCCACCCTCCTTGGCCTGGGTGCCGACGCGCTGCATCCAGTTGTACAAAATAAAGCACATCAACAAAATGATCAGGAAATAGATCAGCGAGAACGCAGCGGCGGGCCCCAGGTCAAACTGGCCCACAGCCTTTTGCGTGAGGAACTGCGACAGGAAGGTGGTGGAATTGCCCGGGCCGCCACCGGTGAGCACAAAGGGCTCGGTGTAGATCATGAAACTGTCCATGAAGCGCAGCAGCACCGCGATCATCAACACCCCCCGCATCTTGGGCAGCTGCACATAACGGAACACATCGAGCTTGCTGGCGCCGTCAATGCTGGCGGCTTGGTAGTAGGCGTCGGGAATCGAGCGCAAACCGGCATAACCCAACAGCGCCACCAGCGGCGTCCAGTGCCACACATCCATCAGCAGCACGGTGAGCCAGGCGTGGGCCGCATTGCCGGTGTAGCTGTATTCAATGCCCAGGCCTTGCAAGGCAGCGCCCATGAGGCCAATGTCAGTGCGTCCAAAAATCTGCCAGATGGTGCCCACCACGTTCCAGGGGATCAGCAGCGAGAGCGACACGATCACCAACGCGGCCGATGACTTCCAGCCCTGTGCGGGCATGGACAGCGCCAACAAAATACCCAAGGGCAGCTCTACGGCCAGCACGGCAAACGAGTAGGTGATCTGGCGTAAGAGCGCGCCATGCAACTCTTCGTCGCGCATGATGGCGGCAAACCATTCAGTGCCCACAAACACGCGGCGCTCGGGCGAAATGATGTCCTGGACCGAGTAGTTCACCACCACCATGAGCGGCAGGATGGCGGAGAACGCCACGCACAGCAGCACAGGCAGAATCAAAAACCAGGCCTTCTGGTTGACCGGTTTGGTCGTCGTACTCATGCCACGATCTCCTCGTTTTGGTAGAAGCAGGTGTGTTCGCCCACCACCTGCAGCCATACGTTGTCACCCACGGCAAGCTGCGCGGCATCGGCTGCCAGGCGCGCCTTGATGGTGTGTCCTTCGCGGGCCGCACTGACAATCACATGTGTCCCCACGTCCTGCACCTGGGTCACGGTCATGGGCAAAGCCCCTTCGGACTTCGCTGCAGCCAGACTCACGTACTCCGGGCGAACACCCAGCTTGAACTCCCCATTGGCCAAGGGCCGGGAGCGCGGCAATGCCACCACGGCACCGGCGGTATGAAAGTCACCATCGGCATTGCGCCCTGGCAGAAAGTTCATGCCCGGAGAGCCAATGAAGTGGCCCACAAAGGTATGGCTGGGTCGTTCGAACAAATCGGCCGCCGAACCCACTTGCACGGCACGGCCACGCGTCATCACCACCACCTGCTCGGCAAAGGTCAGCGCCTCCACCTGGTCGTGGGTCACGTAGATCAGTGTGAGTTTGAGCTCATGGTGAATCTGCTTGAGCTTGCGACGCAGTTGCCACTTCAGGTGCGGGTCGATCACGGTGAGCGGCTCATCAAACAGCACGGCCGACACATCAGGGCGCACCAGGCCGCGGCCCAACGAGATCTTTTGCTTGGCATCCGCTGCCAGCCCCGCGGCGCGCTGGTTGAGCTGGCCACTCATCTCCAGCATCTCCGCAATCACGCCCACGCGCTTCTTGATCTGATCGGCCGGCATCTTGCGGTTGCGCAGGGGAAAGGCCAGGTTCTCAGCCACCGTCATGGTGTCGTAGATCACCGGAAACTGGAACACCTGCGCGATGTTGCGTTGCTGCGGTGTAGCGTGGGTCACGTCTTTTCCGTCAAAGCGCACCACGCCCTGCGAAGGGGTAACCAAGCCCGACATGATGTTGAGCAAGGTGGTCTTGCCGCAGCCCGAGGGGCCCAGCAAGGCGTAGGCGCCACCGTCTTCAAAGGTCATTTTGAGCGGCAGCAGTGCGTAGTCGCTGTCCTGCTGCGGGTTGGCCCGGTAGGCATGGGCCAGGTCAAGTTCTATGCGTGCCATATCAGCGTCCTTTGCCGCGCACGGGGGCCAGCAGCAACATGCCCTGCGCGTCGAACACGTAGACCTGCGCAGGGTTGAAGAAGAAAGTGCAAGGCTGCCCCAGGTCGAAGTGATGCACACCGGTCAGCTGCGCCACCAGCTCCCCCAGCGGCGTCTCAAAGTGCACAAAGGTGTCGGTGCCCGAGATTTCGGCCAGCTCCACCGTGCCCACCAGCGTGACATCCCCTTCCTGGGCGCGCACGCGCAGCGCACTGGCGCGCATGCCAACCGTCAGGGAGGCCGACTTGGTCGGTGGCAAAGCCAGCGGCAACAAAGGTCCCTGGGCCATTTGCACACCCATAGGGGCCACACTGGCGGCCAACAGGTTCATGGGCGGGTCGCTGAAGGCGCGCGCCACCCGAATGGACTGGGGGGCGTGGAACACCTCGGCCGTGGGGCCGTACTGCAGCAGTTCGCCCGCATCCAGCACCGCGGTGTAGCCCCCCAGCAGCAGGGCTTCGCCAGGTTCGGTCGTCGCGTAGATCACCGTAGAGTCACCGGCGGCAAACAGGGCCGTCAGCTCATCGCGCAACTCCTCGCGCAGCTTGTAATCCAGGTTCACCAGGGGTTCGTCCAGCAACATCAGCGGCGCCCCCTTGGCCAGCGCACGGGCCAGGGCCACGCGCTGCTGCTGGCCGCCCGACAGCTCGGCCGGGTAACGGTCCAGAAACATCTCGATGTGCAGCTTGGCGGCCAGTTCGTGCACGCGCTGCTCGACATTCTTTTCTCCGCGCAGCTTCAGCGGTGAGGCAATGTTGTCGCGCACCTTCAGCGAGGGGTAGTTGATGAACTGCTGGTAGACCATGGCCACGTTGCGCGCACGCACCGGCACCCCGGTGACATCCACACCGTCCACCCGCACTTGGCCGGCAGTGGGTGTGTCCAGCCCCGCCATGACACGCATCAGGCTGGTCTTGCCAGCTTGGGTGGCGCCCAACAGCACTGTCACCGCGCCACTGCGCGGCGCTAGGCTCATGTCGTACAGCCAAGTTTGCGGCCCTACTTTTTTGCTGATGCCTTCCAAAGTCAACTGCATCACGCCACCTTTTCTTGTTGCATTAAGAACCCAGATGAATTTTCGAATTCGAGAATTATTGTTCGTTTCGATTCGTTTTATCTCGGTAGTAACCCTATAAATATTCCTTTTGATTCGTTTTACAGTCTGGCCGTCCCGGCGATTCGGGGTACAAACACACCATGCAACCCAATCCCCGACAACTCACCCTGCTCTCCGTCGTCCAGGCGCAAGGCTCCGTCACCGTGGAGCAGCTGGCTGAAACTTTGGGCGTGACCCTGCAGACCGTGCGGCGTGACGTGCAGCGCCTGGCCGACGAGGGCCTGCTGGCGCGCTTTCACGGGGGTGTGCGCGTGCCCAGCTCTACCACCGAGAACATTGCCCACCAGCAGCGCGAAAGCCTGAATGCCGACGGCAAGTCACGCATTGCACGCGCTGTGGCCGCGGCCGTGCCCAATGACTGCTCGCTGATCCTCAACATCGGCACCACCACCGAGGCCATTGCCCGTGCCCTGCTGCACCACAGCGGCCTGCGCGTGATCACCAACAACCTGAACGTGGCCAGCATCCTGAGCACCAATCCGAAGTGCGAAGTCATCGTGGTGGGCGGCGTGGTGCGCGGGCGCGACCAGGGCATCGTGGGCGAAGCGGCGGTGGACTTCATTCGCCAGTTCAAGGTGGACTTGGCGCTGATCGGCATCTCCGGCATCGAGGCCGATGGCACGCTGCGTGACTACGACTACCGCGAGGTGAAGGTGGCGCAAACCATCATCTCGCATGCGCGCGAAGTCTGGCTGGCAGCCGACATCAGCAAGTTCAACCGCCCGGCCATGGTGGAAGTGGCCACGCTGTCGCAGATCGACCGGCTGTTCACCGACGCACCACCACCCGAACCCTTTGCCGCCCTGCTGACCGACGCCCAGGTACGCCTGGATGTGGCCCTTCCCTGATTAATTGAAGTCCTGATTGCCATGACCTACATCCTCGCCCTCGACCAAGGTACCTCCAGCTCCCGCAGCATCGTGTTCGACCCCAGCGGCCGCACAGTGGCCATGGCGCAGAAAGAGCTCACCCAGATTTACCCCCGGCCCGGCTGGGTGGAGCACGACGCGCTGGAGATCTGGCGCATCCAGCTGGCCACCGCGCGTGAGGCGCTGGCCAAGGCCGGCATCAGCGCAGCGCAGGTCAAGGCCGTAGGCATTACCAACCAGCGCGAGACCACGGTGGTATGGAACCGCTTGACCGACCAACCCATCCACCACGCCATCGTCTGGCAAGACCGCCGCGCCGAGCCCACCTGTGTGGAGCTGCGCACGCGGGGCCTGGCCGACACCATCCGCGACAAAACCGGCCTGCTGGTGGATGCCTACTTCTCGGGCACCAAGCTCAAATGGATATTGGACAACGTTCCCGGCGCGCGCGCGCAGGCCGCCAACGGTGAGCTGGCCTTTGGCACCATTGACAGCTGGCTGATCTGGCAGCTGACCGAGGGCCGCGTGCATGTGACAGACGTGAGCAATGCCTCGCGCACCATGCTCTTCAATGTGCACACCAACCAGTGGGACGAAGACCTGCTGGCCGCGCTGGACATTCCCGCCAGCCTGATGCCGTCGGTACAACCCTCGGCCTCGCTGTTTGGCGAGGTGGCGCCCGCGCTGCTGGGCCATGCGATTCCGATTGGCGGCGTGGCCGGCGACCAGCAAAGCGCGCTGTTTGGCCAGGCCTGTTTCAAGGCCGGTATGGTGAAGAACACCTACGGCACAGGCTGCTTCATGCTCATGCACACCGGCCACAACTTCCAGACCTCCGAGAATGGCCTCATCACCACCAGCGCGGCACAAATAGCCCCCACGCTTGTCGCTTCGCGTACTGCGCTGCCCCCCGAGGGGGCGCGGTCTGGCTTGGGGCGGCCCGGCGCTGCGACCCTCCACGGCGCACCCGAATTTGCCCTGGAAGGCAGCGTGTTTGTGGGCGGCGCCGTGGTGCAGTGGCTGCGCGACGGTCTGCACGCCATCCAGGGCAGCGGCGAGGTGCAAAGCCTGGCGCAAAGCGTGCCCGATTCGGGCGGCGTGATCGTGGTGCCAGCCTTCACCGGATTGGGCGCCCCCTATTGGAAGCCTGATGCACGTGGCTCCATTACAGGCCTGACCCGCGGCTCCACCCTTGCCCACATTGCGCGGGCCGCGCTCGAAAGCATCGCATTCCAAAGTGCTGCACTACTGCAAGCCATGAGCCGCGATGCGGTGAGCGCGGGCGGTGCCCAGGTGTCCGAGCTGCGGGTGGACGGCGGCGCCTGCGTGAACGACTTGCTGATGCAGTTCCAGGCCGACCTGCTGGGCATTCCCGTGGTGCGCCCCGCCGTGACCGAGACCACCGCCCTGGGCGCTGCCTACCTGGCCGGTCTGACCACCGGCGTGTACGGCAGCACCAGCGAGCTGACCGACCTGTGGAAGGCCGAGCGCCGCTTCCTGCCCACTCTGCCCCCGGCACGCGCCAGGGAGCTGATGGACCGCTGGGAGCACGCGGTGCGCCAGACCACGCTGGAGTAAGCGCCGCACTGTCAACCGCCGTTGGGCAAAGCGCTGTGGCTTTGGCTAGACTCGGGCGCTCTGACTCCCCACTACGCACAGGACACACCATGGGCAAGCGCATTGCATTCATAGGCGGCGGCAATATGGCCAGCGCCATCATCGGCGGGCTGATCCGTCAGGGCTTTTCGGCGGCCGACATCGACGTGGTGGAGCCCTGGGCCGAAGCACGGGAACGGCTGGCAACGGATTTTGGCCTGCAGCCCCAGGCTGAAGCCGGGGCTTTTCTGGCCACGGCCGACCTCATCGTCTGGGCCGTCAAGCCCCAAACCTTCAAGGACGCAGCCGCCGCCGTGGCGCCCCACAACACCGGCGCCCTGCACCTCAGCGTGGCAGCAGGCATTCCCAGCAGCAGCATTGCCACGTGGCTGGGCAGCGAACGCATCATCCGCACCATGCCCAACACCCCCGCGCTGATCGGCAAGGGCATCACCGCGCTGTACGCCCGCCCCGCCGTCACCCAGGCCGACAAGGACTGGGCCGACGCCGTGATTGCCACCACGGGCGCCACCGTGTGGCTGACGGCCGAAACACAACTGGACGCGGTGACCGCCATCAGTGGATCCGGCCCCGCGTATATGTTTTATTTCATGGAGGCCATGACGGAGGCCGGCGCCCAGATGGGCCTGGAGCGCGAACAGGCCTACCGCCTGGCCGTGGCCACCTTCATTGGCGCTGGCGAACTGGCCCGTGCATCGACCGAGCCACCCGAGAGCCTGCGCGCCAAGGTCACGTCCAAGGGTGGCACCACCTACGCGGCCATCACCGCCATGGACGAGAGCGGTGTGAAAGCCCTGTTTGCCCAAGCCCTGTTTGCCGCGCAGAAGCGCGCGGGTGAACTGGGCCAGGAGTTTGGTGCGGCCTGAGATTTCAAGCCTTTTAGGCCTCTAGCCCCCGTGGAAGCTGCGCAAGCAGCTTCTTTTTTGATAGCAACCAACGCCTCACCCCATGGCCATTGATATCCCCAAAGACGCACGCACGCAGGCCATCAGCTCCATCGAACGTTACTTCCGCGAGAACATGGACGAGCCCATCGGCAACATGGCCGCCGGCGCGTTGCTGGGCTTCTTTCTGGAAGAGCTGGGCCCACTGGTCTACAACAAGGCGGTGGCCGATGTGCAAGACCGGCTGCAGGCCCGCGTAATGGAAGTGGACGTGGAAGTGCACGAGCCCGAGTTCACCTACTGGCGCAAGTTCGACCGCAAACGCTAGGCTGGCACACGCCCCCCAAAAAAACCACCCAAGGGCCTGTGGTCTGACCACCAGACCCCCGCGCATGCGTTTCACGACCATTGCGTACAAAAGAACGGCCAGCCCCCAAATGGCAGGGGTACACTGATTTCAGCCACCGGCACAGCAATGTATGCCGCCAGCCAACACTGCCACCTTGGGGAACCGTTTTGGGACAGGTCGACATTACGTTGTTCTACATGGACATGGTGCTCACTGCGATGTGGGCCTTCTCTTGGGGCGTTATCGGTGGGGCCATGAAGATGGCCCCCAAAGCCACCCTGCGGTTCTGCGCAGCCAATCTGCTGTTCGCCGGCACGGTGGCGCTGCTGGTGCAACGCACAGGCACCCCCAGCTATGTGCACTACCAAGGCGTGGAGTGGCTGGTATTCGTGGGCTTGGCCACGTTCCACAGCGGCATCGTCTACCTGGTGCGGCTGGACGAGTTGCCTACGCTGGCACGGCGCATCAGCCCCATCCTGATCGCCATGGTCATCACCCTGCAGGTGGCGCCAGACGGCAGCTCTTACATGGTGCGCGCCATCGTTTTCTCGCTCACGGTGGCCGCACTCACTTTCAGTTGTTTTTGGGACTGCTACCGGGGCCTGCGCAACGACCAGTTTTCGGCCACCGTGCGCTGGGCCATCAGCGGGCCGTTTCTGCTGGCCATGCTGGCCATGCTGGCGCGTGTGGTGCTGGTGCTGGCAGAAGGCCCGCCGCCGCCCACCGAGGGCTTTGTGCAAGTCCCGCATTTCACGCCGTTCTTGTGGATGCTGACCATCATCGTCATGGCCATGAACATCACCATGGCCGGGCTCACCGCCGGGCGCCTGGTCAAGCGTTTTCGCAGCCTGGCCGAGCAGGACCACCTCACCGGCTGCCTGAACCGCGCCTCCATGGAAGAGCGACTGGCCATCGAATTGGAGCGCACCCACCGCACGGGGGAACCCGTGGCCTGCGTGTTTTTTGACCTGGACCACTTCAAGGACATCAACGACCGCCACGGCCATGAAACCGGCGACCGCGCCCTGTGCCATGTCGTGGAGGTGGTGCAAAGCCGGTTGCGCACAGTGGACGCGCTGGGCCGCTTTGGAGGCGAGGAGTTCATGGTGCTCATGCCCGGCACCCACCTCACCGGTGCCCGCGAGGCCGCCAACCGCATGCGCATGGCGCTGGAAGAATCCCCGCTGCGTGCGCACGACACCGACATCGTGCTCACCGCCAGCTTTGGTGCTGCCGTGCTGGGCTCCCGGGAAAGCCAGGCCAGCGTGCTGCGCCGCGCCGACGCTGCCATGTACCTGGCCAAACGCAACGGCCGCAACCGGGTGGAGATTTCACTGGAGCCAATTCAGAGTCAAATCGGCATCCAGCGCTGATGGATGCTGCGCAAGCAGCTCCTATTTTTATAGCGACTTCCAGTACCCCGGTGCCCCATACCGCTCTTTGATGAAGTCGATCCACAGCCGCACGCGCAGCGGCAAATGCTTGCGCTGGGGGAAGACGGCGTAGATGCCGTTGGGCGGAGCGGCGTAGTCTTCCAGCACCGCCACCAGTTGGCCAGCGGCGATTTCGGCCTCGACTTCCCAGGTGCTGCGCCAGGCAATGCCCAGGCCGGCCAGACACCATTCGTGCAACACCTGGCCATCGCTGCAGTCCAGCGGGCCGGCGGGCTTGAGGTACACCACCTCCCCCTCTTTGCCCTGCTTGGCAGTGGCGCCCTTGGCCCCTGCAGGCAGCTTGAAGGCCCAGCCCCGGGTTTGCGAGGCATCACTGGACAGCGTCAGGCAGTGGAACTTGGCCAGGTCGGCGGGCGTCTGCGGCGTGCCATGGCGCTTCAGGTAGGCCGGCGTGGCCACACACAGGCGGCGGTTGTCGGCCATGCGCACACTCACCAAGGAGGAGTCGGGCATGTCGCCCACGCGCACGGCGCAGTCAAAGCCCTCGCCCGCAATGTCCACCACCCGGTCCGAGAGGTTGAGCGACACCGTGACCTCGGGGTGCAGCGCGCGGAACTTGGGCACCAGCGGCGCCACGTGGCGGCGGCCAAAACCGGCCGGCGCGGTGATGCGCAGGTGGCCCGCCGCCTTGACCCCACCGGCGCTGACACTGGCCTCGGCATTGGCCACATCGGCAATGATGCGCTGGCAGTCTTCCAGAAAAGCACTGCCCTCGTGGGTGAGCGTGATGCGGCGCGTGGTGCGGATCAGCAGCTTCACGCCCAGGCGCTCTTCCAGCCCATCCAGGCGCCGCCCCATGATGGCAGGGGCCACGCCCTCGGCGTTGGCAGCGGCGGTGAGGCTGCCGCGGGTGGCGACAGAGACAAAGGATTCGAGTTGCTTGAGTTTGTCCATGGCTAGCTCCGGGGGACCTGAATGGCAGAACGCTCTGCTCCGTGCCCCCCGCCCGCTGCGCGGGCTCCTCCTTGACCTACGCAGAGCGTTCTGCCATTCAGGCCTTTGGCACTCGTGGAATATGCGCGAGCAGCTCCTGTTTTCATAGCACGATACCTTGCGCATGCAGCGCAGCCACATCGTCCACGCTGTAGCCCAGGCTTTGCAGCAGAGCGTCGGTGTGCTCGCCCAGCTTGGGTGGGTCCAGCCGCAGGCCCAGGCGTTCGCCGTCCAGAGTGATGGGCAACAGGGGCACCTGGGTCTGGCGGCCATCGGGCAGCTCCATGGGGGCCAGCCCGCCGGTGGCTTGCAGGTGCGGGTCGTCAAACAGGTGCTGCGGATCGGTGATGGGCGCAAACGGCAGGCCCACTTGCTCAAAGCGCTGCGACAACTCGGCACGGTTGAACAGCGCCAAGCGCTGGCGCAGCTCAGGGATGAGCCAGCTACGGGCCAGCACGCGGTCGTTGTTGGTGGTCACGCGCGGATCGGCAAACAGGTCGGCGTAGGCAAAGGCCTCGCAAAAGGTCTTCCACTGCCCGTCGCCCACTACGGCCAAGAAAATTTGCTCGTTGTCCTTGACGCTGAATACGTCGTAAATGCCCCAGGGGGAGATGCGTTCGGGCATGGGCGCGGCGGCCTTGCCGGTCACGGCGAACTGCAGCATGTGCTGGGCCACCAGAAAGATGTTGTTCTCGAACAGCGCGCTTTGCACCTCCTGGCCCTTGCCGGTTTGCTGGCGCTGCATCAGCGCGGCCATGGTGCCCACCGCGCCGAAGATGCCGCCCATGATGTCGTTCACGCTGGAGCCCGCACGCAGCGGGTCGCCGGGGCGGCCGGTCATGTAGGCCAGGCCGCCCATCATCTGCACCACCTCGTCCAGCGCCGTGCGGTGGTCGTAGGGGCCGGGCAAAAAGCCTTTGTGGCTCACATAAATCAGGCGCGGGTCCAGCTTGCTCAAACTGGCGTAATCCAGCCCCAGCTTCTGCATGGTCTCGGTCTTGAAGTTCTCGCTGACGATGTCCGCGGTGGCAATCAGCTTGAGCACGATCTCGCGGCCCTTCGCGCTCTTGAGGTCCACCGCAATGCTCTTCTTGTTGCGGTTGAACAGCGGGTAAAAGCCCGCGCCGCTGCCCAGCAGCTTGCGGGTGCTGTCACCGGCCAAGGGCTCGACCTTGATGACGTCGGCCCCCAGGTCCCCCAGCGTCATGCCGCAGGTGGGGCCCATCACCATGTGGGTGAATTCGACGACGCGGATGCCCGCGAGGGGCAATACACGGGCTTCGGGCCCAGGGTGCTCGGGGGTGTGGGGGGCGGTGGGGCTTGTCATGGCGGGTCTCTTCACAAATTACACGGTGTAGTCCAGCACCAGCACATCGTCCAGCGTCGGCTTGAGCTGCGCCACAAACGCCAGGTGGTCCGGGTGCGGCAGGTAGGCGGCGCGGGCGGCCTCGTCGGCAAAGGTGAGGTTGAAACAGTGGGTAAAGCCCTTGGCCAGGCCCTCGGGACTGTTGTTGGTGCCCCATTCCAGGCTCTGCACGGCGCTGATCTTGCTTGCCAAAGCGGCAAAGGCGGCTTCCATGGCCTGCAGCTGTGCGGGCGCCGTGTCGGTTTTGAATTTCAGCAGCACCAGATGGCGTATGGGCATGAACTACATCCTTAAATGTCATGAATAGATTGATATTCTTCCATATAGTAATCCGTAAAGGATGGAATACAGTACGTCCATAGCCTGAGGGCACGGCCCCTCGCGCGACCCGTTTTTCTCTTTGTTGACCGCCCCTTCCTTTGAAAGGCCCACCATGACGACAACTACCCCCCGCACTGCGGAACACCGCCTGCAAGTGGCCACCAGCCTGCACGCCTTTATTCAAGACAAAGTGTTGCCCGGCACCGGCATTGCGCCCGAGGTTTTCTGGAAAGGCTTTGACGCCATCGTGGCCGACCTGGCGCCCAAGAACATTGCCCTTTTGGCCGAGCGCGACCGTCTGCAAACCGAGCTGGACAGCTGGCACACAGCCAACCCCGGCCCCATTGCCGACATGCCTGCGTACAAGGCCTTTCTGGAAAAAATCGGCTACCTGGTCGAGAGCCCCAAGAAGGTGAAAATCAGCACCAAAAACGTGGACGCCGAGTTGGCCACCCAGGCCGGCCCGCAACTGGTGGTGCCGGTACTCAACGCCCGCTACGCCCTGAACGCCGCCAACGCCCGCTGGGGCAGCCTGTACGACGCGTTGTATGGCACCGACGTCATTAGCGAAGACAAGGGCTGCGAAAAAGTGGGCCAAAAAAATGGAAAGGCTGTGGGCTACAACCCCAAGCGCGGCAAGAAGGTCATCGAATACGCACGCAACGTGCTGGACCGCTGCGCCCCGCTCAAGAAGGGCTCCCACGTGGGCTCCACCGGCTATGCCATCAAGGGCGGCGATCTGGTCGTCACGCTGAAAGACGGCGCCACGTCCAAGCTGGCCGACAAGGCCCAGTTCATCGGCTTCCAGGGCACGGCCAAAGCTCCCTCCAGCGTGCTGCTGCAGCACAACGGCCTGCACCTGGACATCACCATCAACCGCGCCACCCCCATCGGCAAGTCTGACGCCGCCGGCGTGAGCGACCTGGTGCTGGAAGCCGCACTCTCCACCATCCTGGACCTGGAAGACTCCGTGGCCGTGGTGGACGCCGAAGACAAAGTGCTGGCCTACGGCAACTGGCTGGGCATTCTGCAAGGCACGCTGGTGGAGCAGTTTGAGAAGGGTGGCAAGACGCTGACCCGTGGCCTGAACGGCGACCGTGTGTACACCGCGCCCGATGGCAAGAAGGAAGTGAAGCTGCACGGCCGCAGCCTGATGTTTGTGCGCAACGTGGGCCACCTGATGACCAACCCGGCCATCACCTATACCGCCAAAGACGGCAGCACCCAAGAAATCCCCGAAGGCATCATGGACGCCGTGGTCACCACCACCATCGCCCTGCATGACCTGAAGAAGACCAAGAAGGACGCCATCCGCAACTCGCGCAAGGGCTCGGTCTACATCGTCAAGCCCAAGATGCATGGCCCCGCAGAAGTGGCGTTTGCCGCCGAGCTGTTCACCCGCGTGGAACAGATGCTGGGCCTGCCGGACAGCACCGTGAAGCTGGGCATCATGGACGAAGAGCGCCGCACCAGCGTGAACCTGAAGGCCTGCATTGCCGCCGCCCAAAGCCGCGTGGCCTTCATCAACACCGGCTTCCTGGACCGCACCGGCGACGAGATGCACACCGCCATGCAAGCCGGCCCCATGATCCGCAAGGCGGACATGAAGAGCAGCGCCTGGATTGCAGCGTACGAGCAAAACAACGTGCTGGTGGGCCTGTCCAGTGGCCTGCGCGGCAAGGCACAGATCGGCAAGGGCATGTGGGCCATGCCCGACCTGATGAAGGCCATGATGGAGCAGAAGATCGGCCACCCCAAGGCCGGTGCCAACACCGCCTGGGTACCCAGCCCCACCGGCGCCACCCTGCACGCCCTGCACTACCACCAGCTGCTGGTGAGCGACGTGCAGAAGGAACTGGAAAAGACCCACTACGAGAAGGCCCGCCCCGGCATCCTCGACAAGCTGCTGCAGATCCCGGTGACCGCCACCCCGAACTGGACAGATGCCGACAAGCAAGCCGAGCTGGACAACAACGCCCAAGGCATTCTGGGCTACGTGGTGCGCTGGGTGGACCAAGGCGTGGGCTGCTCCAAGGTGCCCGATATCAACGACATCGGCCTGATGGAAGACCGCGCCACCCTGCGCATCAGCAGCCAGCACATGGCCAACTGGCTGCACCACGGCGTGGTGACCAAGGCGCAGGTGGAAGAAACCTTTGCCCGCATGGCCGCCAAGGTGGACAAGCAAAATGCAGGCGACAAGCTCTACACCCCCATGGTGGGCAACTTCAAGGGCGCGGCCTACCAGGCGGCGACCGAGCTGGTGTTCAAGGGCCTGGCGCAGCCCAGCGGCTACACCGAGCCATTGCTGCACGCCTGGCGCTTGAAGGTGAAGGCTGCGGCGTAAGGCCTGGACAAGCGTAAACGCTATTAAATCAGTAGCTGCTTGCGCATATTCCACACGGGCTAGAGGCCAATTTGGCATCTAACCCCAAGAGAAACGGCACCTTCGGGTGCCGTTTCTCTTGGCAAGGCCGCCTGGACGATTCGCTGTCGCTCCGGGGTGGGATACTGGTGTGCAGGAGAGTTGGAATAGCAGGCCGCCGCTGGCACCTGCAAATACCAACCGTATTTGTCTGCAACAGGGAGGATGCATGCATCAACATCGCACGGAAATTCTGGACTGGATAGCGCAGGGCCGATTGCGCCCCGAAAACTGGGCCACCGCTTTACGCCTGGCGGGCACCACACCGGACACCAGAGACTGGCGCAAGTTTCTGGATCAACTCATGCTGTGGCTGGGCACGACGTTCTGCGCGGTAGCGGTCATTTTCTTCTTTGCCTACAACTGGACGGAGATGGGGCGTTTTGCCAAATTCGGCCTGGTTGAAATCCTCATCGTGGGCGGATTGGCCATGTACTGTCGGCTGGATGCCGAGCGCCCAGCGGGCAAAGCGACGCTGCTGCTGGCCACCTTGCTGGTGGGTGCCCTGCTGGCACTGGTGGGGCAAACCTACCAGACCGGCGCCGATACCTACGAATTGTTTGGCGTGTGGGCCTCGGCTGTGCTGGTCTGGGTGCTCATTGCCCGGCTGGGAGCCCTATGGTTGTTGTGGCTGGCCCTGGTCAACCTTGCAGTCTATTTGTATTCGCAAACCTTCGGCGGCCTCTGGGGCATGCTGTTCCGCACCGAGGAACAGATCTGGACATTCTTCATCCTGAATACCGGCGCGCTCGTCATTTGGGAGGCAGCCGCCCGCAGTGGCGCCACCTGGCTGAATGAACGCTGGTCCCTGCGCATCCTGGGCACGGTCAGCGGCGCTTTGGTCACGATGCTGATGCTGTGGGCGCTTTTTGACGCCCCCAATGACCGCAGCACCTATGCCACCGCGGCCTACGTCGGCTGGATGCTTATGGCGTATCTCTATTACCGGCACGTGGTGCCCGACCTGTTCATGCTGGCGGGCGGCGTGCTGAGTGGGGTCATCGTTATCACAAGCTTTCTGGCGATCCATATCCTCGACCGCCGCAGTGCCGGTGGGTTCCTGCTGATCGGCCTGGTGGTGATCGGCCTGTCGGCGGCGGGCGGAGTCTGGTTGAAATCCGTTGCAAGCGGGGAGCGCGCATGAGCAGCCATCAACAATCTATGGACCGCGCGCAGTTGTGGAAGCAGTTGCAGTTGCACGGCCTTGCCGAAGGCGACTTGCCGCCGGTACATGCGGGGACTTCCTCCTGGCACATCCGGTTGATGCAAAGCATTGCCGGGTGGATTGGCGCCATGTTCTTGCTGGGCTTTGTGGGCATGGGGTTGGCTTTTGTGATCGACAGCGCCGTCGCCGCCTTGGTGGTGGGCGCCATCGGCTGCTTGGCCGCCTACGCCATATTTCGTGTGGCGCGTGACAACGATTTTGCGACGCAGTTCGGGCTGGCCATCAGTCTGGCGGCCCAAGCGGTTTTTGTCTTCGGGCTGTTCAAGCAGTTTGAATTTGGAACGTCTGCGCTCTACGTTTTGGTGCTCGTGTTTGAAGTGACCCTGGTACTCCTGGTGTCGAACTTCATCCACCGTGTGCTGACCACCGTCATAGCGTCACTGGCCCTGTGGTACTTGCTGAACAGTTTGGGCCTGTACGGCATTGCCTCGGGCCTCCTGACGGGTGGGCTCGCATGGGTGTGGCTGGATGAGCGGCGCTGGGCGGGCAACGGCGCGCTGTGGCGGCCCATTGGCTACGGGACTTTGCTGGCGCTCCTGCAGCTCGAAAACATGCGGCTGTTTGGCTGGGGCATGCGGTTGTGGTCCTCCACGAAGGCGAACGATTGGTGGATGCACTATGGCTGGTGGATAGGCACCGCATTGACGACTGCCGTTCTGCTGTGGTCCGCCATACGCATGCTGGCGCAACAAGACATTGCAGCCAACAGCAAAGCAGGCCTGGCCGCAGTGGGCGCGGTACTTTTACTGAGCGTGTTGTCACTGAAAGCACCGGGCATCGCCACGGCGGTGCTGATGCTGCTGCTCGGATTCACGACAGGCAACCGCATTCTGATGGGCGTGGGCCTCATGGCACTGCTCGCGTTTGTCTCGCGGTATTACTACTACATGCAAACCACCTTGCTGGTGAAATCTGCAGTGCTGGCGGTGAGCGGCGGCCTGCTGCTGAGCGCACGCCTGGTACTGCACCGTGTTTTTCCCATGGCCACTGAAACGGAGGCATCCCATGCGTAAGTGGATTGCCGTTATTGCAGGGGCGTTGGTGCTGCTGGCTGTCAACTTCAGCATTTACCAGCGTGAACAACTGCTGTCTGAAGGCCGTGTCGTGTTGCTGGAGCTTGCGCCGGTCGATCCGCGTTCTCTGATGCAAGGCGATTACATGGCGCTGCGTTTCAAGGTTGCCGACGAGTCGTTGGGAAACCAGACCAACACGCCATTGCACGATGGCCACATCGTTGTGACGCTGGACCCAAACAACGTGGGTCACTTCACGCGCATGGACGACGGAGCCCCCACCGCCGCCCAGGAGGTACGTTTGCGCTACCGAATTCGCAATGACCAGGCGAAGTTCGCCACCAATGCGTTTTTCTTCCAGGAAGGCCACGCGCAACAATACGAAGTCGCGCGGTATGGCGAATTCCGCGTGGCAAAAAATGGGGACATGATCCTGACGGCCATGCGCGGCGCAGACCTCAAAACCCTGGGGCTGTCCACTCCGTAAAACGTCCTGACGTTCTGCAATCAACCGCCCACGCACCGTCGGTGATCGCGCAGCCCAGCGCGGGCCGCCGCTGCATGCGTGGCGCTTGAAGGTGAGGGCCAAGCAAGCAGGCCTCCCAAACAACGGCACCTTCGGGTGCCGTTGTTGCGTCTGGCGCGGGGATCTACAAATCTTGTTTCCAGGACGGTGAACGCTTCCCCACAACACTTGAAAACCCAAGCACGCGGGTGGGGGAGGCAACGCTGTCACGGACAGCGCCGCGAGACGTCAAGGAATGCCGAATATGCTACGTTTTTAGTAGCTACTCACGCATATTCCATAGGCGCCAGAGGCCTATTTAATACCTAAACGCGTCAGGCCGCAGCCATGTGGCGCACCGCGCGGATGTCGTCCGGGCCGGTGCGGCAGCAGCCACCGATCATGCGTGCCCCTTTGGCTTGCCAGCGCGCAGCCATCTCAGCGTAAGCATCAGCTCGGTCGCAGGCACCGGTCCAGACCTTGCCTTCGGCGTCGTAGTGTTCACCCGAGTTGGGGTAGACCAGCACGGGCTTGCGGGTGTGCGCCTTGGCTTGTTCCACCAAGCTGGCCACGTACTCGGGCGCGGTGCAGTTGATGCCGATCGCCACGATGTGCGGGTAAGCCTCCAGTGCGGCCACGCAGTCCGCCAGGCGCTCGCCCTGCACGTTGTGTTCGCCATCTTTGCAGGAGAAGCTGATCCACGCGGTGATGTTGTCTTGCTCGGCCAGCACATCGGCAATGGCCAAGGCTTCGTCCAGACACGGAATGGTCTCGCAGGCCAGCAGGTCGGCACCCGAAGTGGACAGCACCTGCATGCGTTCACGGTGAAAGTCGGCCAGCGCCGCACGGCCCAGGCCGTAGTTCCCGCGGTACTCCGAGCCATCGGCCAGCATGGCGCCATACGGGCCTACCGACGCGGCCACCAGCGGGCGCAGGCGGCCCACGCGGTGGGCAGGCTCGGCCCAGAACGCATCGCGCGCCTCAATGGCGAGGGTGACGGACAGGCGCATCAAATCTGCGGCCTCAGCGCGGCTCATGCCACGGCGGGTAAAGGCTTCAAAGGTGGCCTGGTAGCTGGCGGTGGTGGCCACATCGGCCCCGGCGGCAAAGTAGTCCGCATGCACCGCGCGGATGAGCGCGGGCTGCTCGATCAGCAGCTTGGCGGACCACAAGGCGTCGTTCAGGTTGGCACCACGGCGCTCCAGCTCGGTGGCGAGGGCACCGTCCAGCACCATCAGGCGGTCGTGGGCAAGAAAACTCTCAAGGGGATTCAGCATCATGGGGTTCGTTCAAAAATCGAGGATGAGCTTAGCCAAAGCGCGTGCGCTGCGGCGGCAATTTGCGGCGCCCAGGCGCGGACAAGCAGCTCAGGCAGCGTGGCTTTTGCGGTGACGCTCCAGCAAATGCACACCGGCCGAAATCAGCAAGGTCAGTACGCCGTAGACCACACCGGCCAACACCAGCGCATCGGTGGAGTACGACTCCGTGGACAGGCGGCGGGCCACACCGGTGAGGTCAAACACGGTGATGGTGCTGACCAGGGCGGTGGCCTTGAGCAGTGCCACCCCCTCGTTACCCAGCGCCGGGGTGGCAATGCGCAAGGCCTGCGGCAGCACAATGCGGCGCAGCAGCGTGCCGGTCGACATCCCGAAGGCGCGAGCGGCTTCCTGCTGCCCCGGCGGCACGGCCAGAATGCCGGCGCGGATGTCTTCGGCCATGTAGGCGGCGATGTTGAGCGTCAAGGCGATGAGCCCGCAGTACAACGCGTCTTCCAGCACCACCCACGCAGCGGACGCCCGCACCCATTCAAACTGGCTAAGCCCGTAGTACAGCAGGAACATCTGCACCAGCAGCGGCGTGCCCCGAAGGGCCGCGCTGTAAAAGCGCACCAAGCTCTTGGTAACCGTCCCGCCATGAGTGGCGCCGAGTGCCAAGCCAAGCGCCAGCACCAAGCCCCCCACCCCCGAGGCAGCCCACAGCTGCAGGGTGATGACCAGGCCTTCCCACAATTCGGCGCGGTTGTCCTGCAGCAGGACGAGGGTGTCGGTGAACCAGGCTCCCATGGCTAGCTGCGGTGCGCTTGGTAAGGGCGCTGCGCCCGCCGCTCCAGCGCGGAGACCAAAGGATCAGACAGCGCCAGCAGGCAGAAATACATGAGGGCAGCCGCCATCAAAAACATGAACGGCTGGTGCGAGGCCTGCGCCGCCATATTGGACTTTTTCAGCAAATCCTCCAGACCGACCACCGACACCAGCGAGGTGTCTTTGAGCAGGGACTGCCAGAGGTTGCCCAGGCTGGGTATGGCAATGCGCCAGGCCTGCGGCAGGCGCACCAGAAAGAAGATTTGCACCGGACTCAGGCCCAGCGAGCGGGCGGCTTCCAACTGCCCGCGTTCCAGCGCCACAAAGCTTCCACGGAATACCTCGGAGGCATACGCCCCCAACACCAGCGCCAGTGACACCACACCCGCAAAAAACGGGCTGATGTCAAACGCACTGTCAAAGTGGTTGTTGATGAGGTTGGACAGCCCGAAGTAGCACACCAGCACCACCAGAAACTCGGGCACCCCGCGCAGCACGCCGGTGATCACCGCCACCGGCCGGCGTAGCCAGGCGTGCCGACTGAGCTGGCACGCCGCCAGCGACAGGCCCAGGGCCAGCCCGCACACCAGGGCGGCGCAGGCCAATTGCACGGTCATCAGCGCACCTTGCAGCAGCTGGCCCGTGTAGGCCTGCAAAACATCCATCTCGACTCCGGGAAAGCGCGGCCACCGCCCGCACGGGGCGGTGGCGGCCTGTCAATTACTTGCTGGCAGGCGCAATGCTAAACGGGAACACTTTTTTGTTCTCGGCAGCAAAGGTGCCGTCGGCCAGCACCTTTTTGATGGCGGCGTTGAAGCGGGCCTTCAAGGCGTCGCCCTTGCGCAGAGCAATGCCGGTGCCTTCGCCAAACATTTCCACGTCGTTCAAAGGCTTGCCGGCAAAGTCAAAACCCTTGGCCTTGCCGGTTTTCACCAGCCATTCGTAGGCGACGGTGGTGTCGGTCAGGGTGGTGTTCAGGCGGCCGGCTTCCAGGTCCAACCAGATGGCGTCCTGGTTGGGGTAGGACTTGGTCGCGATGCCGGACTTGGCCTTGGGCAGGCGCTTCTTCAGGTAGGTTTCGTGGTTGGAGCCGCTGTACACGCCCACGGTCTTGCCGCGCAGGGTGGTCGGGTCTTCGCTGATGCCGGAGCCCACTTTGGCCACGTACTGCACGGGTGCCAGGGTGAACAAATCGGTGAAATCCACCACTTTCTTGCGCTCGTCGGTGATGGACATCTGGGCCAGCACGGCATCGATCTTCTTGGCCTTGAGCGCAGGGATCAGGGCATCAAAGTCCATGGTGACGTATTCGCACTTGGCTTGCATGTGTTTGCAGATCACGTTGCCCAACTCGATTTCCATGCCCTTGAGCTGGCCGGATGCATCCTTGTACTCAAACGGAGGGTAGTCCGACAGAGTGCCGATGCGCACCACATCCTGGGCATGGGCCAACCCGGCAGCCAAGAACAGACCACCCAACACCGCTTTCAAAACCTGACGCTTCATTCTTTGTTACTCCATCCGGGCATCCCACCGCAAGACGCCGCATTGTTCAACCATAGCTGCGTTTTCAAGACGCAAAGGAAACTCAAGTTTCCTCAAAAGAAATAACGTCAGGCGGCGTATTTGGTGCGTTTTGCGCGGCAAAACGGCACACAAGCGGTCTTGGGTGCCGATGGAGGCAAACACCCCGTCTTGCCTACAATGAACCGATGGACACGCCATTGGACCCCTTTGACCGAAAGATTTTGGAGTTCGTGCAACGCGATTGCCAGGTCAATGCAGAAGTGATTGCCGAGGCGGTCGGCCTCTCTGCGTCTGCCGTACAGCGGCGCCTGCGACGACTGCGGGCCGAGAAAGTGATTACGGCGGAGGTGGCCATCGTGGACCCGCAGGTGGTGGGCCAGCGCATGCAGTTTATTGCCGGCATCGAGCTCAAGGACAACTACGAAGCCCTGCCGCGCATCCGCACCTGGGTGCAAAAAGAACCCGAAGTTCAGCAGCTCTTTTACGTGACTGGCGCGGTCGACCTGGTGATGGTCATCCTGAGCAAAAGCGTGAAGGAATACGACGCCCTATCCGCCCGGCTGATGGCCGAAGTCCCGCAGGTCATCCGCATGACCACCAATGTGGTGATTGACACCATGAAATCCGACTGGTACGTACCGGTCGACGAATAGCGTTGCCAAAATTTGGGGCCCGATCGGGGCAATGGCAGCTGACAAAAGGGGAACCCCACCCTCTGCAACTCCACGGGCCAGCGACCGGCCTGCAAGAAACCCAAAACCCATTCAGTTTCAAAAAAAAGAACCGAAAACAATTCTGGTGTATGGCGACCTGCAAGTTCGTTCACACGGCTTCTAACCGTGTTACGCTGATCTCGGCTGGCCCATTGGCCCCCTACATGAAAGGTTTACATATGAAGAAGCACACCATCGCGCTAACCGCTCTCTCTGTTTCCATGCTTGCAGGCAGTGCCATGGCGCAGTCGGCCATCAAGATTTGCCACGAAAACGAAGACTCCTACCCTTGGATCTTCAAAGACCGGGTCGGATTGACGACCTCGTTGTTGAAAATGGCGGAAAAAGCCTACGGCGGAAAAGTCGAAGTGGTAGGCCTGCCATGGAAGCGCTGCCTGGACGATGCGCGTGCCGGCGCAGTCGATGGTGTTGTAAAGATCAGCTACGCGGCAGACCGGACGGATTTCCTAGTTTACCCGATGGCCGGCGCTACCCCAGACGCAAGCAAGCGCCTGCTGAATGATAGCTACAGCCTCTACCGCATGAAGGGGTCTACTGCAGCCACATGGGATGGCAAAACGCTCAAAGTGGATGGCGCCATCGGTGCCCAATCAGGTTTCTCTATCGTGAAGCAATTGCAGTCTCTTGGCGCGCGGGTGGATGACGGCACACGCTCCGCAGATGCCAACTTGACCAAGCTGGTAGGCGGCCGCTTGGCGGCAGTAGCTTTGCAAACCGAAGAGGGCGACATCAGTGTGGCCGGCAGCCCAGAGACGAATGGCAAAGTTGAGCGCGTCAGTCCCTTTTTGGTGGAAAAACCTTATTTCGTTGCGTTCTCCAAACAGTTCTATGGCAAGGACGAAGCCTCCGCCAAAAAGCTCTGGGATGCGATTGCCACCGCGCGTGAATCCACTGAGTACAAAGACCTAGTCAAAAAGTTCAAGTAGCCGACTGGTGGCGCTACCCGTACCAAGACTGGAGTGGGTAGCGTCTTTTCATCACCCATCGCCGCGGCGACGAAGTCCCTACCATGAAGACCAGCAGCATCAAATTTAGACTGAATTTTTTATTCGTTCTCATCATTTCACTTTTGCTGCTGGCATTTGGGGCAGTGAACTACGTCCGCACAAAAACCGCGCTGGAAGCCTCTGACAACCAACAGGTGCAGGCCACGCTCGCACGATTGGCAGTTGCGCTGCCCAGTCCACTTTGGAATCTCGACAAAGCCCAGATTGAGCAGACACTGGCCTCCGAAATGTCGGCGGACTTCATGGTGGGGATCACCATCACAAATGGCGACAAGTTTCTGGGTGGGAGTGTGAAATCTGCCGAGGGCAAGGTACAACCAAGCAGGACACCACCCACGGCCGACACCAGCAAGAGTGTTGACTTGGTTTATTTGGATGACGGCAAGCCTAACTCGGTTGGCAAAGCTACGGTATATGTGTCCTACGCTGGCATTCAAAAAACCTTGCGCGCGGAATTGACCTGGGCAGTTTTGCAAATTTTGGTGCTCGACGTCATCATCATTCTGGTGCTCTCGCGCGTCTTGAGTTCGGTCGTGCTCAATCCACTGTCCAAAATTGGTGAGGCCTTGAACGACATTGCCGTAGGTGACGCAGATCTGACCCGCCGCCTGCCGCAAGGCAATTCAGACGAGTTTAATGCGGTTACCAATGGCTTCAACACCTTCATTGGTCGGCTGCAACAGATCATCGAACAAGTGAGTACTGGCATCGGTACGATTTCTCACGCCACCGACGAAATTGCCAGCGGCAATATGGACCTGTCTTCGCGCACCGAATCGCAGGCGAGCTCTCTGGAGGAAACGGCTGCCTCCATGGAGGAGATGACACAAACCGTGAAACAGAATGCAGAAAACGCAAAAACTGCCAACCAATTGGTGCAGAACGCCTCTGCGGTTGCATTCAAAGGCGGCAATGTTGTGGCGGATGTTGTAACGACCATGAGCGAAATCAACCAGTCGTCGCGCAAAATTGTTGACATCATCAGCGTCATCGACGGCATCGCCTTCCAAACGAACATCTTGGCACTGAACGCAGCGGTCGAAGCGGCCCGTGCAGGCGAGCAAGGCCGAGGTTTTGCCGTGGTTGCCAGTGAAGTGAGAAGCTTGGCCGGGCGCTCAGCCGCCGCAGCTAAAGAAATCAAAAATCTGATTGATGAATCGGTCCGAAACGTTGATATCGGCACCAAACTGGTCGGAGACGCTGGCGCAACCATGACAGATATCGTCGAAAGCGTCAGCAAAGTCACCAGCATCATGGGTGAAATACAAAATGCCAGCGAAGAACAGACACTGGGCATTAGCCAGATCAATGAAGCAGTCCGACTGATGGACAACACCACCCAGCAAAATGCGGCCTTGGTGGAACAGGCCGCCGCTGCAGCCGGGTCCATGCAAACCCAAGCGTCGGAGTTGCGATCGGCGGTGAGTGTTTTCAAATTAGGTAGCGCTGCACTCGCACTCCGATAAGACTGGGACGGGGAATTTTGCTCCCCGAAAACCTTTCTTTTCTGCGCTTCACTGCGCAGGCGCCGCTCTAGCATGGCGCATGATCCGGATCTTCATTGGTTATGACCCGCGCGAGGCTGTGGCCTACCATGTGTGTGCCAACAGCATCGTGCGCCACGCACGGCAGCCGGTGGCCATCACCCCGCTGGCACTGCACACCCTGCCCGACTACCGCGAAACCCATGGGGACGGCAGCAACCAGTTCATTTACAGCCGTTTTCTGTTGCCACACCTGACCGGCTTTGAAGGCTGGGCGCTGTTCATGGACGGCGACATGGTGCTGCGCGAGGACATTGCCCAGCTCTGGGCCTTGCGCGACGAGCGCAAGGCGGTCATGTGTGTGCAGCACGACTACAAAACCAAGGCCCAGGGCAAGTACCTCGGCTCCAAAAACCAGGACTACCCGCGTAAAAACTGGTCCAGCGTGGTGCTGTGGAACTGCGGCCACCCGGCCAACCGTGTGGTCACGCCCGCCTTTGTGGAAAACGGCACCGGCGCGCAGCTGCACCGCTTTACCTGGCTGGCCGACGAGCTGATAGGTGCGCTACCGCGCGAATGGAACTGGTTGCCGCAGGAGTTTGGCCCCAATCCCGATGCCAAGCTGCTGCACTGGACACTGGGCACACCCTGCTTCCACGAATACGCCGACGACCCCATGGCCGCCGAATGGCACCGCGAGCGCCTGCTGGCCGACTATTCCCTGCAACGCCATGCCTGAGGCCACACCCGGGCTGGACCACGCGCTGGCGGGCGACCGGTTTCTGGCGCAGGGCCAATTTGCCCAAGCGTTCGATGCCTATGCCTTGGCCTTGCAAGCCCAGCCCCACAACGTGTACTGGCGGTTTCTGGCCGGTGAATCGCTGTTCCACCTGGGCCGCTATGCAGACACGGTGGCCTTGCTGAACGACCTGGACCCGGGTGCGGACAAGGCGCTGGCGATCGAACATGCGCTGACACTGGGCCGCGCCTTGCAGCTCACCGGGAACACCACCGCCGCGGAGATGCAGCTCATCAAGGCCTTCATGCTGGACCCGGGCCACGAAGAGGCCGCCTACAACCTAGGCGTGTTCTACGAACAGGCAGGGCTGCCGGAACAGGCCGTGACCTTTCTGCAGGCCGCCGCCCAGCGGCACCCGCAGTCAGTGCGCCTGCACTACAACCTGGGCAGCAGCCTGGCCCAGTGCGGCCAGACGGCTGCGGCCGAATCCGCCTTGCTTGCCACCTTGGCGCAGCAACCCGACCATGTGGACGCGCACCACAACCTCGCCTTGCTATACCTCCGCCAAGGCAAGCTCACCCAGGGCTGGCACCACTACGCATGGCGCTTCAACCGCCACGCCACCGAAGGCGCTCCCGCGCATTGGGTGCCCCAGACCCCGACGCTGCCTGCCGACTTGCACGGCCACACGGTGCGGGTGCAAGGGGAGCAAGGCATCGGCGACGAGCTGTTTTTTATGCGTTACCTGCCCGCCTTGCACGCACGGGGTGCCCAGGTGCACTACCAACTGTGCAATACCAAGCTGGCGCCGCTGCTGCGCCAGCCCGCACTGGCCACGCTGGCACACGCCACGACCACAGCGATCCAGCACCACGTGCTGCTGGGCGACCTGCCACTGGCGCTGGGTGGCAGCGATGCACACCGCTACCCACCCGCCGTCCCCCTGCAGGCCAACGCCAGCGCACGTGCGCGCCTGCAACAGCAACACCCGCTGCTGACTCGCCCACGCCGCAAGCTGGGCCTGGCTTGGCGTGCCGGCACGCAGGCCCAGCCCCACGGCTTTGCCACCCAGCGCTGGCTGCAAAAATCCGCGCCACTGGACAGCCTGCTGGACGTGCTGGCGCCGCTGGACGTGGAGGTGGTGGTCCTGCAGCGGGGTCTGCAGCCCGGGGAGTGGGCGCAGGTGCAAGCCCGCCTGGGTGCAGACCACGTACTGGACGCCAGCGGGTGCGACCAGGATCTGGACGAACTGTTGGCGCTGCTGTCCTGTCTGGACGGACTGGTAGGCGTAAGCAACACCAATGTGCACCTGTGCGCAGGGCTGGGCATCGATGGGGATGTGCTGGTGCCTGCACCCGCAGAATTCCGCTGGCAAGAGGAGGGCTCTCCCTCACCCTGGTTCCCCGGCTTTTCGGTGCACCGCCAGACCGCTGGGGAAGACTGGCAAGCCCCGATGGCGACACTGGCGGCCTCTCTGCAAGCGCGCTACGGCGTGGCCCAACGGCAGTAGGGGTAGGCGGCCAGGTTGGAGTTGAAGTACCGCGCATCCTGCGTCACTTCGTCACCCAGCCAGTCAGGCCTTGCAAATGCCTGGTCCTCGGACGCCAGCTCCACCTCGGCCACCACCAGCCCGGCGTTGTCGCCCACAAACACATCCAGCTCCCAGCGCGTGCCCGCATGGTCCAGCAGGTAGCGGGTTTTCTCAATCAGCGGCCCCTCGCACAGTGCCAGCAGGGCCTCCGCGTCGGCCAGGGGGATGGGGTACTCAAACTCGGCGCGCGTGGCGCCCACACTCACGCCCTTGATGGTGAGAAAGGCTGCATCGTCGGCCACCCGTACGCGCACCGTGCGGGCCTTGTCACGGCTCAGGTAGCCCTGGCGGAACACCACCCCCACCGCCTGCTGCCAGGGCTGACCAATCACCAGAAATTTGCGTTCGATTTCAATTGCCATGGTGGCATGCATCCTTACCAAGAAAAGGGGAGAGAACTACACTGCAGGCACCATGCCCACGCCACGCCCCACCACCCCCGAAGTGTGCCCGCTGTGCGGCCAAGGCAACCAGTGCGCCATGGAGCTGGAACGCGCCACGGGTCAGAAGCAAGCGCCGTGCTGGTGCACCCAGGTGGATTTCAGTGCCGAGTTGCTGGCCCGCGTGCCCACAGCCGACCAGGGCAAAGCCTGCATTTGCGCCGCCTGCGCGGCCCTCTCACTCCACCCTGTGCAGGGACGCGAGGTTAATCAGCGCTGACAGCACCTCGGGCTTGAAGCCAACGCGGTTGCGACTGCTGTCGCTATAGCCGCCACTCAGCACCAGGGTCTGCAGATACTCCACACAGTCGCGATGGCCCCAGAATTTCTCGATGGCCAGGGCGATGCGGATGTGGTGCTTCGTGATGATGGCCATTTCATGGTCAATGCGGGCCTGTAGCGGCCGCTCGTGAAATGGCATGGGCCGCGTGGGCAAGTCTTCCTCTTCCCACTGCAAAGAGGGAAAGCCGGTTTCGTGAAAACGGGAATCTTTCGGGTCTGGCACCATGGCCCTCGTGGTGGTCTTGCCTCCACTCTACCGCATACCGCCGCAATAATCACGCGGCACAATACCCCCATGTCCAGCCTGCCCCCCTTCATTGCTCCCGCCCGCTTTACAGACCCCGCCGCCGCCCTGGCCCAGGTCCTTCGCATTTATGACAGCAGCATCCAGCACCTGCGCCAGTCCATGCAGCGGTTTGTGGCGGGCGACGACAGCCAGGGCCATGTGCGCGCCTGCTACCCGCTGGTACGCATCCACACCGACACCGTGTCGCGCAAACCCGGCTCCGAGGCGGCACGCCTGAGCTTTGGCTTTGTCGCCGGCCCAGGCCGGTTCGAGACCACACTGACCCGCCCCGACCTGTACCGCAGCTACTACCTGGAGCAGTTCCGGCTGCTGCTGCAAAACCACGGCGTGGAGCTGGAGGTGGGCACCAGCAGCCAGCCGATTCCAGTGCATTTTTCGTTTGCCGAGCACGACCACGTGGAAGGCCAGATGAGCGCAGAGCGCCGCACGCTGATGCGCGATGTGTTTGACCTGCCCGACCTGGCCGCCATGGACGACGGCATTGCCAACGGCACCTACAGCCCCAAAGCGGGCGAACCCCAGCCCCTGTCGCTGTTCACCGCGCCGCGGGTGGACTACTCACTGCACCGCCTGCGCCACTACACCGGAACAGCGCCCGAGCATTTCCAGAACTTTGTGCTGTTCACCAACTACCAGTTCTACATCGACGAGTTTGTGCGCCTGGGCCATGCCGAAATGGCCAAGGCCGACAGCGAGTACGTGGCCTTTGTGGAGCCGGGCAATGTGGTCACACGCCGCGTAGGCCTGCCCGCCCAGGCAGCAGACGCGCTGGGTGCCGCCCCGCCGCGCCTGCCGCAGATGCCGGGCTACCACCTGGTGCGCGCCGACAACGCGGGCATCACCATGGTCAACATCGGCGTCGGCCCGGCCAACGCCAAAACCATCACCGACCACATTGCCGTACTGCGCCCGCACGCCTGGATCATGCTGGGCCACTGCGCCGGCCTGCGCAACAGCCAACAGCTGGGCGACTACGTGCTGGCCCACGGTTATGTGCGGGAAGACCACGTGCTGGACGAAGAGCTTCCGCTGTGGGTGCCCATCCCAGCGCTGGCGGAAATCCAGCTCGCACTGGAGCAGGCTGTGGCCGATGTCACGCAGATTCAGGGAGCCGCGCTCAAGAGCATCATGCGTACCGGCACGGTGGCCAGCACCGACAACCGCAACTGGGAGCTGCTGCCCGACAACATGCCGCAGCGCCGCTTCAGCCAGAGCCGCGCCGTGGCGCTGGACATGGAAAGCGCCACGATTGCCGCCAATGGTTTCCGTTTTCGTGTGCCCTACGGCACGCTCCTGTGCGTGAGCGACAAGCCCTTGCACGGCGAGATCAAGCTGCCCGGCATGGCCAACCATTTCTACCGCGAACGGGTCGACCAGCACCTGCGCATCGGCATTCGCGCGCTCGAACTGCTGCGCGCCCAGGGCGTGGACCAATTGCACAGCCGCAAGTTGCGCAGCTTTGCCGAGGTGGCGTTCCAGTAAGCGCATGGAGAAGCTCAACGTCCTGACCATTCTGGTCCTGACGGCGCTCAACCTGAGTACCGTCTCCGCCGCGCTCTTCCTGATCATGGGCAAGGGCATCAGCCGTGCGGCCCGCCTGGCCCAGTTCAGCCTGCTGAGCCAGACGCTGGGCTGGGTGTGCATCATCAGCTCCGGCTTCGTATTTGGTCACTGGCTGGACCCGGTGTTGTCCACCGCCGCCATGGTGCTGGCCTCGGCGGCCAACTACCTGATGTTCCTGGCCCTGCAAGCCTGGCTGGGGCCCCGTCCCCACCAACGGGCCCTGCTTGCCCTGCTGGTGCTGATGCCGCTGGGTTATGCCCTGAGCTTTCAGGATTACAGCCTGCGCGTGGGCTACGCCAACCTGCTGTTTGCATTTCAATTGGCCATCGTGTCCCGGGCGGCGCTGGGACCGCGCCAGCCCGCCGGTTTACGCTGGCGTGCCCTGGTGGCCCTCTGTTACGCAGCGGTCGCCTGCGCTTCGCTGGCGCGTGGTGTGCTGGGCGCGTTTTACCCCGAGCTGTACCCCACCTTTGACGCGCCCCACCCCGTCAATGTGGTGGCCCAACTCACCGCCAATCTGGCTTTGGTGCTGACCACAGTGGCGGTGCTGGTGGCCTGGCGTGAAGAGGCCGAGGGTCAATTGCGCGAACAGGCGTTTACCGACAACCTCACCGGCCTGCTCAACCGCCATGGCTGGGACGACCGGGCGCCCGCCCTGTTTGACCAGGCACGGCGCCACCGCACACCTCTGGCGCTGATCATGATGGACCTGGACCACTTCAAACGCATCAACGACACCCAAGGCCACGAGGTGGGCGACCAAGTGTTGCGCGTGGTGGGCAAAGTGCTGCAATCCAACCGGCGCAGCAGCGATCTGGCCGCCCGCATCGGCGGCGAAGAATTTGCCTTGCTGCTGCCCCAGACCGACAAACGCGCCGCCCTGCATGTGGAGCAGCGCCTGCGTCTGGCCTTGCAGGAGGAAGGCATCCAGCAACCCAACCTGCGCGTGGGCTACAGCGCCGGCCTCGCCCTGCTGCAGCCCGGCGACCAGAAGCTCACAGGCTTCATGGTGCGCGCCGACGCCGCGCTGTACCAGGCCAAGGCGCAGGGTCGTGGTCGCCTGCTGCAAGCCGACTAAGGACCCCTGCGGCACAATGGCCGCATGAATGCAAAACTGTTTGAAGTGCAGCACTTGCACAAGCGTTATGGCGACGCCGAGGTGGTCAAAGACCTGTCCTTCGAGATTGCTCCCGGCGAGTGCCTGGGCGTCATCGGCCCCAACGGCGCGGGCAAAACCACCACCATCCGCATGTGCCTGGGCCATACCGTGCCCGATGGCGGCAGCATCCACGCGCTGGGCCTGGAGATGCCGCGCGATGCGCTGGCCATCAAGGCTGCGTTGGGCGTGGTCACCCAGTTTGACACGCTGGACCCCGACTTCAGCTGCGCCGAGAACCTACTGGTCTATGGCCGCTACTTTGGCATGAAAGACGCCGCCATCCGCGCGCGCATCCCACAGCTGCTGGAGTTTGCCGCCCTCACCCACAAGGCCAACGCCAAACCGGGTGAACTGTCGGGTGGCATGCGGCGGCGCCTGAGCCTGGCGCGCGCACTGGTGAACGACCCCAAGCTCCTGCTGCTGGACGAACCCACCACCGGCCTGGACCCGCAGGCCCGCCACCTGATGTGGGAGCGCCTGCAGGTGCTGCTGCAACAGGGCAAATCCATTTTGCTGACCACCCACTTCATGGACGAGGCCGAACGCCTGTGCAACCGTCTGCTGGTGCTGGACCACGGCAAGAAGATTGCCGAAGGCACGCCACGTGACCTGATCGCCCAGCACCTGGAGCCCGATGTGGTGGAGGTGTTTGGCGTGGGCGCGCTAGCCCTCGTGGACAGCCCGCTGCGCAATCTGGCTGCGCGCGTGGAAGTGAGCGGCGAGACCGTATTTTTCTACACGCAAGACGCCGGTGCCCTGCTGCAGGGCCTGGCCGCCCACCCGCAGCTGCGCACCCTGCACCGCCCGGCCAACCTGGAAGATTTGTTTTTGAAACTGACCGGACGCCAGATCCGCGAGGAGGCTTGACATGAGCAGCGTTCCATCCACTTACACCCCGCCCAAGCCCCAAAGCATCTGGCGCGCACCCGAAGTGTCGCTGCGATTTTGGCCCGTGTTTTTGCGCAACCTGCTGGTCTGGCGCAAGCTGGCCATCCCCAGCCTGGTGGGCAATATTGCCGAACCGCTGATGTGGCTGGTGGCCTTTGGCTACGGCATGGGTGCCTTGGTCGGCGAAGTCAATGTAGCGGGCCCCACCGGCACCGTGGCCGTGCCCTACATCCTGTTTCTGGCCAGTGGCTCCATCTGCATGAGCGCCATGCAGGCCGCGTCGTTTGAGGCGCTGTACTCCGCCTTCAGCCGCATGCATGTGCAAAAAACCTGGGACGGCATCATGAACGCCCCGATCAGCCTGGACAACGTGGTGCTGGCCGAGATGCTGTGGGCCGCGTTCAAGTCGCTGTTCACGGTGACGGCCATCCTGGGCGTCATGCTGGCGCTGGGCATCAGCCACAGCCCCAAACTGCTGGTGGCCTGGCCCATCCTGTTTGGCGTGGGCATCACCTTCAGCTGCATCGCGCTCATCTTCAACGCGCTGGCCAAGGGCTATGACTTCTTCACCTACTACTTCACGCTCTTCCTCACCCCCATGATGTTCCTGAGCGGCGTGTTCTTCCCGCTGGAGCAACTGCCAGTAGTGGTGCGTGTGGTGGCCGACTGGCTGCCGCTGTCCAACGCGGTGGCGCTGGTGCGCCCCTTGTTCATGAACCAGTGGCCGGCAGATGCTGTGCGTCATTTGGCAGTGCTGGCGGTATACGCGATGGGGTCGTTCTGGATTGCACTGGCATTGACGCGGAAGCGGTTTGCGAAGTAACCCATGAATACTCTTCTGTCAGCGAGTTCTACTGGTCGACGCTCGCTCTTTCGGATCGCTCTAGTGAGCCTCCTGTGCTTTTCAAGCATTCGCGCTGCGCTTGCCGAAGAAGCGTTGCCTTATATGCCGTCGGCGCAGTATGTAAGCCGCATAGTCATGGCGTTAAAACGCAATGTGGTTTACACCGAAGACCCTACAGTCCCCAGAGCCGCGGAGGTCGAAGTTTCCATTGCATCTGACGGTGCCATCCTGACGCGCCGACTTCTTCGATCCAGTGGCGTTGAAGCCTGGGACCGTGCCGTGCTGACGGCAATCGATAAGACGGCGCGGTTGCCCTTGGACAGCGATGGTCATGTTCCTCCCATCATCGTCATCGCCTTTAGCCCCATCGTACGGAACTAGCGAGATAGCCACGCCCTCTTAATCAAATCCGCCGCCTTCTCCGCAATCATGATGGTCGGTGCATTGGTGTTGCCGCTGACGATGCGGGGCATGATAGAGGCGTCCACCACGCGCAGGCCCTGGATGCCGTGCACGCGCAGTTCGTGGTCCACCACGTCCATCGGGCCATTACCCATGCGGCAGCTACCTACCGGGTGGTAGATGGTGTCGGCGTTGTCGCGGATGAACTGTTCGATGGCCAAGTCGCTGGTGGCCTGGGCGGACTTGGGGGCTTCTTGTCCACCCAACTGTGCCAATGCCGGCTGTTGCAGCAAGGTGCGCATGCGCTTGAAGCCCAACATCAGGCGCTCTACATCCTCGCGCTCGCCCAAGAAGTTGGGGTCGATGACGGGCGCGGCCATGGGGTCTTTGCTGGCCAGGGTCACACTGCCGCGGCTCACCGGGCGCAGCAGACACACGTGGCACGAGTAGCCATGGCCCAGCACCGTGCTGCGCCCGTGGTTCACCAGCTTGGCAATGACGAAGTGAAACTGCAGGTCGGGCGTGCGTTCGCCGGGCGTGCTTTTGACAAAACCACCGGCCTCGCCAAAGTTGGTGGTCAGCAGGCCGGTGCGCTGCTTGCGCCACTCAAAAATACCTTTGATGGCGGCGGCCATGCCGCTGAATGACACGCCGAATGTCTCCTTCAGGTGCGGGGCATTCACCATCTGCACCACATCCACATGGTCGTGCAGGTTTTGCCCCACACCGGGCAAGTCGTGCAGTGTGGCAATGCCCGTCTCCACCAGGTGCTTGTGGGGGCCAATGCCTGACAGCATAAGGATCTGCGGAGACTGCAACGCCCCCGCGCTGAGCAGGACTTCGCGGGTGCAGCGCAGCTCTTTCATCTCGCCTTCGTGCAGAAACTGAACGCCCACCGCGCGCTTGCGCTCCAGCACGATGCGCGTGGTGTGTGCGCCGGTGAATACCTGCAGGTTGGGCCGCTGCAAGTGCGGCGTGAGGTAGCCCTTGGCAGCGCTAAAGCGCTCACCGTGCTTGTGCGTCACCTGGTAGACGCCCACGCCCTCCTGGCTGGCACCGTTGAAGTCGGGGTTGAGCGGGTAGCCTGCCTGCTGGCCCGCCTTCACAAACACCGGCCCTAGGCGGTTAGGGGTGGTCAGGTCCTGCACATGCAGGGGGCCATCCTGGCCGTGGAAGGCATCGGCGCCGCGTGCGTTGTCCTCGGCCTTTTTGAAGTAGGGCAGCACATCGTCGTACGCCCAGCCGGGGTTGCCCTCGGCGGCCCAGCCGTCGTAGTCCTCGCGCTGGCCGCGGATGTAGATCATGGCGTTGACCGAACTGGAGCCACCCAGTACCTTGCCGCGTGGCTGGTAGCCGCGCCGGCCATTCAGGCCCGGCTGTGCGGTGGTCTCGAACTTCCAGTTGGCCTCGCCATTCTTGGCCAGCACGGCCAGCCCCGCAGGGCAGTGGATCAGCACACTGGTGTCGGCCGGGCCCGCTTCCAGCAGGGCCACGGTCACGGTGGGGTCTTCCGTCAGGCGGGCCGCCAGCACACAGCCGGCCGAGCCAGCGCCAATGATGATGTAGTCGAACACGTACCGTCTCCTCATTCAGGGTGACGTTAACGTTACCCCACTGGCCCCAGGCCTGCCAAGCCGAGGTTTACCCTTGTGTGCCATTGGAAAACTCTTTTGCAAATTTATATTGCACGCAATTAAATTGCCAGCTACAATTCAGCCCATGACGAATCCACGCACCACCTCTGCCAACGACGCCGCCCTGCGCCTGGACAACCAGTTGTGCTTTGCGCTGTATTCCACCTCACTGGCCATGACCAAGCTCTACAAGCCCCTGCTGGAAGCGTTGCAGCTGACCTACCCGCAGTACCTGGTGATGATGGTGCTGTGGGAACAGGATGGCCTGAGCGTCTCGGCCCTGGGCGAGCGCCTGTTCCTCGACTCTGGCACCCTCACGCCGCTGCTCAAACGCATGGAGCAGGCCGAACTGCTGAGCCGCCAGCGCAGCGCCGCCGATGAGCGCCGCGTGGAATTGTTTTTGACGGCCAAGGGCCGCGGCCTCAAGGTACAGGCCGCGCGCATTCCGGCCTGTGTGCTGGCCGCCGCCGACTGCCCACTGAGCGAGCTGATGCACCTGACCCAGCAGGTACAAGCCCTGCGCCAGCGCCTGACCGCTGCCACCTGACGCCCCCCCCCGACAGTCCCCATTACCCACCCCGCTGCAATACCCCGCAGCACTTTATGAAAGAAGCGCCATGAGCAACAAGATCGAAAAAGTGATTTACCAAGCCCACGCCAAGTCCACCGGCGGCCGCGACGGCACCACCCGCACCTCTGACGGCTTGCTGGACCTGAAACTGGCTGTGCCCAAGGAAATGGGCGGCCCTGGTGGCGGTGTGAACCCTGAGCAGCTGTTTGCCTCCGGCTACAGCGCCTGCTTCATCGGTGCCATGAAGTTTGTGGCCGGCACGCAAAAGATTGCCTTGCCCGCAGACACCAGCATCAACGCCACTGTGGGCATTGGCCAGATCCCCCAGGGCTTCGGTATCGAAGTGCAACTGGAAGTCTCCATCCCCGGCATGGACAAAGCTGCAGCGCAAGCCCTGGTGGACAAGGCGCACCAAGTGTGCCCCTACTCCAACGCCACCCGCGGCAATATTGATGTGACCATCACCGTGGTCTGACCGGCACTTGCCAAGAGCCGACCTGCTTAAACCGGGTCGGCTTTTTTTTGGCTGCTTGCCTCTGCCCGGCTTTGCACCGCATCGCGCAAATACCGCACCTCCAGGCGCAGCGCATGGATTTCACGCATCAGCTCGCTGTCCACCTCGCGCTCTTCCACCTCCACCAGCATGGCAGCCACAGACGCAGTCACCAGCGACAACACCGCCAACCCCATCAACACCACCACCACCGAAAAGCTGCGCGACGCATGGGTACTGGGCACGATATCGCCATAGCCCACCGTGGCGGCGGTGGTGAAGGCAAGCCACAGACCGTCAGAAAATGTTTGTGCCTGTGGCTCCAAGAGCCAAAACCCCATCCCGCCCAAGCCCAAAATCAGTACACACAGGCCCAAGGAGTAGAGCAAGCCACGGCGGCCGATGACGAGTTTGTGCAGTTTGCCTTTGCGCATGGATTCACTCTAGGCCGGGCACAGCGGCGCGCATTTGACCTGCGTCAATCATCAGCCGCAAGGCGCGCTGCAAACTTGTCGTCAGCCGACCGCGGCATGATGGTGGGCATGGACAAAGATATTTGGGAGACTTGATGAGACTGGCCTTGCTGTCGGACATTCACGGCAATATCCAGGCGCTGGACGCCTGCCTGGCCCATGCCCGCGCGCAGCAGGTACAGCGTTTTGCCTTTCTGGGCGACCTGGTGGGCTACGGGGCCAACCCGGCGGAGGTGGTGGAGCGGATCACCCTGCTCACCGAAGAAGGCGCCATCGTCCTCAAGGGCAACCACGACGAGATGGCCGTGCACCCCCCGGCCACCATCAAGACCGTGGGCGACAGCACCGCCAGCTGGACGCACCAGCAGCTCAGCCCCCTGCAGCGCCTGTGGATGGACACCCTGCCCTTCACCCACCACCTGGAAACGGTGCTGCTGGTCCACGCCAGCGCCGATGGCCCCGAACTGTGGCGCTATGTCTACGACCAACGCGCCGCCACCGCCAGCCTGAATGCTGCCAATGAGTGGCCGGGGGTGCGTTATGTCTTTGGTGGCCATGTGCACCTGCAAACCCTGTACTACCGCGGCGCTACCGACGGGCTGATGATGTTCACCCCGCAAGCCGGTGTGCCCGTACCCGTGCCCAAACACCGGCAGTGGCTGGCCACCGTGGGCTCGGTGGGCCAGCCACGCGACGGCAACCCACAGGCCATGTACGCCGTGCTGGACACCGAACGCGCGCAGCTCACCTTCCACCGCGTGCCCTACGACCACTACAGCGCCGCCGCCGCCATCCGCCGCGCCGGCCTGCCCGAGTTCTTTGCCCACCGGCTGGAGGAAGGACGATGAAACTGCTGGAACCCGGCGCCACCCTGGACGGATTCACCATCGAGGAGTGCATCCACTCCGGCGGCATGGCCCATATCTACCGCGTGGTCTATGCCGATGGCCGCCCCGGCCCCGGCTTCGCCATGGCCATGAAAATCCCGCGCATGACCGCGGGCGACGGCGCCGAGAACATCGTCAGCTTTGAGGTGGAATGCCAGATCATGCAGGCCCTGCACGGCAACAGCACCCCCCGCTTTGTGGCCGCGGGCGACCTGCAGCACACCCCCTACCTGGTGATGGAATACGTGCAGGGCCACACCCTGCAGCACTGGCTCGATGGGCCGCAGCCCGTGGCGGTGGACACCATCACCCAGCTCGGCGTGGCGCTGGCCCGCTCGGCCCACGCGCTGCACCAGCAAAACACCGTGCACCTGGACCTGAAACCCGCCAATGTGCTGCTGCGCGAGGATGGCAGCGCGGTGCTGCTGGACTTTGGCCTCTCGTGCCACGCGCACTACCCCGACCTGCTGGCCGAGCAATTGCGCAAGGCCGTGGGCTCACCCGCCTGGATCGCTCCCGAGCAGGTGGTGGGGGTGCGCGGCGACCCACGCAGCGATGTGTTTGCCATCGGCGTCATGCTCTACCAGCTGTGCACTGGCGAGCTGCCCTTTGGCACCCCACAAACAGCCGCTGGCCTGCGCCAGCGTTTGTGGGTGGACCCCACGCCTCCGCGAAAGCTGCGCGCCGACCTCCCAGCCTGGCTGCAAGAGGTGGTGCTGCGCTGCCTGGAGCCCGAGGCCGCCAGGCGCTACCCCTCGGCGGCCCACCTGGCCTTTGACCTGAGCCACCCGACCCAGGTACACGTCACCCAGCGCGGCACCAACACCGTAGGCACCCCGTTTCGCACCCACTTCAAGCGCTGGCTCAAGGCTGCGGGCATGCACTACCAGCCCAGCCCCCTGCCCGCACGCCAGCTACAGGAGGTGCCCATCGTCATGGTGGCCGTGCCGCACAAGGACGTGACAGATGCCACGCTGTACTCGCTGCGCGAGGCCGTGGCCCGCGCGCTGGGCACGCGCCCCGGCGCCCGCCTGGCCTGCGTCACCGTGATCAGCAGCAGCCAAACCAGCGCCTCCGACGAGGACAAGAGCGAGACCAATGTGCACCGCCGCTACCTCACCGCGCTGCGCCAGTGGTCCCAGCCGCTGGACCACCCGGGCCACCAAACGTCGTGCCACGTGCTGGAAAGCGGTGATGTGGCCCAGGCCCTGCTGGACTACGCGCGGGGCAACCACGTCAGCGTCATCGTCATGGGCGCGGCCACACATGGCCTGATGACCCAGCGCTTTGTGGCCACCGTGCCCATCAAGGTCGCCATGGATGCGCCTTGCACCCTCATTCTGGTCAAACAAAACCTGCCGTTTGCGCAGTTGGGCAGCCCTGCCAGCCTCAACGCGGCCCCGGCCAAGGGCTACTCGGACTCGGATGCCGACAGCGCCGCAGCCCCCTACGGCGACGATCTGGGGCCACTGGGCTAAGCCAGGGAAGCCACCCGCCCAGGAGGGAAAAGCCCGCCGACGACAATCGGGGCATGCACAGCACCACGGGCACCGCCCCTCACCCCTTTGAACCCCTGACCCCCGACCTGGTGCTGGACGCACTGGGCAGCGTGGGCTTGCGCGGCGATGGCCGCCTGACCGCCCTGTCGTCGTATGAGAACCGTGTCTACCAGGTGCAGCTCGAAGACGGTGCGCCCGTGGTGGCCAAGTTCTACCGGCCAGCGCGCTGGACCGATGCACAGATTCAGGAAGAGCACGACTTTGCGGCCGAGCTGATGGCTGATGAAATTCCGGCCGTGGGGCCACTGGTGTTGGGGGGTGCCACGCTTCACCACTTTGGCGGCTTTACCTTCAGCGTGAGCCCGCGCCGCGGCGGCCGCCCGCCCGAGCTGGACGACGGCGAGGTGCTGGAGTGGATTGGCCGCTTTCTGGCACGCATCCACGCCGTGGGCGCCAAACGCCCCTTTGTGCACCGCCCGGCGCTGGACGTGCAGACCTTTGCCATCGAACCCATGCAATGGCTGCTGGCCAACGACAGGGTGCCGCTGGACGTGCAAAGCGCCTGGACAGCCGCCTGCCAGAATGCTATAGATTTAATAGCTGCTCGCGCAGATATGGCGGGCGCTACAGGCCAAAGCAAGTCCAATTCCAGCGGCATACGCCAGTTGCGCCTGCATGGTGACTGCCACCCCGGCAACATCCTCTGGACCCCCACCGATGCGGCCGCCAGTGCCGGCCCCGGCCCGCACTTTGTGGACCTGGACGACGCGCGCACCGGCCCCGCCGTACAAGACCTGTGGATGCTGCTGAGTGGCGACCGCCAGCAGCAAACCCACCAGCTCGGCCTGCTGGTGGATGGCTACGAGCAGTTCCGTGAGTTTGACCGCGCCGAGCTGGCGCTGATCGAGCCACTGCGCACGCTGCGCCTGATCCACTACAGCGCCTGGCTGGCCCGGCGCTGGAGCGACCCGACCTTCCCCGCCAACTTTCCGTGGTTTGGCAGCAGCGACTACTGGAAAGGCCAGGTGCAAATGTTGCAAGACCAGTGCGAAGCCATGCAGGAAGACCCGCTGGTCGTATGAGCCTGGAACAGTTTGCCGGTGCCACCTGGTGGACCGTCACCCACCTGGGCTCGTCGAGCCTCTTGCTGCCCGCCTGCTTGCTGCTGATGTGGGGGCTGTGGCGCACGCGGCAGACCCGTGCATTGCAATGGCTGGTGCTGACGCTGGGCACCGCGGTGGGTGTGACCCTGGTCAGCAAGATTGCCTTTTATGGCTGGGGCGTGGGGATTGCGGCCTGGGACTTCACCGGCGTGAGCGGCCACACCCTGCTGGCCGCCGCCTTGTTGCCCCTGCTGCTGCGCGGCCTGCCCGGGCTGGGCCATTGGGGTGCAGTGATGGGCGCTGGCCTGGCCACTGCGGTGGGCATTTCGCGCGTGGTGGTAGAGGCGCACAGCCCCAGCGAAGTGGCGCTGGCCTGGCTGCTGGGCTGTGCTGTGGCCGCCAGCGTGCTGCTGGCACTGGGGGCAGCGCGCCCGCGCCACCCGGCGCTCATCGTGGCGCCCTTGCTGCTGCTGGGTTCCTTCCACACACCGGCCGCCACCTACCTGCCATCCCACAGCTGGGAAGTGCGCGTGGCGCTGTGGCTGTCCGGCCAGCCCCAGCCCTTCACGCGTGCAGACCTGCACGGAGTGGGCCCGCTCAGCCCAGCACGTCCTTGACGCTGTACTGCGGCGCATAACCCAACAGGCGCGCCGCCTTGGCGTGCGAGATCAGCGGGGCCGTGCCCGCAAAGTCCGGCGCAAACTCGGTCACCTCGGGCCAGAACTCGGCCATCAGCGCGCGGCCGTCCTGACCCGTCCAGTTGTGCGGGCCGGTGATGAAGAAGGCTTCGTGCGGGTTCTCCAGCTCCACCTCCAGCGCCAGGCGGTGGGCCGTGGCCACGTCGCGCGCGTCGACAAAGGTCCAGAGATTTTTGTGCCAGTTGGCGTACTCGGCCACCAGCGTTCGGTAGAAGGGGCGCTGCGCATCGTCGGGCAGCCAGACCCAGGGCATGCGCAGGCAGACGGTGCGCATGCCGTAACGCGCGGTGTAGGTCTTGCAGATCTGCTCGCTCACCACCTTGCTCAGACCATAGGGGTCTTGCGGGCGCGCAGCATGCGCTTCGTCCACGGGGATGTACAGCGGCGCCAGCCGGTGCGTGGCAAACGCAAAGCCCATGGTCGACTCGCTGGAGGTGAACACCACCTTGCCAATGCCATGCTGGGCTGCTGCCTCCAGCACGTTAAATGTGCCGTTCACGTTCACATCAAACACGCGTTTGGCCGGGTCGTTGAGCGGGTGCGGAATGCCCGCCACGTGCATGACGGCGTCGTAGCCGGCCATGGCCTGCAGCACCGCGTCCAGCTGCAGCACATCGACTGCGTGGTGCACCACATCACGGCGGGCGGGTGCGGCCAGGTCCAGCACCCCCACGGTGTACCCATGCTGCGCCAGATCGTCCACAATGTATTTGCCGACGGCACCGGTGCCGCCTGTAACCAGTATCTTTTTCATGGCGCCATGGTAGCGGTGCCTGTCCCTTTTGTGAGCGAACTTCCCGTGACAACCCTCAACCTTGTGGGCGCCGGCCGCGTGGGCCGCACCCTGGCCACGCGGTGGGCCCGGCATGGCGTTTTCGAGATCCAGGACGTGCTGACCAGCCGCCCCGAGAGCGCCAGCGAGGCCTGCGCCGCCATCGGCAGCGGGCGCCCCGTGTCCTGGCTGGCAGACATGCGCCCCGCCGATGTCTGGATGGTGGCCGTGCAGGATGCCCGCATCGCCGCCGTGGCAGCCACGCTGGCGGCCACCCTGCAAGCTGGCGCGGCCACCAACCCCGTCGTCTTTCACTGCAGCGGCGCGCAAAACGCCAGCAGCCTGCAGCCCCTGGCCGATCTGGGCTGGCGCACGGCCAGCGCGCACTGCATCCTGAGCTTTGCCGATGTGCCGACGGCGGTGCAGCAGTTTGCCGGCACCGCCTGCGCGCTGGAGGGGGATGCCTCCGCCCGCGCCGTGCTGGAGCCCGCCTTTGCCGCCATTGGCGCCCAGTGTTTTGCCGTGGCCAGCGAAGACAAGGTGCTGTACCACGCAGCGGCCGTGTTTGCCACCAACTTTTTGCCCGTGCTGCAAGCCGTGGCCGAGGACGCGTGGCAGGCCACGGGCGTGCCCGCCGAGCTGCTGCCCCAGCTGCGCGCCAGCCTGCTGCGCAATGCGGTGGACAACATCACCCGCCTGGGCCCGGCCGGCGCCCTGACCGGGCCCGCGGCGCGCGGCGACCTGCCGGCCATCGCCCGGCAGGCGCAGGTGGTGCGCGACTGGGACCCGCTCGCCGGCGAGGCCTACCAGGCCCTGAGCGCGCTGACGCTGCGGCTGGCGGGGCACTAGGCGGCGTAATTTGCTATTAAAACAGGAGCTGTTTGCGCAATATCCACCGGCTCTAGAGCCCTATTTGACCCATATATCATCGCTCCCAGCGGGGCGAGAGGTCTGCCGAGGCTCGGGCGTAGCGGCAGAGCGGCGGACCACCGCCCATCGGGCCCGGCGTTTTTTCCACCAAATGTAGACCCCGGTGACGCTGAGCATGGCCACCACCACGCCCAACAGCGAAATCAGGATGCGACCCGGCAAGCCCAGAATGCGCCCGCTGTGCAGCGGAAACTGCGCCTGCAGAAAGATGTCAGCGACCGAGCCCGTCCACAACAGGCGCTCCCCGACAAAACGACCATCCCGGCCGTCGTAGTACAGGCGCTTGTTGACGGAGCCCGGGGTCGTGTCGGGCTGGAAAAAGTCAATGCCGTAGATACCCAGGCTCTGGCTGTAAAACACACTGCCTGGGGGCTCGGGCCAGCCTTTGGCCTGGGCATCGGCCGTGGCCTGCGCCAGGGCCTGCGCATAGTCCAGCACGGGAAGGATCGGCTGGTGTTTGGGGGCAGGTTTGCGCTGCGTAAAGGGGTTGGGAGACACCTGCGAAAAGGTGGTGAGGAGCGGGCGGAAGATCTCGCGGTTCAGGTTGAGCGAGAACGCGGTGAATGCCACGATGAACAGCAGCCCCCAAGTCCACAAACTCACGGCCCGGTGCATATCAAAGTTGAGTTTGTAGGCACCGGCGCGGCTGCGAATCTTCCACGCCGGCGCCCACAGCTGCCACCAGCCTTTGCCCGTTTTCAAGGCGACCACTTCGTCACCAACCAGGCCATTGCCCGGCTGGGGCTTGACCTTTCTGCGCACCGGCAGCGTCAGGTAGGCGCCCACAAAACAGTCCAGCGTCCACAGAATCGCCACGCCTCCCAGCAGCCAGGTACCCCAGCGGTCTATGCCCCACATCTCGGGCAGGTGCAGGGTGTGGTGGAACTTGTAGAGAAAGGAGACAAAAGTTTCTCTGCTGATGGGCCAGACGGCCCCCCACTGGCGCTGGCCCAGTTCTTGACCACTCACCGGGTCGACAAAGACCTGGTTAAAGCCGGGTTCGTGCAGTTTTTGGGTGGCGGGGTTGACCCTGGGCGCCACGCCGAAGGCCACGCTGCGGCCCGGCTCCACGTGCAGCGGGATAAACCGCACGGTCACCATGGGGTGGCGCTGCTCGATCTGGCGCGCCAGCTCCAGCGTGGAGATACTTGGCAGCCCCTCGGGGTTAGGCTGGGCAGCGGTCAAATGCGGGTTGAGCCAGGCGTCCAGCTCGTGGTCCCACGAGATGACCGCACCGGTCACCCCCGTGAGGAACAAGAACACGGCGGTGCTCAGCCCTACCCAGCGGTGCAAAAAGGTCCAGAAGGGGCGCATCAACAAGCCCTTAGAACTCCGTGCTGACCGAGAACAAGGCCGTGCGGGGCGTGCTGCGGGTCAGGAAACCCGTGCGCACCGCAAGCCAATGGGACGAATCGGTCACGTTCTCGATGGAAACGCGGAACACCGTCGACTTGCCCGCCACGCGGGTGCTGTAGCGCAAGCCCAGGTCATAAGTGTCGAAGGCGGGGATGCTCTGTGTGTTGTCTGCACTGGCGTACTGCTTGTCCACCTTGGTGTAGCGCCCCGTCAGGGTCAGGCCCGGCCAGGTTCGCACATCCCATTCACCGCCCAGCACCAGGCTGTAGTCTGGAATGCCGATGGCCTTTTTTCCATCGTTGGCAGCATTCAGGGTTTTGGATTGCAACGCGTCAAACAGGGCCAGCCCCGCATTCAGGCGCATGCCTTTGGCCACCTCGCCAAACACCGACAGCTCCACACCACGGTTGACCTGCTCGCCATCCATCACCAGGTAATTGGCGCTGTTGACAAAGGACACCGGCTGCAAAATCTGGAACAGCGCTGCACTGGCCCCAAACCCGCCTGCGTCGTATTTCAGGCCGGCTTCAACTTGTTTGCCCTTGAACGGGGGGAAGACCTCGCCCTTGTTGGCCGTAGTGCCCCCCGCCACCGGCCCTTGCGAGAGCCCTTCGGCATAGTTGGCGTACACCGACGTGGTGGGCATCAGCTTGTAACTGGCGCCCACCGAGGGGGCCATGGCCGACTGCATGAACCGGCGCACTTCCACTCCCGAGGCGTACTCGCCAATGTCCAGCTTCTGGTAGCGCAGCCCGGCTACCATGTGCAGGCGGTCGTCCAGCAGGTGCATGGAGTCCACCAGACTCACGCTGTCCGAGGTCGTGTCCTGAAAACGCAGAAACGGCAATCCGGTGGGCGGTGTGGGCGCTGCCACAAACACTGGGTTGTACAGGTTGCTGGTGAAGGCACTGCCAATCGTGCGGGTCAGGCTTTGCCCATCGCCGGTGAAGCGTGAATACCCCAGCACCATCTGGTGTTTGACCTGGCCGGTGTTGAACCGCACCCGCCAGCCCAGCTCCCCAGAACGCATGTTGGACCCCGTGGCGAAGACGCTGGGCTGTGCGGTGAAGTTGCCATTGGCCGCGATCAGACGGGTGCTGCCCGCGTTGAGGTTGGATTCTTTGTAGTTCACACCCCCCAGCACACCAAACACCGTAGAGTCGGGCGTGAGGTCGTACTCCAGCCGGGTGACGAGAGACACGCTTTCGGTGTCGCTGCTGTCCCACGCCTGGCTGATGGCCTGTGTGGTGGTGGGCGGCGCGGGGAGTTCGAAACCGGCGTTGAACCGGTGAAACTGCGGAAACCCATCGAACTGGCGGCGGTTTTGGGCCACGTCCACACTGGCACGCAGCTTGTCGCCGGCGTAGTCCAGTGCCACCGACAGATGCTCGGCGCCCACTTTTTCTGCCACCACGCCGGTCGCGCCTTCTCGTTTGGCCGCGTTGATGCGCAGCCCCCACTCGTGCTCCTCGCCAAACCGGCGACCCACATCCACATGCCCACCGGCCTGGCCGTGGGAGGAGCCGGAGAGGGTCAGCCGGGTCAGAGGAACATCGGTCCCGCGCTTGGGCACCAGGTTGATGGCGCCGCAATTGGTGGTGCTGTTCGGGCTGATGCCATTGAGTAGCGCACTGGGGCCCTTCAGCACTTCCACACGCTCAAACTGCTCCATCGCAATGCGCCGTGTATCGACCACCGCAAAGGTTTCGTTGAAAGACACGTCGGCGCTCAGCAGGTATTGGCCGCGCAAAAACAGCACATCAACCGCATTGCTTTCCGAGTTGGTGGACCGCACGGCCGGGTCGACCGCCAGCACGTCAATCAAGCGCCGAGCCTGCACGTCGCGCACCGCCTGCTCGGTGTAGCCGCTGATGGCAAAGGGGGCATCCAGCAGCTCGGTATTGCCCAGCGCGCCCAGGCGCGCACCTTTGGCAACCTGCCCGCCGGCAAAGGGTTTGTACAGCAAATTGGGGTCCCGTGTGCCGGCCACCGTGACTTCTGCCAGGCTCTTCACCCCACCAGCCGCGGGCTCGCTGTTCGCGCCCCGCAAGCCATAGGTTCCTGGCGTCTGCGCCACAGCGCTGATGCCGCTGCCAAGCAGCAGCGCCGTAAAACCTTCGGCCACGCAGTACTGGCCTGCCAGCGCGGGGGCGCTTTTGCCAGCGACCAGGGCCGGGTTAAACGACAGCGTGACACCGGCCTGGCGCGAGAAGGCGTTGAGCGCGTCCTCCAGGCTGGCGGCGGGCAGGTTGTAGGGCTTGCGCACAAGCTGGGCTGCGCGACTGGCATCCCCGGGGGCGGGTGCTTCGGGTGCACCTGGCGTGGCGGCGGCTACGGTGCCAGCCAACACGCCGTGGATGAGCAAGGCGTGGATCAGTGAGGCAAGGGGATGGCGGGTAGGCATGGCAGTGGGGTTCACAAGACGTTCGGTTAAAAAGGTTGCTGTCCCCTTTATGCCGAACGGGCCCCGCAAAACCCGTAACCCTGAGCGCAAATTTTTTAACGGCGCAGGATCGTCAGCGTCCCTTGCACATTGGCGCCAATGCGCACTGGCAACGTGTTCGCCAACGCGTCCAGCGCACGGGGCACGGCCTGGGGGCCGTCGAGCTGGAACACGCCTGACACGCGCAGGCCCGCCACATCGGCTGCGCAGTGCACTGGGGCACCGTGGTAGCGCGACAGTGCCGCGGCAAGCGCGTCCAGCCGCATTTGTTTGGCCACCAGCACGCCGTCCATCCAGGCGGTGGGGTCGGCGTCGGGCTGCAGCACACGGGTAATGGGGGCCGTGCCCTGCCCGTCCAGGCGGTAGGTTTCGCCAGCCTGCACCCGCAGCGGCGCCTTGCCGTCCAGGTGGATGGCCACGGTGCCCTCGCGCACATGCAACTGGGTGCTAGCGGGCGGCGCACCACGGGCGTGCAACGTGTGCCGTACGGCAAACGCGGTGCCAATGGCCTGCATACGCACTTGCTGTGCCTGCACCCAGAACGGGCGCTTGCCGCCCAGGGCATCTGCGTCGGCACCGGTGTTGATAAAAATCTCGCCTTCGCGCAGCACCAAGAGGCGCTGCAGCGGCGTAAACACCACATCCACCGCCGTGCCTGCGTTGAGCTGCAGATGGGTTCCGTCGGCCAACAGCACCTTGCGCCGTTCACCGGGGCGGCTGGCATAACTGGCCTCCTCGCGCCATGGGGCCTGCCGCGCCACCAATGCGGCCGATGCCGCACTCAGTGCCCCCACACCCAGCAAGCTGAGGGCACGCCGGCGCGACGCGATTTTGCCGCTGGCCTGCGCGGCATCCAGCGTCTGGCGGGCCATACGGGCGCTGCCCGTGGGGATGGCGCCAAACGCCTGTTCGACCCCTTGCACCTGCGTCCAGGCTTGTTCGTGCAGCGGGCTGGCGTGGCGCCAGGCGACACAGGCCTGGCGTTCGGCCTCCCCCGCAGTGCCAGACTGCAGGCACACTGCCCATTGCACCGCCTGGTCCAGAGCGCTCAGGCCCATGGCAGCTCGGCCCGCATGGCCATGCAGTGGCGCAGCGCGGTGGCCATGTGTTTCTCCACCGTGCTCAGGCTCACGCCCATTTGCTGGGCAATGGCCACGTAGCCCAGTCCATCAAGCCGCGACAGCAGCAGCACGGTGCGCGCCTTGGGGTGCAGGCCGTCCAGCATGGCGTCAATGCGGGCCAGGCAGTTGATCAGCATGGCCTGGTCCTCGGTGCTGGGAGTGTGGCTCTCGGGCAGGCCCGCCAAGGCTTCGAGATAGGCGCGTTCTAGGGTCTGGCGGCGTGCCTGGTCTACCGCCAGGCCGCGTGCAATGGTGGTGAGCCAGGCGCGCGGCTCGCGCACCTGGGCCAGCGCTTGCGGCTGCCCCAGCACGCGCACAAAGGTGTCGTGGCTGAGATCGGCCGCGTTGTGCGGGCAGCCCAGCTTGCGGCGCAGCCAGCCCAGCAACCAGGGGTGGTGCTCCAGGTAGAGGGTGCTGACGGTCTGCATGGGAGGGGCGACGGACATGGAGGCTTGGGCCGGGCATAACCATCCGGGCTCGGACAGCAGGCAGGCAGAAGGCAGTGGAATAGTCTAAATGCGAATTATTACCAATTAGGCCTATCGCCGCAAGCGCCTGGCCTCTGCCTGTGGTGTATCCGGAACGGGAGCGCACCCTGGCGCTGCGACTCACACCACCACGGCTAAGCCGGCCAGCCGCTCCACACGCCCGGCAACCACTGGGCGCTGCTCACCACCAAGGCCGACAGGGCCAGGGCCCACGCGACACCCAGTGTGGCACCTGCCAGCACGGCCAAGCCATCTTCAAACACCAGCCCCAAACCGATGAGGAGCAAGGCCACCGCCGGCACCACGTTGCCAAACGGAATGGGGAGAAAAATGGCCCAGGCCATGGCAGCCACCAAAGGCGCCAGCCACACGCGGTGGCCGGGCTGCACCCACCAGCGCAAGCGCGCGCGCATCACCCGCGCCGCCTGCTCGTAGAGCCATGCCAGGGTGTGCAGGGCCCGGCGTGCCATGGGGGCAGACAGCTGCAAGCGCCCCACCTTGCGCGGCATGACCAGCCGCGGAAAGTAGCGCCAGATCATCCAGGCCAGCGCGGCCAGGCCCAGGGACATCAGGGTGCCTGCGCCCGGCAAAGGCAGCAGGCAAGGCACCGCCAGCACCACCAACAGGGCACCCGGCCCCGCCCGGCCGTGCAGCCGGAACAGCTGCTGCAGGCGCATGGGCTGGTCATCCAGCGCCTCGGCCGCAGCCCGCAGGCGCCGGGCTTGCATCTGGTCCACGGTCAAACGCGGCTGCGCGTGCTGCTGGAGCGCACACTCAACCACATGGTGACCGCCAGAATGCCCACCACCACACCGAGAGACACTCCCACGGGGATCTTGTAAAGGTCGATCAGGCACATCTTGGTCCCGATGAACACCAGAATCACCGCCAGGCCGTAGTTCAGCAGATGGAACTTGTTGGCCACGGCAGCCAGCAGGAAGTACATGGCACGCAGACCCAGAATCGCAAACACGTTGCTGGTCAGCACGATGAACGGGTCGCTGGTGATGGCAAAGATCGCGGGGATGGAGTCGACCGCAAAAATCACGTCGGTCAGTGCCACCAGGCAGATCACCATGAACAAGGGCGTGGCGATTTTCTTGCCGTTTTCCACGGTCCAGAAGTGCTCGCCGTCGTAGTGCTTGCTCACCGGCAGAATCTTGCGCAACAACTTGAGCGCAGGGTTGTCATCCAGGCTGGGTTCCTGGCCGGCAGCCCACCACATCTTCACACCGGTAAGGACCAGGAAGGCGCCGAACACATACAGGATCCAGTGGAACTCGGCCAACAACCAACCGCCCACCAAAATCATGAGGGAGCGCAATACGATGGCGCCGATGATGCCAATCATCAGCACCCGTTTCTGGAAGTGCGAAGGGACCGCAAAGTAGGTGAAGACCAGCAGGAACACAAAGATGTTGTCCACCGCCAGCGACTTCTCGATCAGGTAGCCGGTCAGAAACTCCAGCGACTTGGTGTTGGCGAGCTCCACGGAGCCGGTGCTGTCTTGGACCGCCCACCAGAACAGGCCGTTGAACAAGAAGCTCAGGGCAACCCAGACGAGAGACCAGTTCAGCGCCTCTTTGACGCCGATGTCGTGCGCGCCCTGTTTTTTGAGGACGACGAAGTCAATAAAAAGTGACACCAGAACGATGCCGACGAAGGTGGCCCATAGCCACAGGGGTGCAATGGTTTGCATGAACAAGACCTCGAAATGGTTGAAACATTCCCTGTAGGTCTTGCGGGAGAGCGCACTGTTGGCGCCTCTGCATGCTCCGGCCGGGGCAGCAAGAAGCACCCGCGACGTATTGACGAAACATGCAAACCCGGTCCGTAGGCACCGGGATTGCTACTCCCCTAAAGGTGCTTGGATCATGGCAGAAGTCGCAATGCCCCCGCACATCGGATTGACTTGCGGGGCACCAGTCAGCTATGAATTTAGTAGCTGTCCGCGCATATTCCACGCGGGCAACGGCCCTATTTTGCTTTGAATTTGCCGTATACAGCCCGCCAGACATAGGCCAGCAGGCTCACCACGGCCACCACCGCCAGCACCTGCTGGGCGGCGTGGTTTTCTGCAAAATCCAGCGCCTCGGTGAGCAGGTGGTAGACCGACAAGGCCACCAAACCGGCGGCTATGCGCAACCACCAGGCCGAAGGTGCAAACTGTTTTGCGGACAAGCGCATCCACACCTGGTGCCCCAGCAAACCCGAGAGCACGCCCAGGCTGGCGCCCACCGCCACATCACCCGGCCAATGTGCGCCCACGGCAATGCGGGACAGACCCGCCCCCGCCGCCAGCACCCACAACCACCAGTGGCGGCGGCGCTGGGCCACGGTGAGTGCAAAGTACATGCCGGACGCCACCGCAAACGCAGTCAGTGTGTGGCCCGAGGGCATGGACACGTTGTGCAGCAGCTCGCCCACCACCCGCATTTGCGCGTTGTCCACCACCGCAGCGGGACGCGGGCTTTCAATGAAGAATTTGCCGGTGCGGGCAAACAGCACGGCAAAAGGCGCCGCGCACAGCCACGCCACCATCAGCCGGGGCGCCAGCACCAATAAAGGCGATGTCACTGCCAGCACTCCCCAGCCGTTGCCCAATAGCGAAAGGCCCGTCCAGAATGCGGCAGCCACGGGCGCGCACCACTGGTTGATGGTCAGAAAAAGCGCAGGTTCCGACCACTGCAGCCACAAGGGCGTACCCAACACAAAGATCAGCACCGGCCACCACCAGGTGCGGGCGGAAACCGGGCTGGCCAGGGCATGGGGCGTGGTGGCAGGTGGCAACATGGCAATCAGGTGTCAGGGTGAGGGCGCGAGTGTAAGCCGCGGCTGCGGCGTGGCTGCGGCCCAGCCACGGCAGTCGTAAAAGCGGAAACTGGCCAGCGGCTGGCCCCAATGCTGCACGGGCAAGCGCTCCAGCAAGGTGCAGTTGGCAAAGCCATGCGCACCCAGTGGCGGGTCGTAGGCCATGTGGGACCAGTCCACCAGCAAGGTGCTACCGCCCACGGGCAAGGCCCCCGCCCAGAGTTTGAACTGGGAGTCGCCGTCTTCCAGCACATACACCGGCAGTGGGCGTGCATACCAGCCCAGGCGGCTGCCCAGCGTCCAGTTCTGCACCGCCACGCTCTGCAGGCCGTGCTGACGGGCCAGGTGGGCGGCACGCTGCCCCGCCAGGTTCCAGCCGTGCAGGTCGGCCAAGGGGTTGGGGCGTGGCGCCACCGCCGCATCGCTGCCGGCGACCAGCGGCCAACCGGCGCTGGCCATCAGACCCAACAGCCCGGCACACCCCAGTGCTTGTGCCATGCCCACAGCGGCCAGCAGCCAGCGGCCCGCACCGCGCCACAGCCGCGCCAGCCCCATGCCCGCAAAAGGTGCCAGCGCCACCCAGGACGGAGCGGTCCAGTGCGGCAGCGCCGTGCCACCACCGGCCATGTAGGTGAAGATGGCAAAAGGGATGGCAAACAGCCACACCAGCGGCCGCATGCGCCGGTCAGCCTGGCGCCATCCCAACGCGGCACACAGCAGCAGGGGGCCGAACACCAGCAACTGCGTCAGCACAAACCGCAGCACATGGCCGGCCTGCCACACGCTGCCCTTGCCGTGGGCCAATTGGTAGGTGAAAGAAATCCATTGGTTCTGCGCATTCCACACCAGCACCGGCGCAATCAGCAGGGCCGCAATGCCCATGCCGCCCCATAACGCAGGGCGGCGCAATACGCCCCAGCCCTGCGCCATGACGATGCAAAGCGCCACCGCCAACGCGGTGAATACCGCGGTGTACTTTGCCAGCCCCGCCAGGCCCAGCAGCAGGCCCAGTACCAGCCAGGGGCCGCTGCGCTGCGCTGCGCCGGGCTGCATCAGCGTCCAGGTCTGGTGCATCAGGGCCACGGTCAGCGCCATGAGCAGGGTGTCGGGCAGCAGGCCAATGCCCAGCACATGGAGCAATGGCGCCAAGGCCAGGGCCAACACGGCGGCCAGCGCCGCCTGGGGAGCCTGCGCCTGCCCGGCTAGCAACCGCAGGGTCAGGCGGTGCACGCCCGCCACCGTGGCCAGCCACAACAGGCCGGGCACCAGCCGCAGCAGGGCAACCGGTGCGTCCAGCGCCACCAGCGGCCACTGCACCCAGCCCACCAGAGGCGGATGGTCAAAGTAGCTGAGTGCGGGGTGCGCGGCGTAGAGCAGGTAGTGCGCCTCGTCCACCGACAGGCCCAGCAGGGCTCCCAGCACCGCATGCAGGCCAAACACCAGCGCCAGCACCCAGCGGGCACAGCTGTGCAAAGAAGACGGGAACAAAATTTGCAAGGGGCAAGTCGGAGGAAAATGGAGACCCCCGCAGTCTAATCTGCGCCCCTATTTCCCCACCCCAAGGAACCCCATGCCTACTTACCATGTTGAACTGCTGGAAGGCCGCACCCAGGAGCAAAAGAAGAAGCTGGTGGACGAAGTGACTCGCGTTACCGTTGAAACCCTGGGCTGCTCGCCCGAGGCGGTGGACATCATCATCGTGGACGTGAAGCGCGACAACTGGGCCTCCGGCGGCAAGTTCTGGAGCGAGCCGCGCACCTAAGCGCCGCGCGTTTTTGCATTTGCGCCCACCCCCTGCGGAGTAAACTGTTTCCATGTGCCAACTGCTTGGAATGAACAGCCACTTGCCGGCCAGCCTGACGCTGAGCTTCACCGGCTTTTCGCAGCGCGGCGGCTGCACCGACCACCACGCAGACGGCTGGGGCATTGCCTTCTTCGAGAGCGAGGGCGACCTGCCCGGCAAGGCGGCCCGGCATTTTGTGGACAAGGAAAGCGCATCCACCTCGCCGATTGCGAAGATGCTCAAGTCCTACCCCATCAAGAGCCACAACGTGGTGGCCCATGTGCGCAAAGCCACGGTGGGCGCGGTCACGCTGGAAAACTGCCACCCCTTCACGCGCGAACTCTGGGGCCGCTACTGGGTGTTTGCCCACAATGGTGACCTGAAGGAATTCAACCCACCGCTGCACGGCAGCTTCAAACCGGTGGGCACCACCGACAGCGAGTTGGCCTTTTGCTGGCTGCTGCAGGAGCTCAACAAGTCCCACGCGACCGTGCCCAGTGTGGAGGAACTGACCCAGACCCTGGCCGAGCTGGTGCCCAAGATCGCACGACACGGCACCTTCAATTTTTTGCTGAGCAATGGCCAGGCCCTGTGGGCCCACGCCAGCACCAAGCTCTGCTACGTGGTGCGCCAGCACCCGTTCAGCGAGGTACAGCTCAAAGACGAAGATGTGACGGTGGACCTGTCGCAGCTGAACGGCCCGGACGACCGGCTGGTGATTGTGGTGACCGAGCCACTCACCACCAACGAGAACTGGGTGGCCATGGAGGCCGGCGCGCTGCACGCCTTTGCCGACGGCCAGCCCTTGGCCCGCACCGTATGCAAGGCCACCCTGATTGCGGCGGCCGCCGCCGCAGCGGCCCAGCGGGAAGCAGAAGAGGCTGCCAAGGCGGCAGCCCTGGCGACATAGGCCCCCCACGCTCCGCCGCCGCGCGCGACGGCTGAGATCCTCAGGGCTTGCAGCCGTACTGGCCCTTCTTCGCATTCTCAAAGTAGCTCAGATCACCCTTGCAGACCGGCTTTTCAGCGGGCAAGGCGGTACCGGCCTTGGCCGCGCAGGTGAAGGTACCGGTCTTGGGGTTGAGCTTGCCAGACAGCTTCCAGCCCTTGGCGCAGATCTCCGACGCCTTGAACGCTGCGGGCTTGGCAGCCACGGCAGCACCGGTCACCGTGATGTCGACCGCGCGCTCGGGACCACCGCAGTTGGGGTGGTTCTGCACATTCTTGCCGCTCAGGGTCACGTGGTAGCTGCCGGGTTTGTCGTAGCTGCGGGTCACCACCAGGGGGACCGAGTTGCTCACGTCGCTCACGGCGTCCTTGAAGCTGCCGTCACCAAAGCCAAGCACAAAGCCGCAGTAATTGGCATTCAGCACATCGATGTTGGCGGTGATGGTGACGGGCTCGCCCACCTTCACGGTGGTGCTGGATGCGGTGATGGTGCCCAGCACCTGGGCCTGAGCTGCCGTAGCCAGCAGACTGGCAGCCAGCACGGCTGCAAATTGCATGCGTGTTTTCATGGAATGGTCTCTCCGTTGTGTCATGCCGCTGCAGCCCCCATGGCCGCAGACTGCGCAGTGTCATTGTGCGCCGTTGGCGGCCATGCGGCACACCGGCCCAGCGGGTCTGCCGCAATAAAGCCGCAATGTGTGAACTATGCCCCGTGTGTTTGCACGGTGGGGCGGGCTAGCGCCCCGCGGCCTGGGCGGCTTCCAGCGCGTCCACAAACATGGCCGCCACATCGAACCCGGTCTGGTCGGTGATTTCCTGGAAGCAGGTCGGGCTGGTGACGTTGATCTCGGTGAGGGAGTCGCCAATCACGTCCAGCCCCACCAGCAGCAGGCCGCGCGCGGCCAGGATGGGCCCCAGGGCCTCGGCAATCGCGCGATCGCCATCGCTCAGGGGCTGGGCCACACCTTTGCCACCGGCCGCCAGGTTGCCCCGCACTTCGCCGCCCTGTGGAATACGCGCCAGGCAAAAAGGCACAGGCTTGCCGCCGATCACCAGCACGCGCTTGTCGCCATCCTTGATGGCAGGCAAAAACTTTTGCACCATCAGGGTCTGGGCACCGTCCTTGTTCAGCGTCTCGATGATGCCGCCCAGGTTCAGGCCATCGTCCTTCACGCGGAAGATGCCCATGCCGCCCATGCCGTCCAGCGGCTTCAGGATGATGTCGCGGTGCTCGGCGTGGAAGGCGCGCACGGCGTCGGCATCACGCGTGACCAGCGTGGGGCCGATGAACTGGGGAAACTCCAGAATCGCCAGTTTCTCGGGGTGGTCACGCAGGGCGCGCGGCTTGTTGAAGACCTGGGCGCCCTCGCGTTCGGCCTGCTCCAGCAGGTGGGTGGTGTAGAAGAATTCGCTGTCAAACGGCGGGTCCTTACGCATCACCACAGCATCAAAGTCCTTGATGGCCACGGTATCCGCCGTCTCGGTGAACCACACGGTGGCATCGCCCGTGAGCGTGATGCGGCGCACGGCCGCCTGCACCACACCGCCGCGCTGCCACACCAGGTGGCGCGGCTCGCAGGCAATGATGCAGTGGCCACGCTTTTGCGCCTCGCGCATCATGGCAAAGGTGGTGTCCTTGTAAATCTTGAAGGATTCCAGCGGATCGGCAACAAACAGAATGTCCATGGGGTTCTTTCTCGGTCAGGGGCCGCAGTTCAGGTGCCTGCAGGCGTGGTGCGGCCGTAGTGTTGCACCAAAAGCGCAATCCCGCCTGCCACCACCCCCCAAAACGCCGAGCCGACTCCGGCTATTACGACGCCGCTGAGCGTGACCAGAAAGGTGATGAGCGCGGCTTCGCGGTTCGTGTCGTCCTTGAGGGCGGCCGTGAGCGCGCCACCAACGGTGCCCAGCAGCGCCAACCCGGCAATGGCCGCCACCAGTTCTTTGGGGAAGGCGGTGAGCACACCGGTGATGGCGGCACCAAACAGGCCAATGACCATATAAATGGCGCCACAGGAAGCGGCCGCGGTGTAGCGCCGCGCCGGGTTGCTGTGCGCCTCGGGGCCCATGCAAATGGCGGCGGTGATGGCGCTGAGGTTGAGCGCAAATGCGCCAAACGGCGCCAGCACCAGCGTGACCAGGCCAGTCAGGGTGATGACCTTGGAGATAGGGATGCCAGCGTCACCACCCTCCTGGCGACGGTCGGCGTAGCCCGCAGCCTGGATGGCGGCCACGCCGGGCAAATTCTGCGAAGCCATGGTGACCACAAACAGCGGCAACGACATGCTGATGAAAGCCGCCAGCGAGAAGCTGGGCGTCACCCACACCGGCATTGTCAAGCCAAATTGGATGTCAGCCCCCGTGAATTCTGCGCGAGAAGCTACAAAAACAATAGCAACCAACAACGTCAGCGGTACCGCGTAGCGGGGCAAGAAACGCTTGCCCAGCAGGTAGGCCAGCAGCATGAGCACGACCAGCGGCAGCGCCGACTGCGCCGCGGCAAAGCCCGACAGGCCAAAGCGTGCCAGCACGCCCGCCAGCAGGGCCGAGGCCAAGGCCAGCGGGATGCGGTTCATGATGCGCTCGAACCAGCCGGTCGCGCCTGCCACAGTGATGAGCGCGGCACACAGGATGAAGGCGCCCACGCCCTCGGCCATGCCGAAACCACCAGCGGTAGCCGCGGTAGCCAGCACCGCAGCACCGGGCGTGCTCCATGCCACCATGACTGGCTTTTTGAGCCACAAGGAGGGAATGAGCGAGCACAGACCCATGCCAATGCCCAGCGCCCACATCCACGACGCCACCATGGCCGGCGTGGCGCCCAGGGCCAGTGCAGCCTGGAACACGATGGCCACCGAACTGGTGAAGCCCACCAACACCGCCACAAAACCGGCCGTGAAGGCCGAGAGACTCAGGTCTTTGAAAAAATGCATGGCTGCATTGTCGGCGACGCGCACAAGATGGCCTGATGTGTGGGGCAATTTTGCGCCGGGCCGCCCCAAGCCCTCTGGACCGCTTGGCGGCCAGCGGCGATAGCCAAATTAGCCCCCACGGGGGGCAGCGACCCGCGCAGCGGCGCAGCGTGGGGGCCCCACTAGATTTCGATTTTGGAGCCCAGCTCCACCACCGAATTATTGGGCAGGTTCAGGAAGTCTGCCGCCGCGCTGGCATTGTGGTGCATCTGGGCAAACAGCTTCTCGCGCCAGGGCGCCATGCCTTCGCCCAGCGTGGGCACGACAGTGTCGCGCGACAGGAAGTAGCTGGTGCTCATCGGGTCCAGATCGCAGCCACGGCCCTTGATCTGGGTCAGCGCCTTGGGGATGTCGGGGTCGTTCTTGAAGCCGTAGTGGATCACCACCTGCCAGCAGTCGTGGCCCAGCGAGTCGATCTGCAGGCGTTTGTCCAGACCAATCCAGGGCACCTCGTGGTTCTTCACGGTGACGAACAGGTTGCTGGTGTGCAGCACCTTGTTGTGCTTGAGGTTGTGCAGCAGCGCATTGGGCACGGTGCCCATCTCGGACGTCAGAAACACCGCGGTGCCCTCCACACGCGCGGGCGGACTCACAAACACGGCTTCCAGAAAACTCGTCAGGTCGAGTGCGTCAGCGCGCAATTTTTCATTGAGCAGGCGCCGCCCTTCCTTCCAGGTCATCATGAGCGTGAACACCGCACCACCAATGGCCAGCGGGAACCAGCCGCCGTCAAACAGCTTGAGCAGGTTGGAGGCCCAGAACGCGAAGTCCACCACAAAGAAGAAGCCGGTGGCGGCGATACACAGCCACAAGGGGTACTTCCAGCCGTGGCGGATGACGTAGAAGGTCAAAATGGTGGTGATCAACATGTCCGTGCACACGGCAATGCCATAGGCGGCCGCCAGGTTGCTGGACGACTTGAACATCACCACGGCCAGCACGATGGCCACAAACAAACCCCAGTTCACAAACGGCATGTAGATCTGGCCGGTGTCCTTGACACTGGTGTGTTCAATCTGCAGGCGCGGCAGGTAGCCGAGCTGAATCACCTGCTTGGTGACCGAGAAAGCGCCCGAAATCAGGGCCTGCGAGGCGATCACCGTGGCCATGGTGGCCAACCCCACCAGGGGCAGCAGGGCCCAGTCAGGTGCCATCAGAAAGAAGGGGTTTTTGACCGCTGCAGGGTTGGCGAGCAACAAGGCCCCTTGGCCAAAGTAGTTGATCACCAGTGCCGGCATCACCACGGAGAACCAGGCCAGGCGCACCGGTTTTTTGCCAAAGTGTCCGAGGTCGGCGTACAGCGCCTCGGCGCCCGTGACACACAGCACCACGGCTCCCAGAATGATGAACGTGGTGCCAGGGTTGTGCCACATAAACCCGAGCGCGTAGTGCGGGCTGATGGCCCACAAAATCTCGGGGTGGTCCACGATGTGGCTCACGCCCAGCAGCGCCAGCACTGCGAACCACACCACGGTGATAGGACCAAAAAACTTGCCAATGCCCGCCGTACCGCGCTTCTGCACCGCAAACAGGCCAAACAGAATGACCAGGGTGATGGGAATCACGTAGCGCTTGAAGGCTGGCGAGATGACCTCCAGACCTTCAACGGCCGACAGCACCGAGATGGCTGGGGTGATGACGCCATCCCCGTAAAACAGGCAGGTGCCAAATATGCCGATGATGAGCAACATCCGGCGCAGCTCGGGCCGATCCTTGACCGACTGCGAGGCCAGCGCCAGCATGGCGACCAGGCCGCCTTCGCCATGGTTGTCGGCCCGCAGCACCAGCACCACGTACTTGATGGAGACGATGACCGTGAGGGTCCAGAAGAAGATGGAAAGGATGCCGTAGACGTTGTCCGGGGTGAAAGGCACATGGCCGGAGCCAAACACTTCTTTCATGGCGTACAGCACGCTGGTGCCAATGTCGCCGTACACAACGCCGATGGCGCCCAGGGTGAGCGCCGCAAGAGACGATTTTGATGCTGACACGAGATCACCCGGCGCACGGGGGCCGCCGGGTTCCATTCCTGAAGGGATCGCTATTTTGCTCCCAGCGCTTCAGGCCGCAAGCCACAAATCCGCAAATTGCGCGGAATTTGGAACCGTGTTGCAGCGCAGCAACTTGGTGTCTTTATGGGGTTGACGCGTCTCAGTCGTAGCGTTCTGCGTCGGGATCGGTGGCTTCCAGCTCGTAGCTGCCCGCCAGCATGGCCAAGCGGCCAATCACGCCGTACATATAGAAGCGGTTGGGGGCGCTGGCACCGGGGCGCACACCCGGTTGAGGTAAGTGCGTACTCTCGGCAAACCCCAACGGCACGTATGCAGAGCCGGGAGCGCTGAGGTTTTCATCCTCACCGCGTTCAGCGTGCATGCGGTAGAAGCCGCCCACCACATAGCGGTCCATCAGGTAGACCACAGGTTCGGCCACGGCGTCGTTCACGCGCTCGTTGGTCAACACGCCTTCCTGCAAGATCAGCTCCAGCGGCGCGGGCGCAGCGTCCAGGCCGGCGCCCATCTTGCGCAACTTGGCATCCAGGTCCTTGGTGTCGCGCACCGAGAGGATCGCATTGCCGCTGGTGCGGTTGTCGGCCTTGATGACGACAAAGGGCCGCTCCTTGATGCCGTACTCCTTGTACTTCTTCTTCACCTTGGTAAGCATCGCGTCCACACGCTGCACCAAGGCATCAATGCCAGCGGGGGTCACCAAATCGACAACCCCGTATTTGTCGAACATGGGGTTGATCAGCCAGGGGTCCACGCCAATCAACTTGCCAAAGCGCTTGGCCACTTCCTCATAGGCCTTGAAGTGAGTGCTCTTGCGCCGCGTGGTCCAGCTCGCATGCAGCGGCGGCAGCAGGTACTGCTCGTGTACCTCTTCCAGAATGCCCGGCACACCGGCGCGCAGGTCGTTGTTGAGCAGGATGGTGCAGGGGTCAAAGTCCTTCAAGCCCAGGCGCCCCTTGGTGCGGATGATGGGCTCCAGCGTGATGGACTCGCCGCCGGGCAGTTCCAGGGTGGTGCTTTTCTTTATCTCGGGGCTGATGGAGCCAATGCGCACATTGAGGCCCGCCATGTGGAAGATGCGGCGCAGCTGGGCCAGGTTGCTCAGGTGGAAGGTGCTGCGGGCATGGTTCTCGGGCACGATGAGCAGGTTGCGCGCCTCGGGGCAAATCTTCTCAATCGCCGCCTGTGCGGCCTGCACCGCCAGCGGCAGCATGGCGGGGGTCAGGTTGTTCCAGCCACCGGGGTAAAAGTTGGTATCCACCGGGGCCAGCTTGAAACCGGCGTTGCGCACATCCACCGAGGTGTAGAAAGGCGGTGTGTGCTCCATCCACTCCAGCCGGAACCAGCGCTCGATGGCGGGCATAGAGTCCAGAACCCGTTGTTCGAGTTCGTTGATGGGGCCCGTCAGGGCGGTAACAAGATGCGGAACCATGCGGCGCTTTCTAAGAGGGACTTGCCATTCTAGGGGGCTCCATCAGGTGGAGAAGTTCCCCGAAATTTCAAGTCCCCTGCCGCACGCCGCCAGAAAAACAGCGGCCCGCGAATTCGGCTCAGCCGCGCACTTCGCCTTCGCCCAGCACCACATACTTCAGCGAGGTCAGCCCTTCTATGCCCACCGGCCCGCGGGCGTGGAACTTGTCGGTGCTGATGCCGATTTCGGCACCCAGGCCGTATTCAAACCCATCGGCAAAGCGCGTGCTGGCATTCACCATCACGCTGGCCGAATCCACCTCGCGCAGAAAGCGCTGCGCGTGCACATGGTTGGTGGTGAGGATGGCATCGGTATGGTGGGACGAATACTGGTTGATGTGGGCGATGGCCTCGTCCACTCCGGCCACCACTTTCACGCTGACGATGGGTGCCAGGTATTCCTCGTACCAATCCTGCTCGGTGGCCGGCACCAGATTTGCTACAAAATTAGTAGCTGCTTGCGCAGTATCCACGGTGGCCAGAGGCATATTTGACGTCAAAATAGCCAGCGCCTCGGGGTCGCAGCGCATCTCCACACCCTTGGCCGCGTAGACCGCACCGATGCGTGGCAAAAACTCGGCGGCCGCACCGCGCGCCACCAGCAGGCCTTCGGTGGCGTTGCAGGGGCTGTATTTGTTGGTTTTGGCGTTGTCCGCCACCTTGACGGCCATGGCGATATCGCAGGGGTCGTCCACATAGGTGTGGCAGTTGCCGTCCAGGTGCTTGATGACCGGCACCTTGGCATCGCGGCTGATGCGCTCGATCAGGCCCTTGCCGCCGCGCGGGATGATCACATCCACATACTGCGGCATGGCGATGAGCTGGCCCACCACCTCGCGGTCGGTGGTTTGCACCAGTTGCACCGCGTCGGCGGGCAAACCGGCTTCCAGCAACGCCTGCTGCACCAGCCTGGCCAGGGCCTTGTTGGAGTCAATCGCCTCGGAGCCGCCGCGCAGGATGCAGGCATTACCGCTCTTGATCGACAGGCTTGCGGCTTCGATCGTCACATTGGGCCGGCTCTCGAAAATCATGCCGAACACGCCAATCGGCACCCGCATCTGGCCTACGCGGATGCCGCTGGGCTGCTGCTTCATGCCAATGATTTCACCAATCACATCGGCCATGGCGGCCAGTTGCTCACAGCCCTCAGCGCAGGTCTCCAGGACTTTGGGCGTGAGTTTGAGGCGGTCCACCATGGGCGCGGCCAAGCCGTTGGCCACGGCGCGCTCAATATCCTTGGCGTTGTCCACCTGCAGGGCCGCGGTGTTTTCGCGCAGCAAGCGCGCCAGGGCGCGAAGCGCTACGTTTTTAGTAGCTGCTGGCGCACGCGCCATAAGGGCTGAGGCCACTTTTGCCTGCAAACCCAGAGCCAGGGTGGTTTCGGTGGTATTGGTCGCGTTCATGGGGGGATTTTCGCAGATTGCTCAGGACGCGCCCAGCGTGCGGGACCAGCGCTCCAAATCCTGCACCACACCGCCCAGTGCCATTGCCTCCTGCACCACGCCCGCCCACACGGGCGACTCCACCCGCACGCCCGACTGCAGCACCGACTGCGCCAAACGCTCCTGCACCCGCGCCTGCCATTGGGCCGCCGACCACCGCACACCGAGCGCGGCCAGCACACGCTGCTTGGGCTCCACCATATCCTGCACCCGCATGAGTCGCAGCAGCCGCTGTCGGGTCTCGGGCTGGTCGTGCAGACGTTCGGCCTGCTGATGGATGGCCTCGTTGAGCAGCACCTCCAGCACCAATTGGGCGTCCTGGCAGGCCCTGGACCACACCAGTGCGCCGTCAAAATGCAGCAGGCTGCGTTTGAAAGCCATGCCCCCCTCGACCAGCGACTGTGTGTGAAAGAAACAAAAGCCATTGGCATTCCAGCTCTGCGCTTCAATGGGTTGCCAAGCCCCCTCCAGGCGGGCATGGAGGCGAATCGAGAGCTGGCTGTGCCGTGGCTGGTGGCGCTGGGCGGGAAGGCTGTCTGGCATAACGAACGCGCTCCAGAGCCGGTTCAGCGTCGTGTGTACACCGGGGCAGCCGCGGCCTTGGGCACAGCAGCACACAAGCCACACAGCTGCAGCGCCAGCCGGTGCAGCGCCTGCCAGCCCGTGCTGGGCCAATCGGGCTGTTTGAGGCCTTTGACGATGCCGTCCACCAGATGGGCGGATTGCAGCAGTTCGGCGAGTTTGGATTCGGAGAGTTTGGGTAACACGCGCTCGAACAGGCGCTCTTTCGGGCCCCAGATGCGGTTCTCGCGCAGCGCCATGGGCAGGGGGCGGCCCTGGGCCATGGCGTCTTTCACGCGCTTGAGGGCGCGGATGTCTTCGGCCAGCGTGTAGTGCACCAGCACTTCGGCCTCGCCTTCGGCCTGCAGGCCGTCCAGCATGCGCTGCACGCGCACGGCCTGGCCGGCCAACACCGCTTCACTGAGTTTGAAAACGTCGTAGCGGGCGACATTGAGCACGGCGCTCTCCACTTGCTCCAGCGTTAACACCCCGCCGTTCGCGTCGGCGGGGAACAACAACCCCAGCTTCTGGATTTCCTGGTGCGCGGCCAGCAGGTTGCCTTCCACCCGGTCGGCAAAGAACTGCAAGGTGCGCTGGCCTTCTTCACCCGCTTCCACGCGCTGGCCCTGGGCACCCAGGCGCTGGGCGATCCACTGTGGCAGCGCGCCGCGCTCCACCGGGCTGACTTCCAGCGTGACGCCATTGGCATCCAGCGCAGCAAACCAGGCGGTGGACTTGGTCATCTTGTCCAGACGCGGAAGCAAAACGATGGTGAGCGTGGAATCGTTGCCCTGCGCACCTTCGGCCAGCTGCTGCAAGGCCACGCTGCCGTCCTTGCCAGGCTTGCCGCTGGGAATGCGGATTTCAACGATTTGTTTGTCGGCAAACAGGCTCAGCGAACCACCGGCGGCCAGCACTTCGCTCCAGTCAAAGTGGGCACCGGCGACGGTGTGCGAGGTGCGTTCGGTGTAACCATTGGCACGGGCGTTGGCGCGGATCGCATCCAGTGCCTCTTGCTGCAGCAGCGGCTCATCGCCGTGCAGCGTGTACAGGCTCTTGAGCCCGCGCTGCAGGTGGTTGCCAAGTTGATTCGCTGCGAGTTGCATAGGGGGCTGAGTTTAAGGCCCCCACGCTGCGCCGCTACGTTCAGGCCGCGAGGCCTAACGCTGTAGCGCGGGGCGCCAGCATGGAACACACCAGATCCGTCGCGGCCTGGGCGGTTTGACCGCCAAAGTCGCGCAACGGGTTGTACTCTGTCACTTCCAGCGCCACAAACTGCGGGTCCTGGCTGCAACCGGCCAGCACCTGCAGGGCATCGGCCAGGCGAATGCCCTGCTCCACCGGCGTGCCGGTGCCCGGCGCGTCGCGCGGGTCCAGGCCATCCAGGTCAAAGCTGATGCCCCAACCCGCCGTGCCAGCCTGCACGCGGGTGCGGGCTTCGTCAAAACACGCCGCAAAGCCGCGCTCCAGCACTTCGGGCATGTACATCACACGCACGCCCAGGCTATCCAGCAGCGCCTTCTCGGCCGGTTCGTAGCTGCGCGCACCGATGATGACCAGGTGCTCAGGGCGCAACTTGTGGCGCCAGCCAAACAAATCCGTCATGCCCGCCGAACCATGGCCCAGCAAGGCCGCCACCGGCATGCCGTGTGGTGCCTGGCTGTCCGAGGTGTCGGGCGTGTGGGCGTCCAGATGCGCGTCGATCCAGACCAGCCCCAGCGCGCCCTGTGGGCGCAGGTGGTCGGCCACCGCGCTCCAGGTGCCCACGGCGCACGAGTGGTCGCCACCCAGCACCAGTGGCTGGTGGTTTTGGCGCAGCACCTGGGCCACCGCACCCGCCAGGCGCTCGGAGAATCCTTCGATGGCATTCAACCGGCTCGTCGCCAGCATGGGCTGGGCCACCACTGTGTCACCCCAGGTCACGGTGCGCCCCGCGGCGGCGAGCGCGTTGGCAATGCCGTGCTCACGCAGCGCAGCAGCGCCCCACTTGCAGCCGCCATCGCTGGCGCCCTCGCCCACGGCGGCGCCCACCAGGTGCAGAACCGCGTCGCTCATGCGGCTTTGCGCAGCGTAGGCCGTGCCGCAGTGGCACAGGCAAACAGGTCTTTGGGGTCTGGCAGATCGGGCACCAGTTGCACGGTGCTGCCCACGCCCAGCTTTTGCGAGAGCGCATGTACATAGCGCAGGGCCGACAGGTCTTCCAGCGCAAAGCCGACCGAATCGAACAGCGTGACTTGAGCAGCGTTGTCGCGTCCCACCGTAGTCCCGGCCAACACCTGCCACAGCGGGTGCGTCACAAAGTCGGCCGGCATTTGCTGCAGCTCGCCCTCGATGCGGGTTTGCGGCTCAAACTCCACAAACACCTTGGCATGGTTCAGGATTTCGGCCTGCAACTCGGTCTTGCCGGGGCAGTCGCCGCCCACGGCGTTCAAATGCATGCCGGGCTCGATCATGTCGGCGGTGAGGATGGTGGCATTGGTCTTGTCGGCCGTCACCGTGGTTACGATGTCGGCGCCACGCACGGCCTCGCGCGTGGAGGCGCAGCGCACGATGGTGAGGCTGCCGGCGTCGGTGTAAGGGCGCAGGTTGGCGACCAGCTTGTCGGTGGCCCTGGGGTCCACGTCAAACACCCGCAGCGTGGTGATGCCCAGCTGGGTCATGAAGGCAATGGCCTGGAATTCGCTCTGTGAGCCATTGCCGATCAGGGCCATGGTCTTGCTCTCGGGCCGGGCCAGCACCTTGGCGGCCATGGCGGAGGTGGCCGCGGTGCGCAGCGCGGTGGTGATGGTCAGCTCGCTCAACAACTCGGGGTAGCCGGTGGCCACATCGGCCAGCACACCAAAGGCCATCACGGTGGACAGACCTTGCAGCGGGTTCTTGGGGTGACCGTTGACGTACTTGAAGGCGTAGAGCGCGTCGTCGGACACGGGCATCAGCTCGATCACCCCGTTGGTGCTGTGGTTGGCGGTGCGGGGGGACTTGTCAAAATCTTCCCAACGCAGAAAGTCTTCGCGGATGGTCTGGGCCATCTCGGACATCATGGGGGCCAGGCCGTGCTGCAGCACCAGTTGCTGCATGTCGTGGACGTCGATATAGCGGGTCATGTCGTGTCTCCTCAGGTGACCGGGAGAGGTGCGGAATCCGCAGACCCTGATGGGCCGCCCGGCATACCAGGAAGTTTAGGCGTGGGGCGGGCGCTGTAAGCGCCGAAGCGTGAGTGGCAAAGCGCGTAAAGCGCTGAACTGGCAATCCAACGCTTCCGTTTCGGAATCGCCCCAAGTCCGTCTAAGTGTCGTCGCGCACCATCAGCGGAAAGCCTGCAAACTCTTTGACGGTCTGCAGCTCGGTGCTGGTGATCACCTTGTCGATGCCCAGACCGATGTCGTCGATCCAGGTGTTGGTGAGGTCGCGGTAGTGGGCCAGGTCGCGGCAGGCCAGGCGCACCAGGTAGTCGTAGCGGCCGCTGACCAGGTGGCAGGCAATCACCTCGGGGCAGGCCACCATGGCCGCCTCAAAACGCTGCACCGTGGCCTGGCGCTGGTCCTTGAGCGCAATCTCGGCAAATACCGACACATGCTCGCCCAGCGCCTTGCGCGCCAGCAGCGCGCGGTAGCCGGCAATCAGGCCGTCGTCTTCGAGCCGGCGGATGCGGTTCAGCGTGGCGCGGGCCGAGAGGTTCACCTCTTCGGACAAGGCCTGGGCGCTCATGCGCCCGTCGCGCTGCAGCAGCTCCAGCAGGGTTTGGTCCACACGGTCCAGGGCCATGGCATCAATCCAGGGTTTTGACGGCGGCAATGCGGCGCAGCAGCTGCTGCACGATGTCGGACTGCATGTCGCGGTACAGCAGTGCTTCTTCGGCCTCCTTGGCCAGCACGGCGGATTCGTTGAAGCTGATGTCGCGCTGCTGGATGATCTCGGTGTCTGCGATCAGGTCCCGGCCCTGCGGCGTGCGCATGCGGAACTTGACGCGGATACGCAGCTGAAACTCACGCACCTGGCCCGAAGCGTTGACGCCCACCACCGTCTTCTCACGCAGCTCCTGCAGGATGTCGACCACCACCTGGGGAGGCTGCCCACCCGCCGGGGGTACCAGCGGGCGCACGGCGCTGCCCAGGTAGCGGGCCAGCTCGGACGCCACCGCGCCACCGCGCTCGGGCGTGACGGCAATGGTCTCAAACGCAAAGGTTTGCTGGCCACGCAGCTTGAAACCGCAGCTGGCCAGCAAGGCCGCTGCGGGCAGCGCAATGAGGTGGCGGCGTTGCAGCACAGGCTTAGACCACCACGTTGACCAAGCGGCCGGGCACCACAATGACCTTCTTGGCCGGCGCACCGGCCGCGTGGCTCAAGAACGCCTCGCTGGCCAGAGCGGCGGCCTCAATGGCTTCCTTGCTGGCACCGGCGGGCACCCGCACCGCGCCGCGCAGCTTGCCGTTGACCTGCAGCACCAGCTCGATCTCGTCCTGCACCAGGGCCGAGGCATCCACCTGCGGCCAAGGTGCGTCCAACAAGTCGCCCAAGGTACCGGCATAGCCCAGCTCGGCCCACAGCGTGTGCGCCAGGTGTGGCGTGGCAGGGTAGAGCACACGCAGCAGGATGCCAAAACCTTCGATCAGCGCCACCTGGGCGCCCGCGCTATCCAGGGCCTTGAAACCCTCCAGCGCGTTGATCATCTTCATGGCGCCGGACACCACGGTGTTGTATTGCATGCGCTGGTAGTCGAAGTCCACCTGCTTGAGCACGGTGTGCATCTCCAAGCGCAAGGCTTTGGCTTCCTTGCCGAATTCAACGTCTTTTAGGCTGCTAGCGCCCGCCACGCTTGCGCGAGCAGCTATTGAATCCATAGCAGACAGCTTGTAGCCAAAGTTCCATACGCGGCGCAGGAAGCGGTAGCTGCCTTCCACAGCGGAATCGTTCCATTCCAGCGTGGCCTCGGGCGGCGCGGTGAACATGGTGTAAATGCGGGCCGTGTCTGCACCGTATTTGGCGATCAGTTCTTGCGGATCCACACCGTTGTTCTTGGACTTGGACATGGTGCCCACGCCCTCGTAGTCGATGGCGGTGCCCACGGGCAAGCGGCCATCGCCACTGTCGGCTTCGTTCTTGAGCTTGGCGCCCACCACCTTACCGGCCTCGTCCAGCACATGCTCCACGTCATGCGGCCAGAAGTAGTCCTTGCCGCCCTTGGCGGTGCGGCGGCTGTAGATGTGGTTGAGCACCATGCCCTGCGTCAGCAGCTTGGTGAACGGTTCGTCCACCTTCACCAGTCCCAGGTCACGCATCACCTTGGTCCAGAAGCGGGCGTACAACAGGTGCAGGATGGCGTGTTCAATGCCACCGATGTACTGGTCCATGCCGCTGCCGCCGGTGGCCAGCTGTTGGTCGCGCATCCAGTAGTCGGTGCCGCCGGCCACCATGGCTTCCGCGTTCTTGGGGTCGCAGTAGCGCATGAAGTACCAGGACGAATCCACGAAGGTGTCCATGGTGTCGGTCTCACGGCGTGCGGGCTTGCCGCAGACCGGGCACACCACACCGGCGTGGAAGCCTTCGTGCTTGTGCAGCGGATTACCCGAACCATCGGGCACGCAATCCTGCGGCAGCACCACGGGCAGGTCTTGCTCGGGCACGGGCACGGCGCCGTGTTCCTCGCAGTGGATGATGGGGATGGGTGTGCCCCAATAGCGCTGGCGGCTCACGCCCCAGTCGCGCAGGCGCCAGGTGGTTTTCTTCTCGCCCAGGCCTTTGGCGGCCAGGTCGGCGGCTACGGCGTCCACGGCCGCCTTGTAGGCCAGGCCGTCGTACTTGCCGGAGTTCACCGTGGCGCCACGCTGCTTGTCGCCATACGAATCCGCCCAGGCAGTGGACGAGAAGGCTTCGCCTTCCACCGCCACCACTTGCTTGATCTCGATGCCGTACTTCAGCGCAAACGCAAAGTCACGCTCGTCGTGTGCGGGCACGCCCATCACCGCGCCATCGCCATAACCCATCAACACATAGTTGCCGACCCACACCGGCACTTGTGCGCCGGTCAGCGGATGCGTGACAAACAAGCCCGTGGGCTGGCCCTTTTTCTCCTGCGTGGCCAGCTCGGCCTCGGTGGTGCCGCCGTGCTTGCACTCTTCAATGAAGGCGGCCAGCGCCGCATTGCCCACGGCTGCATGTGCGGCCAATGGGTGCTCGGGCGCCACAGCGCAGAAGGTCACGCCCATGATGGTGTCGGCGCGCGTGGTGAACACGTACATGCGGCCGTCGCCAATCAGCGCGCCGCTCGCGTCCTTGATGTCGTGCGGGAACGCAAAACGCACACCTTCGCTCTTGCCGATCCAGTTTTCCTGCATCAGGCGCACGCGGTCGGGCCAGCCATTGAGCGTAGCCTTCTCGTTGCCCATCTGCACGTGGTCCAGCAGCTCTTGCGCGTAGTCGGTGATCTTGAGGTAGTAGCCAGGGATCTCGCGCTTCTCCACCACCGCGCCGGTACGCCAGCCTTTGCCGTCAATCACCTGCTCGTTGGCCAGCACGGTCTGGTCCACGGGGTCCCAGTTCACCACCTGGGTCTTGCGGTAGGCAATGCCTTTTTCCAGCATCTTGAGGAACAGCCACTGGTTCCACTTGTAATACTGCGGGTCGCAGGTCGCGACCTCACGGCTCCAGTCGATCGCCAGGCCCATGGCCTGCATCTGGCCCTTCATGTAGGCGATGTTGTCGTAGGTCCACTGGGCGGGTGGCACCTTGTTCTTCAACGCCGCATTCTCGGCAGGCAGACCAAACGCGTCCCAGCCCATGGGCATGAGCACGTTGTAGCCGTTCATGCGCAGGTAGCGCGTGAGCATGTCGTTGATGGTGTAGTTGCGCACATGGCCCATGTGCAGCTTGCCGCTGGGGTAAGGCAGCATGGAGCAGGCGTAGAACTTCTTCTTGCCAGCGTCCTCGGTCACGCGGTAGGCGTTCTGGCCATTCCAGAGGGGTTGGGACCAATGGTCTTGGGCCGATTTTTCTACGTCGAGGTGCTGGTACTTGTCTTGCATGGGGAAAGGGCAGCGCCGGGCTGCCAGTGGAAAAGGCGTGGAGAGATTTTAGGCGCTGCGCCAGCGCAGCCGGTTGGGAACCTAGGGCGTGGCCGCAGGCGGCTCCGGAGTGGCCACAAAGCCAATGCGACTCAGACCCGCCGCATGCGCCAGGCCCATGACCTCCACCACCCGGCCATAGGGCACGGCGGCGTCGGCGCGCAGCTGCACTTCGGTCAAAGGGTTACGGGCGGCGGTCTTCTTCAGCTCCTGTGCCAGCGCTGGCAGCGCCATGGGCTGGTCGGCCAGATACGCCTGCCCGGACTTGTCCAGCGCCAGCGCCACGAACTGCGGGGCATCAGCAGCTTGGGCGCCTTCGGTCTGTGGCAGGTCCACCTTCACGGCACTGACCATCAGTGGCGCGGTGATGATAAAAATCACCAGCAACACCAACATGACGTCGATCAACGGTGTCATGTTGATCTCGCTCATGGGTGAGGCGCTGGGCGTGCGCTCCAGACGGCCGAAGCTCATGGCTGCTGCGTCAGCAAGAGCTCGCGCAAATCGCGCGCAAAGCCTTCCAGGTCCGCTTCGATGCGGCCGATGAGGCGCCCCAGGATGTTGTAACCAAGCACGGCAGGAATAGCGACCGCCAGGCCTGCGGCCGTCATGATCAGCGCCTCGCCCACTGGGCCGGAGATCTTGTCGATGCTGACCTGCCCCGAACCGGCGATGCCCAGGAGGGCGTGGTAAATGCCCCAAACGGTGCCCAGCAGGCCCACAAAAGGTGCGGTCGCCCCCACCGTGGCCAACAAGACCTGCCCGGCTTGCAACTGGCGCAACACGCCATGCAGTGCGTCGCGCAGCACACGGGTTAGCTGCTGGGACCGGTCGCCCGCGGCGCCCAAGGTACCGGGCAGCGTTTGCTGCGTGGCTTCCACCAGCGGGCTGATCAGCAGCTCGCGGTCAAAGGTGCGCACCGCCGCCTGGGCCTGCGCCCAGTCGGGTGCCTGCCAGAACGCAGCGGTACTGCGAGCCACATCACGCACCGCGCGCTGCAACAACCAGCTTTTCCACAAGATCACCACCCAGCTGCAGACCGACATGCCCAGCAGCACCACAGATACCGTGGTGCTGACCGCATCCCCCTGGAACAGCTGGTGGGTGTTCATTTGAGATTCAATACGTCGAACATGTCGAACAGCCCGGCCTTGCGCCCGGCCAGGAAGCGCGCGGCACGCAGGCTGCCCTGCGCGTAGGTGACGCGGCTGGAAGACTTGTGGCTGATTTCAATGCGCTCACCGATGCCGGCAAACAGTACCGTGTGGTCACCCACAATATCGCCACCGCGGATGGTGGCGAAGCCAATGCTGGACGGATCGCGCTCGCCAGTCACGCCATAACGCTCGTACACCGCACACTCTTTCAGGTCACGCCCCAGGGCACCGGCAATCACCTCGCCCATCTTCAGGGCCGTGCCCGAAGGGGCATCCACCTTGTGGCGGTGGTGAGCCTCAACAATTTCGATGTCATACCCGGTAGACAGCGCCTTGGCGGCCATCTCCAGCAGCTTGAGGGTGACGTTAACGCCCACGCTCATGTTGGGCGCCATCATGATGGCGATGTCTTTGGATGCTTGCGCAATCTCGGCCTTCTGCGCATCGGTAAACCCGGTGGTACCAATGACGGCCGACACACCGAGCTCACGGCATACGCGCAGGTGCTCCAGCGTGCCTTCTGGGCGTGTGAAATCGATCAGCACGTCGCAGCCTTTCAGGCCCTCGCGCAAATCGGAGGTGATCAGCACGCCGGTTGGTTGGCCGGAAAACGCACCGGCGTCTTGGCCCAGCGCGGGGCTGCTGGCGATGTCCAGCGCACCGCCCAGGCGGCAGTCGTCGGCCGCACGCACGGCTTCAATCAACATCTGGCCCATGCGGCCGGAGGCGCCAGCAATGGCGATGGTGTGGGTCATGTCCCTGTCCTGTAGAGAAAAACGTTACTGCGCCGCAGGTTCCAGCGGCGGGTAGGCCGCCGGATCGGCCACCGCGGAAGCCGCGGCACCGGCCTCGGGCGCGGCCGGTACGGGAAACTTTTGCAGCTTGTCTTGCGGCGCCGTCAGGGCCGGCAGCGGCCCCTTGTTGGGCGACGACTTGAGCGTGGACACGAACTCCGCCTCGCTAGGCAATTCGTCGGCCTCAACCCGCTCCAGCGCATCGTTGTTGAAGAACACCGTCACCCTGCGCGACTGGGGCTCCGCGCCCTGGCGCTTCAGGGTGAACACATAGTCCCAGCGGTTGGCGTGAAACACGCTGGCCAGCAAAGAGGAGCCCAGCACGTCCTGCACCATGGCGCGCGGCATGCCAGGGCGCAGCACGGCAAGTTGCTCACGTGTCACCACATTGCCCTGCACGATGTCGATTTTGTAAGGCTGCACACGCTGCGCGGCCTTGGCCATCGTGTCGCTGGTGCTGCTGAGTGTGCTGCAACCCGCCAATGCGGCCAAGGCCAGCACCACCAAGGGGAAACGGGAACCACGCAGCAGGTTATTGGGCATGAAAAGTCAGGAACGATATGATCACGCGATTGTAGCGGCTGGCCTATACCAGCCAGACTGGCGCCCGCGCCTGGAGAATGCCATGAGCAACATCAACGAACTCAAAAACACAGGCCTCAAAGCCACCGTTCCTCGCCTGAAAATTCTGGAGGTTTTTCAGCGCGGCACGCAACGCCACATGACCGCGGAAGACGTGTTCCGTGTTTTGCTGCAAGAGCGCTCAGACGTGGGCCTGGCCACCGTGTACCGGGTGCTGACACAGTTTGAACAAGCCAGCATTCTGAGCCGCAGCCATTTTGAGAGTGGCAAGGCGGTATACGAGCTCAACGAAGGTCAGCACCATGATCACTTGGTGTGCCTGGATTGCGGCAAGGTGGAAGAGTTTTACGACGCCGAAATTGAAAAGCGCCAACATGCGGTGGCCAAGGCCAAGGGCTTCACCATTGCAGACCACGCACTGAGCCTGTACGCCACCTGCACCAAGGACAAGTGCCCCCACCGCAATAACCAGTCGGCCTGAACAGCCGATGGATCAGCCCTGCGACATCGCCTTGCGGTGCCGCTCGACAAACTCCTGGTAGGTATCAATTCCGCGCAGCTGCAGGATGGTGTTGCGCACAGCAGCCTCCACCAGCACCGCGATGTTGCGACCAGCCACCACCTGAATCACCACTTTGCGTACCGGAATGCCCAGCACATCCTGGGTGAGCGGCTCATAGGGGATACGTTCGTATTCACGCTCCAGCGTTTCTCGGCGCACCAAGTGCACGATGAGCTTGAGGCGCATACGGCGGCGCACCGCAGTTTCGCCAAAGATGCCGCGGATATCCAAAAGGCCGATGCCACGCACTTCCAGCAGGTTTTGCAGCAGCTCGGGGCAACGCCCCTCAATCGTGGTCTGGTTGATGCGATACAGGTCCACCGCGTCATCGGCCACCAGGCCGTTGCCGCGGGAGATCAACTCCAGACCCAACTCGCTCTTGCCCAAGCCGGACTCGCCAGTAATGAGCACGCCCAAGCCCAAAATATCCATGAACACACCGTGCATGGACATGCGTTCCGCAAAGTGTTTGGACAGGTAGGCACGCAGCACATCGATGACGAAAGCCGAAGACTCCTTGGTGGCGAACATCGGGATTTGCGCCCGCTCACACATAGACAGCAGGGCTTGGGGCGCCGCTTGCCCATCTGCCAAAACCAGCACAGGCGGCTCCAATGTCACGATGCGGGAAATGCGGCGTGCACAGTCTTCAGGCGTGGCATTGGTGATGTAGGTGATTTCGCGCTCACCCAAAATCTGCACCCGGTAGGGATGGATGTAGTTGAGGTAACCCACCAAGTCGGCCCCGGAACGGGCAGCGCTGATGGCCACTTCGTCAAAACGGCGCTCTGAGGCCCCCAAACCGGCCACCCACTCCCAACGCAGGTACGCCCGGAATTCTTCAAACAGGGCGTCTGCGCTGACCGCGGTGGGTTTCAAGGCACTGCTCGGCTAGGGGAAGTCAAGCGGCCCGTGCAGATTGCCAGCCCGTAATCAGGCTATGCAACTGGCCGGCATCGCCGCAAGCGGTGAGCTGCTCACGCAGGCTGGCATCGCTGAGCAATTCGGCAATTTCCGACAGGATTTCAAGGTGTTTCTGGGTGGCCGCTTCGGGCACCAGCAGAAAAATCAGCAAACTGACGGGCACATCGTCCGGCGCGTCAAAACCAATCGGCTTGGCCAGCTGAAACACAGCAGCCATGGGAGCCTTGAGACCCTTGATACGACCATGGGGGATCGCTACGCCATGCCCTAAACCGGTGGACCCCAGGCGCTCCCGGGAAAACAGGCTGTCAGTGACCAGTGCACGGCTCAGGCCGTGGAGATTCTCAAACAGCAGACCGGCTTCTTCAAAAGCACGTTTTTTGCTGGTGACATCGACTTGCGCAAGAACTTGCGAAGCGGAGAGGATGGACGCGAGTCGGTTCATGGTGTGAGGCGAATTATGCACACAAAAAAACCGCCCGTGGAAGGGCGGTTTTTGGGTGGCTGTCTCTAGCGCTTTGGCGCTTGCCTCGGGCCTTACATCAAACGCTTCGGGGCCTCGTGGTGGTGATTTTGCAAACGGTCTTTGTGGCGAACCACCTGGCGATCCAGCTTGTCCACCAGCTCATCAACGGCCGCATACAAATCCTCGTGGGCACTTTCCGCAAACATGTCGCTGCCCTTGACGTGGATGTTGCATTCGGCGCGCTGCCGTCGCTCCTTCTCCTTTTGCTTCTCAACGGTGAGTAGTACCTTGACGTCTACCACTTGGTCAAAGTGGCGCATGATGCGATCGAGCTTGGTCGTGACATAACTGCGCAGTGCGGGGGTAACTTCAAGGTGATGACCGCTGATCGTCAAATTCATAAATAGCCTCCAGTTGCTCTCAGGGTTGACAAAGCCTTCCACTTGCGGTGGTCGGCGCTCACACTAAAAATCCGAAATCTCTGAACCCTATTTGCGGTCGTCTTGAGAACAACTATGCGCCCGTTTGTGAGTGATTGCAATCGGTTTTTGTAATGCAATGCAACATGCAGGGACTCTTTACTTAGGCCCCGGTTCTGCCGACGGATGCAGTTGCAAACGGGACCCAACCACGATCGTCAACACGCTGGCGCAGCCCCCAACCACGGCGGCCCAACCATAGTTCTCTACAAGCCCGGCGGCGTCACGATCGATGATGTAGCCCCCCACCAGAGCCGCCAACCCCATGGCACCCGACTGGACTGCGGAGTTGAGCGTCATGAAAGTCCCACGCAACGCCGGATTGGCAGCCGAGGTCAGCATGGCCATGCCGGGGATCATGCGCCCGCTCATGCAGACAAAGAACAGCGTAGACACCAGCAACACCCACACCATGGCCACGGGCCCTAACTGGGTGATGGCCAGCATGGGGACCAGCACCACGGCGGCCATCACGCGAAAGGTCTTGAACTTGCCCCACCCGTCTGCCAGACGCCCCACGATGCGCGCGCTCAACAGGGTGGCTACACCGCCACACAGGTAGATGTAGGGCACCTGGTCCGCCCGCAGGCCCACATTGGCCTGCATATAGATGGTGATGTAGGGAATGACGGTAAAGCCTGCAAACATCAGCAAGGCCGAGAACACAAAGGCCCGCTGGTGGTTGCGATCCACGACCACGTCGCGGATACGCCCCCAAGACGAGGTATGCGCCTGGGCAGCCAGGTGCTCCTTGAGCGAAGGCATGGACAACTGGGCGAACACCATCAGCACGAGGCTCAGCACTGCAATCAGGATAAACGGCAGGTGCCAGCCGAAGTGTGCGGCCAAAAACAGGCCCAGGGGGACACCCGCAACGGTAGACAGGGAGAAGGACGTCATCACCACGCCCATGGCCCGCCCGCGGCGCTCGTAGGGAACGACATCCCCCACGATGGTCTGACTCAGCGCCGACAGCACGCCGCCAAAAATGCCGGCCGCAATGCGGACCACCATCAGGCTGCCGTAGGTGGGCGCAAGGCCGCAGGCCAGCGTGGAGAGGGCAAACAAGCCGTACAACACCATGAGCAGGCGCTTGCGGTCAAAACGGTCGATGTAGGTCGAGGCTGCGAGACCGGACGCCCCCGCAGCCAGCGTGTAGGCCGACACCAGCCAACCGAACTGGGCATCACTGATACGGAACAAGGCCGTGAGTGCAGGGCCGAGCGGCATCATGATCATGAAATCCAGGATGTTGGTGAACTGGATGCCGGCCAAGGTGATCAAGAGCCAAAGTTCGCGTCGTGGGGTGAGTGCAGAGGACATGGAAAAACGCACGGAAGTGCAGCGCAATAGGCAGCCGGACACTCTACCACCCCCATCTCGGTGCGATAATTTGGGCAACACCACTCTCGGAGAACGCTCCTTGGAAACCTACCCCAGTCGGTAGCTTTCAACTCCCAGCACTGCATCGGAGTTGAAAGCACCCAACCCGCACCGCAGACACCATTACATTGGGAGTGAGCCATGCTCAATATCTTTACGCTCGCCAACGGCCGCCTTTTTCAGGAAGAAATCGAGTCGCTGGAGGAGCTCTCCAAATTCCAACCCATCTGGGTGGACCTTGAATCACCTACGCTGGAAGAAAAGCGCTGGGTCAAGCAGTACTACGGCCTGTCCATCCCGGATGATGCGATGGACGAGGACATTGAAGAGTCTGCGCGTTTTTATGCCGAAGACAACGGCGATGTGCACATTCGCAGTGACTTTTTGGTGGCCGACGACAACGAACCCCGCACCGTGCGCGTGGCCTTCATCCTGAATCTGGTGAATGCCAACCTCAAAAGCAAGGGCGTGCTGTTTTCCATCCACGACGAAGACGTGCCCGTGTTCCGCCTGCTGCGCATGCGTGCGCGCCGCGCTCCGGGACTGATCGAAGACGCCAAGGAAGTACTGCTCAAACTGTTTGATGCAGACGCCGAATACTCTGCCGATACGCTGGAAGGCATTTACGACGAGTTGGAGAAAGTCAGCAGCCAGGTGTTGTCCGGGGATGTGACCGACGCCATGGCGGGCGAGGTGCTGGGTTCCATCGCGCGCCACGAAGACATGAATGGCCGCATCCGCCGCAACGTGATGGACACCCGGCGCGCCGTGAGTTTCATGATGCGCAGCAAGATGCTCAATGCCGAGCAGTTCGAAGAAGCACGGCAGATTCTGCGCGACATCGACTCGCTGGACTCGCACACGGCATTCTTGTTCGACAAGATCAACTTCTTGATGGACGCCACAGTGGGCTTCATCAACATCAACCAAAACAAGATCATCAAAATCTTCTCGGTGGCCAGCGTGGCGCTGCTACCGCCGACGCTGATTGCCAGCCTGTACGGCATGAACTTCAAATTCATGCCCGAGCTGGACTGGGCGCTGGGCTACCCCTACGCGCTAGCCCTGATGGTGGCCAGCGCCTTGGTCCCCATGTGGTACTTCCGCAAACGTGGTTGGCTCAAGTAAATACAGCAAAATAGGCTTCTAGCCCGCACAGAACAAGCGGCAACAGCTATTGTTTTGATAGCGATTTAAGAAAATTCTCAACAATTCGTTGCGCATACACACTCGCCACCTCTCGCACGAAACGGCTGAAATCCACATGGGCGGAATCGTCGGCGCGATCGGAGATGGTGCGCACCGCGGCAAAGGGCACGCCATAGTCGGCACACACTTGGGCCACGGCAGCCCCTTCCATTTCCACCGCCAGCGGCGTGTAGCCCGCAGTCACCAACGCCCCCACCAGCGCGGCCACCTCGGCGGCACCATTCACAAACCGGTCACCACTGGCAATCAGGCCCCGGTGCACCACGGGCGCACGCGCCTCATGGGCGATGTCGGCCAACGCCATACGGCTGGCTGCCAGCAAGGCTCCACACAGCGCCTCATCGCCAGAGAACTGCGCCCGGCCATACAGAGGCACCTCATAGCGAGGAAACAGGGGTGAGGCGTCCATGTCATGCTGCACATAGGAGCCTCCCACCACCACATCCCCCACCTGTACATCGGCCCCCACGCCACCGGCCACACCCGTGAACATCACCCGGTCCACACCAAAGTGGGCAATCAGGGCGGTGGCAGTAGTGGCCGCCGCCACCTTGCCGATGCGCGACAACGCCAGCACCACGGGTTGGCCCCACAAGCGGCCACACCAGAAGGTGCGGCCGGCATGCGTCACCTGTCGCGGCGACTGCAGCGCCTCCATCAGACCAGCCTGCTCTTCCGCCAGGGCGCTCAGGATGGCAATAGGGGCGGGGTTTGCAACAGCATTGGACATGGCAATATCAAACAAAAGACAGCGAAGGGCTTAGCGTAGCAGGCGCAAAAAACGGCCCGAAGGCCGCTTTTTTCTTTGAAAACACGTTGTGGCTACGGCATCACTTGTCGCGTAACTCCCGGCGCAGAATCTTGCCCACCGGGGTTTTGGGCAGTTCGGTGCGGAACTCAATCACTTTGGGCTGCTTGTAGCCTGTGAGGTTTTCTTTGCAGAAACTGCGCACATCCTCTTCGCTGAGGTTGGGGTCTTTTTTGACAATGACCAGCTTCACGGCCTCGCCCGATTTGGCATCGACCACGCCCACGCAGGCGCACTCCATGACACCCGGCATCTGGGCGACCACGTCTTCGAGTTCGGTGGGAAACACATTAAAACCGCTCACCAGAATCATGTCCTTCTTGCGGTCCACGATCTTGAAAAAGCCGCGCTCGTCGACCACGCCGACGTCACCGGACTTGAAGAAGCCGTCTGCGGTCATGACCTTGGCAGTCTCGTCCGGACGCTGCCAGTAGCCCGCCATCACCTGTGGACCTTTGATGGCAATCTCGCCGCTCTGACCCGCAGGCACCTCATTGCCATCGTCATCCAGCAGCTTCATGTAGGTGCTGGACACCGGGATGCCAATGGTGCCGGTGTACTCGTTGGAGGTAATGGGGTTGCAGCTCGCGATGGGGGATGTCTCACTCAAACCATAGCCTTCGCAGATGGGGCAACCGGTTTTCTCAAACCACAGCTTGGCCACCGCGCTCTGCACGGCGGTTCCGCCCCCCACCGAGACCTTCAGGTGACTCCAGTCCACGGTGTTGAAGTCGGGGTGGTTGGCCAGGCCGTTGAACAAGGTGTTGACCGCCGGAAAACTGTGGATCGTGTGTTTGGAAAGTTCCTTGAGCACACCCGGAATGTCGCGCGGGTTGGGAATCAGGATCAGCTTGCCGCCCGTGCGCATGGACAGCATCATGCCCACCGTAAATGCGAAGATATGGTAGAGCGGCAATGCGCACACCGAGGTGGGCTGCACATCCGCAGGAACCTTGGCCATGGCCGGGCCGTACCAGGCTTCGGCCTGCAGCGCATTGGCAATCACGTTGCGGTGCAACAGCACGGCGCCCTTGGACACGCCGGTGGTTCCGCCGGTGTACTGCAACACCGCCACGTCGTCGGCCTTGGTTTCGGGCTTTTTGAAGGGGGCCTTGGTGCCACGGGCAATGGCCTCGTTGAAGCGTACCGCTCCCATCAGCGTATAGGCGGGCACCATCTTCTTGACATTGCGCACCACATAGTTAACCAACGCACCCTTGAGCAAGCCCAACTGGTCGCCCATGGCGCACAACACCACGTGCTTGACCGGGGTGGCTGCGATGCATTTTTCCAGAGTGGCGGCAAAGTTCTCGATGATGATGATGGCCTTGGCACCGGAGTCCTTGAGCTGGTGTTCCAGCTCGCGCGGGGTGTAGAGCGGATTTACATTCACCACCACAAAACCGGCACGCAAAATGCCGGCCACAGCCACCGGGTACTGGGGCACGTTGGGCATCATGATCGCCACGCGGTCACCCTTGACCATACCCAGGCCCTGCAAATAGGCCGCAAACGCCTGGCTGAGGCTGTCGGTCTGGGCGTAAGTCACGTCCTTGCCCATGAAGTTGTAGGCTACGCGGCCGGCGTACTTCTTGAAGCTCTCTTCCATCAATCCCACCAGCGAGGGGTACATCGCGGGGTTGATGTCCGCCGGCACACCCTTGGGATAGCTGCTCAGCCAAATGCGATCGGTCATGTCTTTGTCTCCATCCTATTTTTGAAATCAGCCGGGGATTGTCACCGTGCGGGGCACAGCGCGGGCGTGTGCTTTCCCTATGCCGTGCACGACGCGCAGTGGTCTTCAGGTTTTCAGCGCACCCAATACCTCGTCGAGCATCTTCTTGGCGTCGCCAAACAGCATGCGGTTGTTGTCTTTGTAGAACAGCGGGTTGTCCACCCCGGCGTAGCCAGAGGCCATGCTGCGCTTCATCACAATCGACGTCTTGGCCTTCCACACTTCGAGCACCGGCATGCCAGCGATCGGGCTGGTCGGATCGTCCTGGGCGGAGGGGTTCACGATGTCGTTGGCCCCAATCACCATGACCACATCGGTCTCGGGAAAATCGTCGTTGATTTCTTCCATCTCGAACACGATGTCGTAAGGCACCTTGGCTTCGGCCAGCAGCACATTCATGTGGCCTGGCATACGCCCCGCCACGGGATGGATGCCAAAGCGCACGTTCACGCCTTTTTCGCGCAGCGTGCGGGTGATTTCAAACACGGTGTGCTGGGCCTGAGCAACCGCCATGCCGTAGCCGGGAACGATGATCACGCCCTTGGCTTCGCGCAGCAGTTCGGCGGTTTCATTCGCATTCACGGCAACCACCTCACCAGCCGGCTGCACTGGCCCGCCTTCCGCTTTGGGTGCCGCAGGGGCGCTACCGAAGCCACCTGCAATCACACTGATGAAGCTGCGGTTCATGGCATTGCACATGATGTAGGACAGGATGGCGCCGCTGGAGCCAACCAGCGCACCGGTCACGATCAGCAGGTCGTTGGACAACATGAAGCCGGTGGCTGCTGCGGCCCAACCGGAATAGCTGTTGAGCATGGACACCACCACAGGCATATCGGCACCACCAATAGCCATCACCATGTGCACACCAAACAGCAGTGCCACCACGGTCATCACGACCAGCGGCGCCATGCCTTCGGCCACAGAGGTCGACTGGATGAACTCGCGCCCGAACCAGATCACCACCAGCAAGCCGGCCAGATTCAACAAATGGCGCCCCGGCAGCAACAAGGGCTTGCCGCCGATCTTGCCGTTGAGCTTGCCAAAGGCGATCAGCGAGCCCGAGAAGGTGACTGCACCGATCAGAATGCCAATGTAGATCTCCACTTCGTGGATCACCTTCTCGGCACCGGTGTGCTGGATGGAGGTATCCACGTAACTGGCAAACCCAACCAGGCAAGCAGCCAAGCCCACCATGCTGTGCATCAGCGCCACCAATTCGGGCATCTGAGTCATTTGTACGGTGCGGGCGGCATACAGGCCCACGCCACCACCCAGCACCATGGCACCAGCAATCCAGGGAAGTCCGGCGGCAGTTACCGTCGGGCCAAACACCGTCGCCAACACCGCCAGCGCCATGCCCACCATGCCGTACAGATTGCCACGCAGGGCGGTGGACTGGTTGGACAGGCCGCCCAGACTCAGAATAAACAAAATGGTCGCGCCAATGTAGGAGACCGTAGCCAAACTTGCAGACATCTTCAGGTCTCCTTACTTGCGGAACATGGCCAGCATGCGCTGGGTGACGGCAAAACCGCCAAACATATTAATGGCCGTCAGCACGATGGCCGCAACAGCGAGCCAGGTGATCAGGCTGTCGGGCCGCCCCACCGCACCCGCCACCGGCGAGACCTGCACCAGCGCGCCGATGGCGATGATGCTGCTGATGGCGTTGGTCACACTCATGAGCGGCGTATGTAGCGCGGGCTTGACATTCCACACCACCATATAGCCCACAAAGCAGGCCAGCACAAACACCGTGAAGTGCCCCAGGAATGCGGCTGGCGCGTAGCTGCCGATCAGCCAGAACAGCAGTGCTGCCACGGCCATCAAAAGGGCAAGGCTCTTGGCCGACATGGGCTCGCTTGCACCGCCATGGCCATGGGCTGGCTTCTTTGCCACCACAGGGGCGGCGGCCTTGGGGGCCGGAGCCGCCACAACCTTGGGCGCAGGGGCGGGCCAGGTGATCTGGCCATCCTTGATGACGGTCAGGCCACGGATGGCATCGTCTTCCATATTGACGTTGGCCACACCGTCCTTGGCTTTGCACAGTTCTTCGGCCAAGCGGAACAAATTGGTCGCGTACAGCGTGGACGACTGCTTGGACAGGCGTGAAGCCAAGTCGGTGTAACCGACGATGGTGACGCCATGCTTCACCACCGCCTGGCCGGGTTCGGTCAACTCGCAGTTGCCGCCCTGCTCGGCCGCCATGTCCACGATCACGCTGCCCGGCTTCATCGACTTCACCATTTCGGCGGTAATCAGCTTGGGAGCAGGTTTGCCGGGAATCAATGCCGTGGTAATGATGATGTCCACCTCTTTGGCCTGCTGCGCGTACATCGCACGCTGCGCCGCCTGAAAGCCTTCGGACATCACCTTCGCATACCCGCCGCCGCCCGCCCCTTCTTCGACATAGTCCACCTTGACGAACTCACCGCCCAACGAGGTGACTTGGTCGGCCACTTCGGCGCGGGTGTCATTGGCACGCACGATGGCGCCCAGGCTGGCTGCGGTGCCAATGGCGGCCAGACCGGCCACACCGGCACCCGCGATGAACACCTTGGCGGGGGGCACCTTGCCTGCAGCCGTGATCTGACCGTTGAAGAAGCGGCCAAAGGCGTTGGCCGCCTCGATGACGGCGCGGTAACCACTGACACCGGCCATGGAGGTCAAGGCGTCCATCTTCTGGGCGCGCGACAGCGTGCGTGGCAGGGAGTCGATGGCCAGCACGGTGGCCTTCTTGGCGGCCAGCTGTTGCAGCAACTCAGGGTTTTGGGCGGGCCAGATAAAGCTGATGAGGGTGCCGCCTTCGCGCATCAAACCGACTTCGTCTGCCGAGGGGCCGCGCACCTTGAAAACGATGTCGGACTGGGCCCAGAGCGCTGGGGCCGTTGCCACCACCTCGGCACCCGCTGCGCGGTAACTGTCGTCGTCGCAGTTGGCCAAAGCACCCGCACCCGACTCCACACAGACCCGAAAGCCCAGCTTGATCAGCTTCTCCACCGCCTCCGGCACCGTGGCAACGCGTTTTTCGCCCGGGAAAGTTTCCCGGGGGATACCAATACGCTGTCCTGTTTCCGTGGCAACACTGGTCTGCATCAAGCGACTCCTTTACGTGGATGGGGCGGGCCCTGGGGCGTTTTCGCAGCGGTAAGCTTCGCGAAAGGATACTGGGCGGCAACTTTAACTGAATTTCTCTGCGCAAACGCCCGCCCGCAGACGCGCCCGGAGCAGGCGCGTGCAAAACAGCCCAACCCTGCATGCCCATAATCCGGCATGCACCAACGATGGAAACCCAGTGTCACCGTGGCCGCTGTCATAGAGCAGCAGGGCCGCTTTTTGATGGTGGAGGAGCACACCCCCGAAGGCCTGCGGCTGAACAACCCGGCCGGCCACCTGGACCCGGCGGAGTCACCCGCTCAGGGTTGTTCCCGAGAGGTATTAGAGGAAACGGCCTATGCCTTCACGCCCACCTTCCTCGTGGGCCTGTACTTGTCGCGCTTTCAACGCCAGCGCGCCGATGGGCTGGAGGATGTGACCTACCTGCGCTTTGCCTACGCCGGCACCCTGGGCGCCTTGGACGCACAACGCACGCTGGACACCGGCATCGAACGCACCGTATGGCTCAGCGCCGACGAGATGCGCGCCAGCCAGGCCCGGCACCGCAGCCCGCTGGTGCTGCAATGCATGGAAGACTATCTGCGTGGTCAGCGATACCCGCTGGAACTGATTTATGCCGACGCCAGCCTGTGGCAGCCTCAGGTATCGCTATAAAAAAAGGAGCTGCTTGCGCAATATCCACGGGCTCTAGAGGTCATTTTTATGCCCAAACAGCAAGCGCAGTCCAGCCCGTAAAATCGGGTCCATGAGCAAACAACGCATCGTGGTGGGACTGAGTGGGGGCGTGGACTCCGCGGTGACCGCCCACCTTTTGAAGCAGCAGGGCCACGAGGTGGTGGGCATCTTCATGAAGAACTGGGAGGATGACGACGACAGTGAGTACTGCTCGTCCAACATCGACTTTGTGGATGCCGCTGCCGTAGCCGACGTGCTGGGCATCGAGATTGAACACGTCAACTTTGCCGCCGACTACCGCGACCGCGTGTTCGCCGAATTCCTGCGCGAGTACCAGGCTGGCCGCACCCCCAACCCCGACATCCTGTGCAACGCCGAGATCAAGTTCAAGGCCTTTCTGGACCACGCCATGCGCCTGGGCGCCGAGAAGATTGCCACCGGCCATTACGCCCGTGTGCGCCTGAACGACGCGACAGGCAAGCACGAGCTGCTCAAAGGCCTGGACCCGGCGAAGGACCAAAGCTACTTTTTGCACCGCCTGAACCAGGCCCAGTTGTCCAAAACACTGTTCCCGGTGGGCGAGCTGCACAAGACCGAGGTGCGCCGCATTGCCGACGAGATTGGCCTGCCCAACGCCAAAAAGAAGGATTCCACCGGCATCTGCTTCATTGGCGAGCGCCCGTTCCGCGAATTCCTGAACCGCTATATCTCCAAGGAGCCCGGTCCCATCAAGAATGCCAAGGGGCACACGATTGGGGAGCACGTCGGTCTGTCTTTCTACACCCTGGGACAGCGCCAGGGCCTGGGCATTGGCGGGCTCAAGGCCAAAGGCGCGCAGCGCGGCGGCGGTGACCATGCCCCCTGGTTTGTCGCGCGCAAGGACATGGAGAGCAACACGCTATGGGTGGTGCAGGGGCACGACCACCCGTGGCTGCAGTCCAGCCAGCTGCAGGCACAAGACGCCAGCTGGACGGCCGGGCACCCACCTGCCCCGGGTGATCTGGCCGCCAAAACCCGCTACCGCCAGGCCGATGCCCCCTGCACCTTGGCACCCGACCCCGGGACGTCGTTTGCACTTGACTTTTCTGCCCCCCAATGGGCAGTGACGCCCGGACAGTCCGCCGTGCTGTACGACGGCGACGTGTGCCTGGGCGGTGGCGTCATTGCCGCGGCCCAGTCCAACCCGTGAGCCCATGTCTCGCCCTGAAAATCAGCGGTTTCATGACTTTTTTGGCATCCGCGTTGCCGAAGCCGGTGCTAACATCGTTTGAAAAGCGAATTGCATACAGTTCGCCAGGGACCACTTGAAAGCCCACGGCCATGTTCCACGTACTACGCAACAGCGACGGATCTATTGCCTCTTTGGCCCGAAGCGAACGACCGGGCGGCGAAATGCTGGCGGACGAACACCCGGATATCCAGCGTTTTCTGGGCGGCAAGGGCGGTGCCTCTGGCTTTAACGAAGCGGACGCCGAATTTGTGCGTGTGCTGGAAGACCTGATTGACACGCTGATCATGAAAAACGTCATCCGCCATACCGACTTGCCAGACGCAGCCCAACGCAAGCTCATGCTGCGCAAGGGCCTGCGCAACCGCATGCACGGCGCGCTGAATTTGCTGGGTGGCGACGAGCGCCTTCTCTGAGCCCCCATGGCGCCTCCCTCCACCCCAACACCACCACCCGCAAAACCTGCCACATGGCGCTTGGGTGAACACGGCATCCACTTTGACCCCTTGCTGGACAGCGTCGTCGCCATTGCCCGGCTCTTCGGCATTGCAACCACTCAGGAAGCCCTCTCCGCCGGTCTGCCACTGGAAGGCAATGTGGTCACGCCCGCCCTACTCCCACGGGCCGCAGCACGGGCCGGCCTGACCGCGCGCCTGGCACGCCGCGAACTGTCCGACCTGCGCCCCGGCTTGTTGCCAGCCATTTTGTTGCTCAAAGACAAGCAGGCCTGCCTGCTGCTGGAGTGGATGGACGACGGCAACGCCCGGGTACGTTTCCCCGAGGGCGGCGAATCCAGTGATGTGCTGCCCAAGGCCGAACTGGAGGCTTTGTTTGCTGGTGTGGTGTTTTTCGTGCGCCCGGTTTTCAAGTTCGAACCGCGCAACCCGCAGACCGGCCAAGTCAAGTCGGGGCATTGGTTTTGGGGGGTTGTGTTCCAGAACTGGCGCCTCTACCGCGACAGCCTGTTGGCAGCCTTGCTGATCAATGTCTTCGCACTGGCCATGCCCATGTTTTCCATGACGGTGTACGACCGCGTGGTGCCCAACCGGGCAGAGGAAACGCTGTGGGTCCTGTCCATTGGTGTCCTGCTGATGATGGGCTTTGACATGGTGCTGCGCATTCTGCGCGCATACATTCTGGACACCGCCGGCAAGCGCATCGACGTGACGCTGTCGTCCCGCATCATGGAGCGGGTGCTGGGCTTGCGCATGGCCGACCGCCCGGCTTCGGTTGGCTCTTTTGCGGCCAATCTGCGGGCCTTCGAAGCGGTGCGGGATTTTGTGGCATCGGCGTCCATCACCACGCTGGTCGACCTTCCGTTTGTGCTGGTGTTTTTGTTGGTGATTGCGTGGATATCACCCTGGCTGCTCATTCCGCCGCTGGTATGTATTGCGCTGCTGCTGCTGGCCTCCTTGGTTGTGCAGCAAAAAATGCAGGAGCTGGTAGAAGTCACCCAGCGCGCGGGCGCCCAGCGCAACGCGACTCTGGTGGAGAGCTTGGTGGGCATTGAAACCATCAAATTCATGGTGGCCGAGAGCGCTTTCCAGCGCAAATGGGAACAATCCACCGTGTTTCTGGCGCAGCACGGCGCCAAACTCAAGCTGCTGTCCAGCGGTACCCTGAATTTTGCGCAAATGATGCAGCAACTGGTCTCCGTGACCACGGTCATCGTGGGCGTGTACCTGTTGATGTCCAACCAGATCAGCATGGGGGCGATCATTGCGGCCTCCATGCTGGCCGGGCGCGCCATGGCACCGTTTGGTCAAGTGGCTGGCTTGCTCATGCAGTACCACAGCGCCAAGAGTGGCTTGGCTTCTGTGGACACCCATATGCAGACACAACCGGAACGGGCCGACGATGCCACCTTTCTGCATCGCACAGGCTTCCAGGGCACCATCGAATTCAAGAACGTCAGCTTCACCTACCCGGGTCAACAACAGGCGGTACTCAGCCATGTGTCCTTCAAGATCCATGCCGGCGAAAAAGTCGCCTTCATCGGACGTGTGGGCTCAGGCAAGTCCACCATCCAACGCCTCATCCTGGGATTGCACCAACCCACCGAAGGCGCCATCCTGATTGATGGCATTGACTCGCGTCAAATTGATCCGGCTGAGCTGCGCCGGGCCGCAGGATTTGTTTCGCAAGACGTGAGCTTGTTTTACGGCACGCTGAAAGAGAACATTGCGCTGGGTGCCCCGTTTGCCGATGACCAGGATGTGATCGCCGCCGCCGAAATCGCGGGCGTTACCGAGTTTGCCAACCGCCATCCGCGCGGCTTTGATATGCCTATTGGCGAGCGCGGGGAATCACTCTCTGGCGGGCAACGGCAGGCTGTGGGCATTGCCCGTGCGGTGCTGAATGATTCACCCATTTTGCTGCTGGACGAACCCAGCAGTGCCATGGACCACCAGAGTGAGGACTTGCTGAAAGCCCGCCTGCGCCGATTCACACTGGGCAAAACTGTGGTGCTGGTGACCCACCGCACCTCGCTGTTGGAGTTGATCGACCGTTTGATCGTGATCGACAACGGCCAGATCATGGCCGATGGACCCAAGACGCAAGTCGTCGAGGCGCTGCAAAGTGGCCGCATCGGGAGGGCCGCCTGATGCACGCTGAAACCGCTCCCCAGTCACGCTGGAAAAAGGTATGGGACCGCTTTTATGCCTGGAGCTCGTTCTGGATAGACCGCGGCATGCTCGCGGTGGTTGGAAAACACAGCGAGCAGGATGGCGACTTCGATGCGAATGCAGACTGGGCGATTGCGGAGCAAACCCCGAAAGGCGCGCGCATTGTCATTTGGCTGAGTGTGGCCTCGTTGGTGGTGCTGTTGCTGTGGTCTGCGTTTGCCGTGCTCGATGAAGTGACACGCGGGGAAGGCAAGGTCATCCCCTCGCGCCAGATCCAGATTCTGCAAAGCCTGGACGGCGGTATCGTGTCCGAAATTCTGGCGCGCGAGGGACAAACCGTAAAAACCGGTGACTTGCTGCTGAAGGTGGACCCCACACGCATGGTGTCGTCATTGCGCGAAAACCAGTCCCAATACCTGGCCTTGCTGGCCAAAGGGGCCCGTTTACGCGCCTTGGCCGAAGGCTCCCGCTTCATCCCCCCCGAAGAAGTCGCACAACAGGCGCCTGAAATTGTGGAAGCCGAACGTGCGCTGTACGAATCACGGCGGGCGGAGTTGGATGCCACGATTGGCGTGGCGCGCCAGCAGTCTACGCAGCGCTCCCAAGAGTTGGTGTCCATACGAGCACGCCGCGAACAAGCTGCGCAGAGCTACACCCTGACGGCGCGGGAGTTGGAAATGACACGCCCCCTGGTCCGCACGGGCGCAGTCTCCGATGTAGAGCTGTTACGGCTGGAGCGCGACGTCGCCCGCTACCGGGGAGAGCGGGACAGCGCCAACTCCGATATACCGCGTCTGGAGTCCGCCGTAGCCGAGGCCAACCGCAAGATCCAGGAAATAGAACTCACATTCCGCAACGTTGCCCGTTCGGAGCTCAGCGAAGTCAATGCTAAGCTGAGCACGCTGTCAGAGGGGAGCACTGCGCTGGAAGACCGGGTCAAGCAAACCGAAATTCGCTCGCCCGTGAACGGCACTGTGAAGCAACTCAAAGTCAACACGGTGGGCGGGGTCGTTCAACCCGGCAAAGATGTCATCGAACTGGTTCCGTCCGATGACGCCCTGTTGCTGGAGGCGAAAGTCTTGCCGCGTGACATTGCGTTCTTGCGGCCCGGACAGAAAGCACTGGTGAAGTTCACCGCTTACGACTTTGCGGTGTACGGAGGGTTGGAAGCCACTTTGGAACAAATCGGCGCAGACAGCGTGGTAGATGAAAAAGGCAATGCCTACTTTGTGGTCCGTGTTCGCACCCTTTCCAATACCATTGGCCAACAGAAGCTCCCCATCATTCCTGGCATGGTGGCCGAAGTCGACATCTTGACCGGCAAGAAGACGGTACTGTCCTATTTGCTCAAACCCATTCTGCGCGCCAAGGCAAAGGCATTGACCGAACGATGAATGGAGCTGCCAAAGGGCTTTTTCTCAGCCAGGATGCGGGACTGTTGTCGCACTGGAGGAAGGCGCTGCGAGGCGACAAGGGGGGGGTGCACGAATCGCTGAATACCCTTGCACTTGGTGCGATCGGTGAGCCCAGCCTGCTCTGGGTCGACATGTCCACCCCCCAGTTGCCTGCATGGAACCATTCCAGCTGGGCACCGTTGCTCCACCACCCGTACTTACGTGTGGTGGCCACCAGCTCCAATCCCAAGGATGCGGAAGCGGTCGCCGCACTGGATGCTGGCTGTGCGGGGTATTGCCATGCCTACGCCGACGCGGCCACGCTGCGCCAAGTGGAGCAAGTTGTTCGGGTTGGGCACGTCTGGATAGGCCCCAATCTGATGCAAAAACTGATTCAGACCGCAAACCACGCAGCCGCACGAACGCCCCCCACCGACACTTGGGCCCTGCATCTGACCGCGCGCGAAAAGCAGGTCGCTTTGCTGGCAGCCAAAGCTGCCTCCAACCTGGACATCGCGAATCAGTGCGGCATCTCAGAAAGAACCGTCAAGGCCCACTTGAGCGCAGTATTTGAAAAATTGGGGATTGCAGACCGCCTGCAGCTGGCACTCAAGGTGCACGGAATCCAGTAAAAGTTCACACACCCTGTACTTGAGGACAATAGGCAGCCCGCCCCCAGTGCCCTAGAGTTAGCGGATATCAATTCGCTGAATTCTGGAGTTTGTATGGCTGCCAACCAAGTTACCGCCCAAGCACGTGGCGTTGTTGTGATCCTGCAAGGCAAGGCTTGGATCGTCAATGCGGATGGCAGCCGACGCACCTTGAAGCTTGGTGATGAGGTTCAGGAAGGCCAAATCATTGCCACGGAAGATGGTTCAATCCTGGAACTTGCCTTACCCAATGGCCAACCACTGAGTATTGCCTCCGGCCGCGAACTGCTGCTGGATGCAAACTTGCTCGGCATCGCACCGACCGACCCCACGGAAGCGGCACTCAAAGACCTCAACAGTGGCGCAGAAGCAGTTGCCCGCGCCTTGACCACCGGAACTGGGGATCTGTCCGCAGAGTTGGAAGCCACCGCCGCGGGACTTGGCGGCGGTGAAGGCGGAGAGTCACACAGTTTTGTGCGCCTGGTGCGCATTAGCGAAGAACTTGTGTCTCTGGGTATCCAGCGCAACGCAGACTCCCCAACAGGGGACTTGCTGGATGACCCATTGGGTGGAACTGCACAGGATTCACCATTACCTAATGCCACTGCGACCACAACTACAACTACAAACACCGCTTCCGTTGTCATCAGCGACGCCACCACCGTGGCCGAGGCCAATGGCAATTTCTTGCAGTACAGCGTCAGCCTCTCCAACCCCGTGGCGGCCAACACCACCGTCACCCTGAGTCTGGCCGG